>Ga0209509_1001685_pt1 | contig 16116 bp, 14 predicted proteins | sample BioC13SIPDNA_FD_185743 | JGI IMG/M metagenome (GOLD analysis project Ga0209509, IMG submission 185743) | Anaerobic biogas reactor microbial communites from Washington, USA - Biogas_R1_A C13 SIP DNA (SPAdes) (version 2) | ecosystem: Engineered > Bioreactor > Anaerobic > Unclassified | place...
CCCTCGATTGACGCCGTCCAGATGACATTGCCCGTGCACTGGCACAGCATGCCCTCTATCGATGCGGTGTTACAGGGCAAACACATCTACCATGAGAAACCCATGGCTTTGTCCTTCGAGGAGGCACGGCGGGTGCGTACGGCCGTGCATAAGACGAATGTTGTGTTCCAGTTCGGCACGCAGCAGCGGTCGGACCTGTACTTTCGCTGGGCGTGCGAGCTGGCTCAAAACGGTCGTCTCGGGAAGCTCAAGGAAATCCATGTCAGCGTGCCTGGGGGCCGGCGGAGTGAGTTACTGCCTGAGCAACCACTGCCGGACTACGTGGATTGGAACCGATGGGTGGGCCCTGCACCCATGTCACCATTCCATGAGAACAAACTGGATATCAGCTGGCATGAGAACATGACGAACTTCTCTCTGGGCTTCATATCGTGCTGGGGGATTCACCATCTCGACATCGCCCAGTGGGGCAACGGGACGGACGATACGGGACCCTGTACAGTCGAAGGCACAGGCGGGTTTCCCAAGGAGGGAACCTGTGATGCCATTTTGAATTGGCGCGTGAACTTCGAGTACGACCGTGCGACCCCGGTGACCTTCGTCAATGACGGCACACAAGGCTTCCAGCACGGTATCCTTTTCATCGGCGAGTCCGGCTGGGCCCATGTCACACGCGGTGCCCTAAACGTTCATGATCCCGCGGTCCTGCGTGATCCGCAGAACAAGTGTGGCACAATGCCGATCAAGCTTCCGGTGAGCAACGACCACACCCGCAATTTCGTGGATGCGATCCGCAATGGCACTCGGGCAATTTGCGACATCGATACCGCCGTGCGGTCTGACATCCTCTGCCAGATCGCGCTGATCGCCGTGAAGCAGGGCCGCAAACTCGCCTGGGATCCCAAGGCAGAGCGTTTTGTCAACGACGGTGCCGCCAACGCCATGTTGCAGCCAAGGGCATTCCGCGGAGATTTGAAGCTTCAGGATGTATAGCGTTTGGGGCATGGGCATGCGAAGTGCGACAGAATGATTCGGAGGCATCGCGAGTGATCCGGGAACAGAATGACATTCCGTGCCTGTCGGGCGAACTGTAGACAAGGCGTCCTGGACTTCTGATAACGCCCAGCGCCTTTGCGTTCCTGACCCATATCAAGAATCATCAAGGGGGCGAAGGCCTGAAAGAGAGACCTCTGCCTCCCGGCCGGGCGGGCACCAGGAAAAGAGATATAGAAGAGCCTTTGCACCCTCGTATTGCAGACCGTGTCGTAAATACAGAAGAGATTGTCTGAAACGTACAAGCCTGCGGAACGGTTTCCCTCTACAATAACAGTGGGTCGGCCGGGGTAAGATAGAGCGCGTGTGGGATGCTGCCCGCTGGCAATATCCCATTGGCCGTGAAAGGAGCCATGGAAGGGTGCATTTTTCAGGGAGGCCCTTGGGGATTGGGATCGGGGAGGAAGGAGGCAAGGTGATAACGCAGCGGCCTGTGCGATGCAGACGTTTGTGCTAGCGGGATATAGTGGGTTTCGTTCCCGATGGCACTATCGGCCCGTGTAGAACATCACCCACGTTATTCTACTCCAAAGATAGATTCGGATGCAATCGCAATCACCAACTAGCCAAAAAGAAGCGCAAACGACTGTGTGAGTGTTCAAACAACTATCAACGGGTTTAGGAGGAAAGACAATGCGACGTCAATGTAACAGTATTCTGGTATGTTTGGCTTTCACAGTGTCTTTGGTACTGCCAGCCAGTGCAGGGGTGTGGTTAGATAACTTTGATGGAAGCACACTGGGTGATGGCTGGGAATACATTGATCCCGATGCGGCTAATGAGTTTGAGGTCAAGGATGGATCGTTTGTCGTCCATTTTGAGGGTACCCATGACATCTGGGGCGGTTTCGATTATGCCCCCAAGCTCCTCCGCGAGGCACCGGAAGGTGACTTCGCCATTGAATCCCACTATGTGATCCAACCCGATGCGGTGGGGGGCCTGGCCAATACCTGGACGGGTATCATTGTTTTCGATGATACGGATAATCCTTCGACGGATTGGCTCTATGTGGCGCGTGGCGGGGGCAGCGTCATGACGTTCGAGTATGTGGCGGACGGCGGAGGCCATTCGGCAACCACTCACAGCACAGAGGCACTCGATGTCTGGGCCCGCATCGAGAAGACGGGAGACACCTACCTCTGCCGGTACAAGCTTGCAGAGGGTGATGACTGGACCGACCTGGGGGAATACACGCCGGCATCGATGAATCCACTCAAGGTGGGTTTGGTCATAAAGTCATGGGCAGCCAGGTCTATGGTCCTCAGTTTTGACTACTTCAAGATGGAAGGCGAGAAGGTAAGGTCCAACACTACCAAGGCTTCCAATCCCAGTCCAGCGGATGGGGCTGCCGATGTGGCCAGAGATGTGACCCTGAGTTGGGCCCCCTTTGACTTCGCCGTCCAGCACGATGTATACCTGGGTACAGTACGTGAGGATGTCAACGCCGCCAGCCGAGCCAATCCGCTGGGCGTGCTGGTCAGCCAGGGGCAGACCGCGACGACGTACGACCCGACCGGCCTGATCGCATTCGGCCAGACCTATTACTGGCGGGTGGACGAGGTCAATGCGGCTCCCGACAACACCATCTTCAAGGGGGACGTGTGGAGCTTCGCAATCGAGCCGTATGCCTATCCAATTGCGAGCGTCACTGCCACGAGCAATGGCACGTCGGAGGAGAACTCCGGTCCTGAGAGGACGATTGATGGATCTGGGCTCAACGCAAGCGACCAGCACTCAACCTTACCCGGGGATATGTGGGCCGGTACGACGGGCGGCGTCGAGCCGGTGTGGATCCAGTACGAATTCGACGATGTTTACAGACTGCATGAGCTTTGGGTCTGGAACTACAATCTGGCGTTCGAATTGATGTTCGGGTTTGGGATCAAGGACGTGACGATTGAGTACTCCGCCGACGGGACGGAATGGGCGAGCCTGGGAGACTTCCAGTTTGCCCAGGCGACGGCCAAGGCCAGCTACGTGGCCAATACGGTGGTGGACCTCGGAGGTGTCGTCGCCCGGTACGTTCGGCTGACCGCCAAGAGCGGCTACGGCGTTTCGGGCACCTACGGCCTCAGCGAAGTCCGCTTCTATTACCTGCCTGTCCAGGCCCGTCAGCCCGAGCCGAGCGACGGCGCGGCGAATGTCGCAGTGGACGCGGTTCTGAGCTGGCGCGGCGGTCGTGAGGCCGCGACGCATGAGGTGTACTTCGGGACGGATTCGGCGGCGTTGCCGTTGGTCGGCAGCGTGTCCAAGAGCACGTTTGCGCCCGAGACGCTGAACTACGACATGACGTACTACTGGAAGGTGGTGGAGGTCAATGAGGCCGAGACGCCGAGTGTTTGGGAAGGCGATCTGTGGAGCTTCGCCACACAGGAGTACTTCGTGGTCGACGACTTCGAAAGCTACAATGACGACCTCGATGCCGGCACGACGATCTTTGACACATGGATGGACGGCTGGACCAACGACACCGGTTCGACGGTCGGCTACCTCGACGCGCCGTTCGCCGAGCGGAGCATCGTTCGGAGCGGGCGTCAGTCGATGCCGCTGTTCTACGACAACACGGCGGTTGCCACGTCAGAGGCGGAGCGGACGTTCGCATCGCCGCAGAACTGGACGGCCAACGGCATCAAGAGCCTGTCGTTGTGGTTCCGCGGGGCCTCGGGCAATACGGGACAGTTGTATGTCAAGATCAACGGCACCAAGGTGGTCTACGACGGGGATGCAGGCGATATCGCTGCTATCGGGTGGCTGCCGTGGAACATCGATCTTTCGACCATTGGCGTGAATCCGAGCCTCGTCACGGTGTTGGCGGTTGGTGTCGAAGGTACGGGATCGGGTGTTGTCTACATCGATGATATCCGCCTGTATGCCCGGACACCCCAGTACGGCACGCCGGTGGAGCCGGATCCAGCGAGTCTGGTGGCTTACTATGCCCTGGACGGCAACGCGAAGGACAGCTCCGGCAACGGTTATCACGGACAGGAGAGTGGCAGTCCGACCTACGAAGCGGGCGTGAATGGTCAGGCCCTTGCCCTGGATGGTATCAATGATTTCATCGATTTGGGCAAACCGTCTGATTGGCCGGCGGGAAGGTCGCCACGTTCCCTCTGCCTTTGGGTCATGACATCGTCGATAGCCGAGGGCTACCGGGCCCCGGTAGCCTATGGTACGCCTAGCACCAGTCAGGGCATGAGCTTTACTCAAAATGGAACGACGCTCTATGGGGCCGGTTACGGCGACGATCTGGTAGTGCCCAATTTCTGGGAGATCGACGTGTGGTACCATATCTGCTTGACGTACGACGGGACGACCGCCCGGCTGTATGGCAACGGCATAGAGCTTGCCTCCGGTGAGAAGACGTGGAATCTCGTCCTCGACCGTGCCCACATCGGCCAACAGGTCAACGATCTACTGGAGTTCTGGCTCGGCAAGGTCGACGAAGTCCGTCTCTACGATCGGACGCTTACGGCGGAAGAAGTCGCTTGGTTGGCCGGCAGGACAATGCCTGTCCACGAAGCATTTGAATAACAGCGCATTCGCAGACTCGTCTCCCACGCTGGACAGCCGAGTCAGGGAGACACAGAGATGCTCCTCCTGAGACAACCCATAACGGCTATGGGTTGTCTCAGATGGGGGGGCCGGCATTTGCCAGTAGGAGGCCCAACTATGAGAAGAGCAAAGGGTTTCACCCTTAGTAACTGCTCAAGTTGACTGACTTTGTGTGTTGGTTTTCATGCGGCCACCAGGAGTCGTTGTAGCTCTTTGATGACCTCCGTGCCGCTGGAGAAGTGACGCAGGTGTTTCGTCAGATTCTCCCAGACCCGGCACCTGTACATGGTCTTCCTGGCGTACAGCGTTCGTGATGCGTCAACTGCGGCAGGGTCGTTCGTGTGCGTGGGCGCTGGAGCGTCTGACGACCATCGGTGAAGCCTGCATGACGACATTGCGACAGACTCTCAGGGATACATTGGCCTGGGCTATCGAACGGATCGAACAGGGACGCTGGGATTTCCAGAGAATCAAGGTTCACTTGGGTTTAACCTGAAATGCAAAAGTCCAGTACTATAGTTAGGAGGTCAGATGGCCATGAAGAGAATGTCGCGACGAGATGTGTTGCACCGTGCGGCCGCATGCGCGGCAACGGTTGCGCTGCCCCCCATGATCCATGGTCTTCGGACAACGCGGGCCGCCGCTGCGCCCAGTGAGCGGTTGACAATGGGTGCCATCGGCCTGGGCGGCCAGGGCATGCATAATCTCAAGAACTTTCTGACCTGTGAGGATCTGCGCGTCCTGGCGGTCTGTGACGTGGACGCCAACCATCGTCAGCGTGCCAAGCAGACCGTCGACGCCGCCTACGGCAACCAGGACTGTGCCGGTTACAACGACTTCCGCGAAATGCTCGCCCGCGATGACATCGACACCGTACTGATCGCCACGCCGGACCATTGGCATGCCATTCTCGCCATCGAGGCCGCTAAGGCTGGCAAGGACATGTACTGTGAAAAGCCGATATCGCTGACGATCGCTGAAGGCCGCGCGGTCGCGGACACGATGCAGCGATACGGCACGGTCTACCAGAGTGGCACGCAGAGACGCAGCAACGCCTGTTTCCGGTTTGCGGTGGAGATCGCCCAGAGCGGGCTGCTCGGGCGGCTTCGCGAGTTGCACTGTTACTTGCACAACGGCCCGACTTGCCCGCCGCAGAAGCCCGTGCCTGTCCCAAACGGTTTCGACTACGACCTCTGGCTTGGGCCTGCCCCGTACGAACCATACACCCCCATGCGATGCCACGGCAACTTCCGCTGGCTGTATGATTACTCCGGTGGGCAGTTGACCGACCTCGGCGCGCATTTCAACGACCTAGCCCAGTGGGCCAACGGCACCCAATACTCGGGTCCCACCGAATACGAAGGTTGGGCGGAATTCCCCAAGGAGGGCCTGTTCAACACGCCGGTGCGATTTGGCGTCGTCGCGACCTATCCCGACGGCGTCAAAATGATCATCCACGACGAGACCGAACCCGGCAGAGGGCCCCTCGGCAACAAGTTCGTTGGCACCGAAGGCTGGATCAGCGTCGACAATACGGGAAAGGTCACCGCTTCGAGCGACGAGATACTGCGAAGGCTCAGCGGCGCGCAGCAGGGGGGCTACGAGTACATGATGGGCCACCACAGGAACTTCCTCGACTGCGTCAGGACACGGGCCAAAACCATCGCGCCGGCCGAGGTGGCTCACCGGTCCACAACCACCTGCCACATCGCGAACATCTGCCTGCGACTGGGGCGCAAGCTCACCTGGGACGTCGAGCGGGAGCGATTCGTCAACGACCCGGGGGCCGACCGCATGATGGCCCGCGCCATGCGCAGCCCCTGGCGACTGTAAGCGTCATTCGCTACAAACAGGAAAATCAGGAGGCGGTGCTCGTCAGCGCGTGAGCATCCGATAACGTGCGGCCCCTAAGAAACTATCTCAAAAGACTCACGCGATGTTGGCGGCGATACCAGAGCAGGTCGCAGCATAATTGGATCAGGCCGAGATAATTGCATGACTTCTTGGCATAACGAATCAGAATCGCACGGCACTTGCTCATCCAGCCCAGCGTCCGCTCCACGACCCATCGGCGGACTGGCTGCCGCTTGCGTTTTCTCTTGTCGAGTTTCTCCTCGCCGATCCGCCGGATGTGGGCAACGTAGTGCGCTTCCGCCGTCGCCCTATGTCCTGTGGGATTGTCATAGCCTTTATCCAGGCACAGATGCTGCGGCGTCTTGTCCGTCGGCTTGGGCCGATCCACCACAATCGCGTCCATGGTCTGCTTCAGCAGTTTGGTGTCGGGGATGTTGGCACCGGCCACAACCACGCCCAAAGGACCGCCGTCGGCCTCCACGATCACACTCCGTTTGGTGCCATTTTTCCCGCGATCCGTGGGGTTCGGTCCGACATGGTCCCCCCCCAAATCGCGCCTTGCCCATCGCGCCATCGGCGCTCTGCCATTGCCAGTCGACCCCGCCCAATTCTTCGCACTCCTGGATGAGGGTGGCCCAGATTCGCTCCAGGACGCCTTTCTGTACCCACCGATGGAAAGTGGGATGGACGGAAGAATCGTCGCCAAACTGTTCGGGCAGGTGATTCCATTGGCAGCCGCGGCGCATCTGATAGTTGAGGGCCGCTCGCTGGTCGATGCGGTCCCGCCCCGTCCAACTGGGTGGGTCCCGTTCGTCCAAAATGGCTTGAATGATGCTCCACGGTTCGTCGCTGACCTCCCAAATCGTGGGAAGTGGTTTCACTCTACGTTCCTGTCGTGCCATCCGTAGCTCCTTTCAATTGGCTCCTACGGATGCTTATCGGCCAGAATTACTGTCAAGGATCGGGTAGAACCAGCCAGTCGGATCGGGTTCAAAACCAGCCACTTTGAGGAGTCGACGGTTTGCTGTAAGGACTTCTCGAAATCGATGTTATTACGGTTTCGGGAGGTCCGGGCATGGCAAACCAACTCAAAATGGCTGTTATACATGCGATATTGACGCTTCATGGGTTGGGCTGGTCCCAGCGACAGATTGCCAGCAAGCTGGGGATCGATCGCGAGACGGTGGCCCGGTATGTCCATTCACCGCCGGCGGAGGCAAACCCAGCCATGAACCCGATCCCCGGGTTGGACTCGGTCGCGGAGGCGATCAGCGGGTCAAAACCGGCCACGAACCCGATCTCCGGGTCCGAGGCGACGGAGCCGACGTCCGGTGGCAGGAGTTCGGGGCCCGAGAGTCGCTGTGAGCCGTTCCGTGCGGTCATTGAGGCCAAGCTCGAACAGGGCCTGACGGGCCAGCGGATCTATCAGGACCTGATGACCGAGTGTGGCTTTGCCGCCAGTTACTCCAGCGTGCGACGGTTCCTCCAGCGACTGGATCGGAGTCGCCCGCTGCCGTTTCGGCGGCTGGAGGTGTTGCCGGGCGAGCAGGCGCAGGTGGACTTCGGCACCGGGGCGCCGATCGTGCGGGCCGATGGCACGCGACGACGACCCCATGTCTTTCGCGTGGTGTTGAGCTTTTCGCGCAGGGCGTACAGCGAGGCGGTCTACCACCAGACGACGGAGAACTTCCTGCGGTGCCTGGAGAACGCCTTCTGGTATTTCGGCGGCGTGCCGCAGACGATCGTCTACGATTATGTGTCCGGACACATAATCCCACCAGACCTCCCAGGCCACGCACCCGAAGAACGCCAAGCCCTCGACCATGCCGGCCAGGATCGCTTCGGTGCGTTCGCTCGGCAACGCCACGGCGAAGCGAAAGCTACTGTAGCTCCACGTCAGCAGCAGGACCGAGACCAACTGACGCCCCTCAGGGAAGTCCACGTAGATGTGCCCGAAATCCCCCTCCAACCGCCGGCCGGGAGGATGCGTCAGGGGAATGAACGTCTCGCGGTGGTCTCGACGGTGCCGGGCGACGTAGCGGCGGACCTGATCGTAACCGCCCACGTAGCCCTCTTCCTCGCGTAGCCGCCGATAGAGCTTCGCGGCCGTATGACGCTGTTTACGGGGGGCCTGCTCATCATCGGCCAAAATCGCATCGATCACGGCCTTGAACGGACCCAGCCGTGGCGCCGGCCGATCCACCGGCACCGTGTACGGACGGGGCTCACTCTCTTCCAGAACCTGCCGGACCTTCTGCCGGGAATGGTGAAACCGTCGGGCAATCTCCCGGATGCTCATCCCGTCCCGATACGCAATCCGGATCTTACAGTACTCTTCCACCGTCAGCATCCTTCCTTCTCCGTCATCCAAGGGCCTTCTGCAAAAAGCCCTCAGCCTACGGAGATCACTGCGGTGGGTCCATTTTCGATGCCGATTGTTTCTTCCCGACGTGGGTCCCTTTTACATGCCGATTTCCAGTGGTACAAACGTCTCGAAGCCGGGCACTTTTCCTTGTCCGGTTCCGCTCCGGACCAAGACAGTGTGGAGTGGGACCTGCCGCAGTTGACGTTGATTCTCGAAGGGATCGACCTGTCCGACAGCCGGCGACGGCAGCGGTATTGTCGGCCACAGACTCTCGTGACATCCCGGGAGTAAAAAGATACAATAATAGTGTCTTTTCTCTGGTTTGTGGTTGACGGTCCGTGACGAGAGGATAGAGTATCTTTCATCATGGCGTCCCCGACACCGACTCCCGTTTCCAAGACCTCCCGTATCACCGCCACAACCCCTTCGTCGGGGCTTCCCACCGATGTGGTCACCCTCCAGCAGATGGTCCTGCAACTGCTGGGACAAGTCAACGACAAGACCCGGGAGAACTTCGATCTGCAGTGTCAGTTGGGTTGGCTCAAGCGGCAGTTGTTCGGCCGCAAGTCGGAGAAGATGGACCCGAACCAGCGGTTGCTGTTTGAGGATATCTGTGATCAACTCGAGAAGCAATTGGCGCCCCAACCTGCACCGCCGTCGACCGACCCGCCGCCTTCTTCCGGGCCGAAGGCCTCGACTTCGAAACGATCCTCTCGGCGTAACGGCCGGGCGCCGTTGCCGGCGGATCTGCCTCGGGTGTCCGAATACGTCGATCCGGACCCCAGGCTGATTGAGAACATGCGTTGCATCGGGGAAGACATTACCGAGATCCTGGAATACATCCCGGCAGGCTTCTACGTCCGCCAGATCATCCGACGCAAGTATGCCCCCACCGGCGGTTTGGGCTCGGTGGTCATGGGCCCTCTGCCGGCCTTACCCATCGAGAAGGGAAGGCCCGGCCCGGGGATCCTGGCCTACATCATCACGAGCAAATACTGCGATCATCTGCCGTTGTATCGGCTGGAGCAGATCTTTGCCCGCCACGGGTTGCATATCCCCCGGACCACGCAGTGGGGCTGGGTGCGTGACAGCGCTGATCTGTTAGTGGCCATCGTCTTGGCGATGAAACGGCTGATTCTGGCCTCCGCTAAAATCCATACGGACGATACCTACATCCCGATCCAGGACAAGTCGCGTACGCGAGTTCGCGAGGGATATCTTTGGCCCCACATCGACATGGCGAACAACGTGTACTTCGACTATACCACCACGCGCAGCCGGGAAGGCCCGGAACAGATGCTGGGGGGCTACCAGGGCTACATCCAGGCCGATGCCTTCAACGGATATGACAGCCTGTACGGGCCAGGCAAGGCCACGGAAGTGGGCTGCTGGGCCCACGCCCGGCGGAAGTTCGATGAGGCCCTGGCGACCGATCCGCTCCGGGCCAACGAGATGCTGGCCCTGATCGCGCAGTTGTACGTCATTGAGAAGAAGGCCCGCGAAGAGCACCTGGATGCCGAGGGGACGAAGGCCCTGCGCCAGAAGTTCAGCAAACCCATTCTGGAAGACCAGATCAAGCCTCTGCTGGAGAGTTGGGGCCCCGAGGTCCTCCCGAAGAGCCCGATCGGCAAGGCCGTCACGTACGCGGTGAATCAATGGGAGGCCTTAAACCGCTACTTGGAAAACGGAATCCTTTGCATAGACAATAACCTTTCGGAACGGGTGATCAAGTTGGTGGCACTGGGCCGTAAGAACTGGCTGTTCAGTGGCAGTGACGAAGGCGCCCAGCGGGCCGCCGTCCTCTACAGCCTCATTGCCAGCTGCAAGCTCTGCGGGATCGATCCCTTCCTGTACTTGCGTGACGTCCTGGAGCGAATCAACACCCACCCGGCCAGCCGGATCGATGAGCTGACGCCCCCTCAGTGGAAGGAACGATTCCTGCCCAGGCTCTCTCTGCCGCGTTTCCCCATCAAGGCCGGCAAGCAAACCGAGTAACCAAGCTCTCCCGAGCCCACCGTCATCCTCGTCTCACGTTCGATCAGCCACGCGTCGTCCGCAAACATGATGCCGAGACCCTACGCGGGAGGAATGGGATTGGCCGGACGCTCACGGCTCAACAGCATATGGAAGTTCAGCCGGCCAGTGACGTCGCACGCCTGGTCTTCCATCTCCTGCTTCCACAGCCGCTCGGCCCGCTGGTTCCACCGCTCCTCGCCCGTGCGGGCCTGGACCTTGGTCTTGGAGCCCACCGCGCCCTTGGCCTCCGTGTGCAAGAGGCCCTTGAGACGCGATTACCCGTTTTGGGGAGGGGTGGGAAAGGGCCTCCTTGTGTCGGTAAAATGGGTTTTTTCGGCATGAGGTCCCATCGACAACAAGGAGGTTCCAAAAATGATACGCCAAGATCTGATCCTTAGCAAGAGCCGTCGATTGTTAGATGAATTCCTGGCCCCTATGCAGTCCCACGTGGACAAACCGCGTCGACGGTTTCTCCGCCAAGCGGTGCGCGGCATCCTCCTGTCCGGAAGCCTCGTGGTGATGGAACTGTGTCGGTGGATTCGAGACGGATGCTCCGATCGCTTCTATCAGGACAAACGCCTGCTTCATCATCTGACCAGCCCCCATGCCGATCTGAGCGAGGCCGTGGTCGCCTACCGCCAGCATATGGCCGGCCGGATTCAGGCCGACACGCCCTTGATCATCGACCTGACCGACATCGCCAGACCGCGGGCTCGCCGGATGAAGTACCTGGCGTTGGTTCGTGACGGCAGTGAAGACCGGCTCGTCAACGGTTACTGGTGCGTCGAAGTGTATGCCCATCTGCCGGGCAAACGTATCTTGCCGTTGGCCCTGGACGTCTACAGTGTGGAAGACCCGGCCGTCGGTAGTCAGAACCTGCAGATCCAACGGGTCATTCAGGCCGTGGACCGCGACCTTCAAGGCAAAGGCATCTGGGTGGCCGATCGCGGTTTTGACGGCCTGGAAACCTATGAAACGTGGTTTTCGCTACGAAGTCACTTCATCGTTCGTCAACGGGGCGATCGAGCGATTGTCACCGCCGAGGGCACGCGATGGATTCTGCGAGACCACGTCGAATGGCTCCACCAACACCAGTGCCTGCAGGTCGGACGTCGGCAGATCGTCTTCCACCCCGTCGGTCTTCCGGGACGTTCGGAACCGTTGTACCTGGTGGCGTGTTGGTGGCCGGGCCAAGAGACGCCGTTGATGCTGCTGACGACTTTGGTGGTGGTGACGCTCGACCAGGCGCGGCAGGTCCTGAGCTATTACAGGAAACGCTGGGCGTGCGAGGAGGCGGTGCAATTCCTCAAGATGCGTGTGGGCTTCGAACGTATGCGTGTCCGTCGCTATGAGGCGTTGCAGCGGCTGGCCGTCCTGGCGATGTTGGCGATGGGGTTTCTGACGTGGATCTTACTACGCAGCCGCGACCTGACCCGGCGGCTGTTCGCGTTGACCAGCCGGTTCCGGCGTCAGGTTCGATTCGTCTACTATCGGCTTCTCGATGGCCTCCAGGAATTCGCCCACCGCTACCCCAATATCCTCACAAACCCACCCCCGACCCCAAACCAAAACGGGTAATCGCGTCGCCCTTGACGATCGGGTTGTTGCGGCCCAGGTCCCGGCAGATCTCCCGCAGCTCCGATAGGTTCGACTCGGTCAGGTGGGCATCCCCGGGGCCGCCCAAGCCACGCCGAGGTTTGCGGGTCCGGGACCGGTCCAGGGCATCGTAGGCGAACCGGTACGCCCGCCGCAGATACCCTCACTTGGGCGACACCGCCAGCGTCAGCCGGTCCCCGCCGTGGGAAACCCTCTGCTGCCATTTCGAGAGCACCGTCCTCATCAGTCCACCCCCTCGCGGGCCTGGATGCGGCCGTCGATGGCGAAGTGCTGATGCAGAGTCAGCGTTTCGTATTGGTCATAGAGCGTCTGGAGCTCCGGATTCCGGCGCGTCCTGTCACCCACGCTCGACGCTTGGGACTCTTCGGCCCTCGCGATAGCTTCCTCAATATCCGCAATTCGTTCTGCCAATGTCTTTGCCATGCCCCCCAGACTATGGGCGCGGTCGGAGGGGACGAAGGGGCTGATTGCTAAGGATTAGCAAAGAGGTGAAGAATTTCTTTGCCCCGGATTTCCCAGATGCTCCATTTCTGTGTAGCGCCCTCCGCGTTCAGCCCGTAGAATAGGGCCGATTCTCACACTCGACCAGTCAATAAGACGAACACCCTATGGGTGAGACAGGTCAGAACAACCCAATGAAGGCGGAAGGGATGCCGCTGGGACTACGGCCAATCCGGGGATGAACCGCCCGTCCGGGCACTCTGAAGACCGATTTTGTCTCTATTCGCCGTCGCATGTCGCGCAAAGGGGCATTCTGTACTTGAAGTCCCCAAAGAAACCACCGTATATTTGGACGTTAGGAGCTTAGCAACGGTGCCGGGCGAAGGTCGCATGGGAGATGTCGGACCATTGTACCTTCAGAAAGTCGAGCTATGGCGATTGACTGGAGCCAATTTACGCTGAAACACATTCAGCAGGCTTGCGAGTTGTACGACTCGGGAGTCGCTGTGCCAAGACGACCCGCAAGAAGCACATTCCTCCTGATGAACAGCAAGAGCTATCCGGCTAAGTTCATCCGCGGTCTGGCCTACCGGTTAGCCACAGGTGTCGAACTTGATCCGAGCCGTGATTACTCCGGTGGCTTGGAGACTGTCAGATTCTTCCATGCCCTAGGCCTTACGACTCAGCACGACCGGTCTCCCGGTCCTGCAGAACCGACAGCGGAACCCACCCCATCGCTTTCGGCCCCCAATGGAGAACCTCTGCGCTTACGGCGGGAGCATCGAGAGCCCCAGAAACGGGCTTTGGCCGAGCTTCTGCGCCGCCGCTATGATACCGTTGAGATTGAGGCTCAGTTCCCATGGCTGACGGTCCCTCACCCCGATCAGATGGACGAGACCATGGGCGCCATTTTTCACGCCCTGCAAGCGACGCGTAATTTCTCCAGCTTCATCACTCCAAGTCAGCGGCTGAAGTGTGACTTCTTCCTGCCTCGCGAGCGGCTGATCGTCGAGTATGACGAGCGGCAACACTTCACCCTGCAGCGGGCCAAGGCCCTTGAGCTCTACCCGCCTAACCTTCCCCTCAGCTTTGACCGAGAGGAGTGGCTCAACGCTTGCCGGACAATCCAGGCAACCGACCGGACACCGCCGTACCGGGACGAGCAGCGAGCATTCTATGACAGTCTCCGGGACATTTTCGCAGCACGGAACGGCATCCGCCTAGTTCGGCTGCGTTACGGGAAGCAAGACTGGACCGTGCCCAGTGCTACTGAATCGCTGAGTATACTTGTCTCGGGCACCAACGCGCCGCATGACTCGCCGCTCGGACTTCCCGGCATTCAGGCCGCGGTTTCAGCGTCTGAAAACAGGGGCTTGATTCAAAAACCGGCCTTCTCGGGTAACAAAGGCTGGGTGGCAGCGGCAAGCGCGGTCTTCGGAGCTTGCCGATCGTTTTGCCTTTGCGCCATCGGCAAGGCCTGCGCAAAGCCTCCGGCCTTGCCGCTGCCACCTGCCCAGACTATGCCCGGTTCTGAAGCAGGCCAAGATAGGATCAAGAAGATTGCCTTGGTAACTCACAACTACAAAGTGGCCGACAGCGATGGTCGCTACGATTACTCAGAGCACTTCTCACGAATCAACCAGTGCTGCGACCAGCAGGATTGTGACACGATCCTCTATGCACTGTACACCTGGGACAGGGATTCTCCCGTTTCCTGTAATCATGACGTGATATTCAAAGAGCTGAAGAATGTCCAGAGGATTATAGTTGAAGTCGGCCACCCTCAGCCCCCCTATCCCTGCAGCTACGACCATGTGGAGGTATGGCAGAGAGACTGTGAAGTCCCGCTGGTGGCGAAGCAACGGTTCGCCACATCTTCCGCATCTCGGAGCGACAAGGCGGCATTCTTGAATGACCTACCTCAGCGCCAAGTACGTGACGCTCTACTGGTACTTTGTGGTGAGTCGAATATTGCCTCTCTGGTTCGTGGCTCGGGCAAGTTCAACGACCCGTACCGTTTCGCGCACATACTCGCGAAAATGAAGGTCCGGCTCATCCTCAATCCCATCCATGACTACATGCGCCGCCCCGAGATGCGACAAAAGCGGCAGTATTACTCGCTTGGTGGCCGGACCGTCATTTCTGTCTGGAATCAGGGGAAGGGCCGAGAGGCCGCATTGCCATGGACCGTATTCCACGATGGCCAAGAAAGAACGAATGATGTCCGCGAGCTTGACAAGCCGTTCTCTGGCAGACCCGATATCCGCATCGGCATCCTGGACTCATCTTTGATTCCGTAATAGGATCATTGGGAAGAAGTGCGCTCACATCTAAGCACTTCACTTTCCTCCATGGGGACCAGCCACGCGCCCTCTGTGTCAGGATGCGTGAGACAGTTCCTTGCCGATAATTAGAGTAGAGGGCGAGGAGATTATGAGTATGCTGGATGCTATGGATAAGACACGGAACAAGAGGTTGTCGGCCCCGGAGAGAGGCGGGCCGGAGCGTAGCGGAGGCCGGCCGAACGGAGGGGCCGGCGACGCAATTTCACAGGACAGCACTTCTGGGCTCGCGGGTACTTCGCCTCGACGGTGGGACGGGACGAGAAAGCGATCTGCGAGTACATCCGGCGACGGGAAGCCGAGGATCGACGCCTGGATCAGATGCAGATGTTCGATTGACCGCCGCCGCAGGCGGCTCCCAAACAACCCGCTTTGAGCGGTTCACATTCCAAGCCTCCGGCTTTGCCGGCGGTATTGACTGGAACGCGTATATCGTGACAACTAGATCGTCGACGAGGGGAATTGACTATGGCTTTACCAGACCATGTCGCTATGTCAGAAGAAGGTGATCAGCGTGCTGGAATTGTGAGATTACGGGCTGAGCCCAAGCTGTGTAATCAACTGAACGAAATCTGCAAAACATTGCAGCAGGAGCCGAAGGTCTCGCTTACGCTGGACTGTCACAGAGTTGACTATGTCTCAGATGAAAGCGGAAGCCATCTTTTGAAATTGCTGAAAATTCTGCGTGACGAAGGCCAAACCTTAGAGCTGTCCCACGTGGCTAAACCCACCTATGACATACTTGAGTCGATGGGAATTCCCGGCCTCATACCGATTGTCGTCAGCGAACAGGGAGGGAGCCCAACCAGATGATGGGAGGCGGATAACTCCGCGGCCCACGGAACTGGAGGACGGATTCGAGTGCCGTCATCTTAG
>Ga0209509_1001703_pt1 | contig 16000 bp, 19 predicted proteins | sample BioC13SIPDNA_FD_185743 | JGI IMG/M metagenome (GOLD analysis project Ga0209509, IMG submission 185743) | Anaerobic biogas reactor microbial communites from Washington, USA - Biogas_R1_A C13 SIP DNA (SPAdes) (version 2) | ecosystem: Engineered > Bioreactor > Anaerobic > Unclassified | place...
CGATCGTCGACTTGTCCGACGTGTATGAAGGGCAGGCCAAGTCGGTCCGCCGCGGCATCGCCCTGGTCGATTCTCGCAACGTAGTCATCCAGGACCAGCTCACCGGCCTGAAACCGGGAAGCCGCGTCCGCTGGGGCATGGTCACAACGCGCACGCCGGGCGAGGCCGGCCGGCCGAACATCGAACTCAAAGAAGACAAAGCACGACTCGGAATGACGATCGTAGCGCCCGGGTCTGCGAGCTGGAAGATCGTCGATACGGCCAAACCCCGCAACGAATGGGATTCGCCCAATCGGGGAACCTGCATGATCGCGTTCGAAGCGGTTGCCCCCGAGTCAGGCGAATTGACCCTGGTCGTCCTGGCCCAGCCGGGCGCCAGCGGAGAATCGGCCGCGGTGAAGATCGTTCCCCTGGACGACTGGACGCGTCATAGTCGTTAACACCTCACGGAGCACGGACTCATGCGAGCCTTCTGCCTGTCGTTGATCCTCGGATTCGCTTTGGTATTGCCCTTGGCGGCGGCCGATCCGCCCGAGTGGCGAGCCGGAACAGCACACGTCGACATCACGCCTAGCGGGCCGATCTGGCTGGGCGGTTATGCCGCCCGCGACCATCCGTCCGAAGGCGTGCTCCATCCGATCGGGGCCAAGGCCCTGGTGTTCGAGGACCGCGACGGCACGCGTGTGGCGATCATTACGATGGACCTGATCGGGATCGGCCGCGGGCTGAGCGACGACGTTTGTCAACGCATATTTCAGCGGACCGGCATTCCGCGCGAGCGGATCGTGCTCAACGTATCGCACACGCACAGCGGGCCGGTGGTGGCCGGGGTAACCCCGCTGGTCTACGACCTCACTCCGGAGCAGCAGGCGGCGGTCGACGACTACGCCAAGGCCCTGGCCGACAAGCTCGTGACGCTGGCAGAAACGGCGATCAAGGACCTGCGTCCGGCCAGGCTGGCCTTTGGCGAGGGAAAGGCGACGTTCGGAGCGAACCGCCGGGCGACGCGTCTGAAGGTCCCACCCGACTCGCCCAAGGCCCCGGTCGACCACGGCGTGCCCGTGCTGGCGGTGCGCGACGAAACAGACTCGCTGCAGGCCGTGCTGTTCGGCTATGCCTGCCACAGCACCACCCTGAGCGTTTACGAGGTCAACGGGGATTATCCCGGCTTTGCACTGACGGCCCTGGAAACTGCCCACCCGGGCGCTACGGCCCTGTTCATGGCGGGTTGCGGGGCCGACGTGAATCCGGATCCGCGGCGCGAAGTGGCGCTGGCCAAACAATACGGCCAGGCGTTAGCCACCGCGGTCGACGAGGTCCTGGGCGGCTCGATGCGGCCGGTGCACGGGCCGCTGTCGGTGGGCTTCGAACGGATCGATCTGAAGTTGGTCGACGCCCCCACCCAACAGCAGATCGAGCAACTCTTGCAGGACAAGAACAAGTACCAACAGCGCCTGGCCAGGCACCTTCTGGACGAGCTGGCCGCCGGGCGTACCCTACCGACCTCTTATCCCTGCCCCGTGCAGGTAATCCGCTTTGGCAACGACCTGGTGATGGCGGCCCTGGCCGGCGAGCCGTGCGTCGACTACGCCTTGCGGCTTCGCCGGGAGTTGGCCGATCGGCCGATCTGGATCGCCGGCTACTGCAACGACATCTTCGCCTACATACCGTCGGAGCGTGTGTTGCAGGAAGGAGGCTACGAGGGGGGAGAGGCCATGGTCTACTTCGGCCTGCACGGCCCATTCCAGCCCGGGCTGGAACAGCAGATCATCGATGCGGTGAAACGCCTGGCGAAGTGAGGCGGGATCTTCCGCTACTGCAGCAGACTGTTACAATGGCGGTCAACCAGGAGAACCGACCATGGAACAACCGCATCTCATCCTCGGCATTCACATCACAAGCCGGGGGACTCAAGCCCCCGCCGTGCAGGCACTGCTCACGGAATATGGCTGTAACATCAAGACCCGAATCGGGTTGCACCACGTGGACGACAACGTCTGCTCCCCCCGAGGGCTGATCCTCCTGGAAATGTACGGCGATCAGGCGACCTGCGGGCAGTTGAAGGCGAAACTCTCCGCGCTCGAGGGTGTGGAAGTCAAGGAAATGCTGTTCGAACACGACTAGCGATCCGGACGATTCTGCCGGCGGCAGGTGCAGGAGTTGACAATCCGCCTGGCAAGCGTCGAGAATCAAGGGATCGGTCGTAAGACCTTTCTCTGAAAACAGATTGCCCTCGTAGCTCAGGGGATAGAGCACCGGTTTCCTAAACCGGTGGTCGCTGGTTCGAATCCAGCCGGGGGTACTTGAGACTTGGCGTGCATGGGCGTGCCAAGTCTTTTTCTTTTAACGCTTTGCGGCGTTTCTTCGGCCCCTCTGCCTTCTCCCCTCTTTCCCACCGTTGGGGTGTGTGATTGTGCACTACAGTGCATACTTGTGCCGAATCCTTGGCAAGGCTGTGGCAAGGGAATCACGGCCGGCGTGTCCGGGGTGGCGTTGTCGGTCCCCGTGGCGCGTAGCTCCTGGGCCTGCTTCTGGTCGCCCTTTTCGTCCATCTTCGGAGGGGTCGGAAGGCTGGCGATTGCTGAAACCATGTCGGCCAGCCCAAGGTGGGTATACGTGTTCATGGTCAGGTTGATGTCGCTGTGTCGGGCCAGCGTCTGGGCGGTCTTGGGATGGACGCCGGCCCGGCCCAATCCGCTCACAAACGTGTGCCGGAGGGCGTGGGTGTCGGCAAACAAGCCGGCTTCGTTCTGATAGGTCAAGAAGTCGGAGGCCTCTCGCTTGGCTCGCTCCGCGGGGTCCTTGGCCTTCTCGAGCCAGGCCTTTCGGGCGGCGGCCAGGTCATCGGCCATCATCTTGGAAGTCTTCCGCCAGTAGCCCCCGGTCGTCTTCAGGTCGAAGAGGGGATCCTCGGGCCCAAGCTCGTACTGGTCGATGTAGGTTTGGACCCGGCGGGCGACCTCGGCGTGGAGGGGGATCGTGTCCTTTCGCCGGCGCTTGCTGTAGGCGGCCTCGACGGTCACCGTCTGCGGGTCCCCCGCCAGGTCGAAAGACCTTGGAGTGACGGAGGCGAGTTCGGCGCGGCGGTATCCGGTCCAAAGTGCCAGGGTGTAGAACATGGCCCGCTCGGGGCCGGTTACGCCCTCGACGATCGGGCCGGCGTCGGCGGCTGCGAGAAGGAGGCCGATCTCTTCGAGCGTGATGGCGCGGCGTTCGTGGCGCCGATCCGTGGCCACGGTGACCATGGAAAGGTGGGCGAGCGTATCGTCGGCCTTGCGGCGGTCCCGGACGAGCCAGCGGGAAAACTGCTTGGCGGCCCGCAAGTAGTGGTTGGAGGTCTGGGCGGCCATCTTCCGGCGGCGTTCGGTGGCCAGGAAGGCCTCGACGGGGCCGGGGGCAAGGTCTGCGATCGTCTCGAATTTGCAGGCCTCGACGATCCGGCGGACCTTCTGCCCCTTGTCGAGAACATGTTTCCACGTGTTGCCCTTCGCGTCGAGATGGCGCTCGAAGTCGTCGACGTGTTCGAGGATCGGCCGGCGGCTATGTTGCTCGAAGGGATCAGCTAGCCCCTCGGCCCTCCGGGCAATCCGCGTTTCGATCTTCAGAGCCAGGGAAGCGGAGGCCTCGTAATCTGTGTAGGCCTTTTCGCGTTGCCACTTGCCGGCGGCATCCTTGTATCGGACGTAGTATTCCGCGGTTTCCAGCCGGCATTTGGTGCCGTCCGCGGTCAACGGGGCGTCGACGGTCTTGTCCTTGTGGCGGAAGCGGGCGAACTTCTTCCCCTTCTTCTCGATGATCTTCGCATCGTCGGGGACGGGGCGGGTGTAGGTCCCCTTCTTGACGGTTGCCATGGTTTCACCTTTCTGGTTGTGCGACGGCTTTTCGTTACGTTCGCCGTTTGCGGGTCCGTCCCTTTGGCTCGTTCATGAGTCGGAAGATGTCGCTCCGTTTGATCCGGACGGAGCGGCCCAGTTTGATGCACGGCAGACTGCCATTCCTGACGGCTTCTCGGACGATATATTCCTCGACCCGGGCCCAGGCGGCAACCTCAGGGATGGACATGGCCCATTGTGGCAGGTCGGAAAGCCGGCGTTCGAGGATGTCCGCAACTCTGGGCGCCAGGGCTTCGGCGATAGCTTCGATCTCTTCCGGGTCGAGTCTCATTAAGGTCACCTTTCGGGTTTGCCTGGCTCGATGATCTGGCGAGGCCGGCATTTGTTCATTTCAAGTTCAGCGCGAGGCTGATCGTCAGAACAATCGCAAGGGAGACTGTTGAGCCAAGCAACAGCATGACCAGACAACCAGACGATCGCTGCAGCCGTGGTCGGCTCGGGCAGGTTGGCACAATCGGCGGAGGGGCTGGGCTTCCGGCTTCAGATTGTGGGGCCTTTGCAGTCGTTGCGGTCTTGGCTCCTGGGAACGCGTTGCGTACCAGAGCGTATTCCGGAGTTTTGATCGTTTTCGGCGTGATTCGATACCATGGATCTGAATGGGCTGTCCCTTCGCTGGGGGTTTTCTTTTGAATGCTGGTCAGGATCTCCTTGTGGCTCATCAAAGCCGTTGCGACTCGGGCAACGGCGTATTCTGCGAGCCGGCTTTCCTGATATCGTCGCCAATCGGCCCCCTGAACGTGCCTCAGGACGCTATAGACCCACGCGCGAACCGGCATGTACTCGTAGAAGAGATCGCAGCATTCCCAACCGTTTTTGATAGTCGGCGGGATTTGGATGCAGAGCCGTTGTGCAACGGCCAGTTGTCCCGGAGTGGGGCCAACCGAATTCATTTGTTCCTTGGCCGAGTCGATCATGACCGACAAGTCTTCTTGGGAAATGCCGGGCAGGATTTCGATTCCCAGGGCTGTTGCATACTCGATCTGTCGGCCCGTCGGTTGGCTGTCTGACATGTGTTCTCTTTCTAACGCAGGAGAAGTTCGAGTTTCCCGGCTTCCGCGTTCAATACCGGCCAAGGTAGTTTCATGTCGGCCCTAGATTTCGAAGAGTTCGCAGAGTTTTCGGGTTAGTATTCGCGTGCGGTGGGGCTGGTGTTTTCTTCGTTGGTTAGAAAGTCGCGAATGATCTGGAAGGCGAGATCGCGTTCTGCGTCATCCCGTGGAATCTCTTGCAGTTCGGTCTTTGCCCGGTTGGCCTGGATCACTCCGACGGCCTTCTTGTTGGGTCTCTTGGCCGGAAAACGCTCCCGTGTTGTCCGACTTCGGAGTTGTTCGCTTCCAATATCCGGCTCGTGGCACTTGGGGCAGGCTCCGTCCTCAGGGTCAGGGATTACCAGGCGGTTGCAGTTTCGGCACTTGATGGGCTCGGGGTTCTTCCTCGTCCAGTTCCGGATCCGGTTCCCCGGCATCGACCGGCGGCTTGATGGGCGTTTTTCGCTTTGGCACTCGGCGGGTCTTTCCATCCTTGCCGGTGCGAGTCGTCAACTTCGGAATTTCCGAGGTTGCCGTGAGTTCCGTCCTGTACTTCGCTACCGTCTTGTCGCTAACGCCAACGTGTTCGGCGATCTGAACGTCCGACCACTCGGCACCCTTCGGATGCTGCAAGGCTGCCTTGACGGCTTTTGCCTTGTCTTCGTTCGTTCGGCGTAGGCCGTGGGCCTTGTTGGCTCCGATGGCGTGCCAGCGTGCATCTTCGACGGTCCCCGTGTGAACAATGCAGGTGATAAGATTGTGTCCGAGTTTCCGGTGGGCGTGCCAGCGGTGGAATCCGTCGGCGATCCAATAGGCCGATCCGTCGAAATAGACATCGATCGGCGGCAGTTCGTCGCCGGCCTCGATGCGCTCGGCGTAGTCGGCTACGGCCTGGGTGTCGATCTTGGCCCGTGGCTGGGTGTCTCCGTCCAGTCGCATTCGGTCGATTGCGAGGTGCTTCTTGGTTGGCATGGGCCTACTCGATGATCGGGGCAATTCGGGTTCGGCGGTTGGGGCGGGGGTGTATGCTGCCCGCCCGCCGGGCCCAGGGACCGGTCCAGGCCGCGGCGGGGGGCAAAGGATCCGTTGCTGTTACTCGGAATCGTCGCGATCGTCACGATGAAAACTCGAACCATATCCGTGTTCTCGTGCACACTGATCGCAGAAAGGGAATTCCGGGCCGTTTTGATGAAGTTCTCCACATTCAGAGCACTCGTCAGAACAATACGGACAGTCGGCTTCGTCTAGACTGTCAGCAGTAAACCAATTTCCGCACTCTTCGCATTGAAAGTCCATAGAGCTTCCTTTCGGGAACACGCCCCACTGCCGGGCCCGGGTTCCAGTCCGGGCCACGGCAGGGGGCAAAGGTCGGTTTGAAAATCAGCCGGCGGCCCGGTCGAACTGGCGGGCGCTCTCGGCCTTCGCGCGAACGACCGGCATTGCGTCAACCGGGATCCGTTGCTCGATGGTCAACCGGGCAACGTAGAAGCCGGCCTCGAGCGTCGTCTCGATCTCGGTCGCAATGTCGGCGGCTGGGTAGTCGTCGAAGGCCATCGAGAACCCTTCACATTCGCAGGCGGCCACATTTTCCAAGACGGTCTCGATGTGCTCGATGTCGGCCTGGGTCTGGTCGTCGATCGGCTCGGCTTGTTCCTCGGGGGCAGGCTGATCGGCGGCAAACTCGAGGGCGTAGCCCCAGAGCCGGCCTCCGGCGGTCATAATCTCGCCGTTGTACTGTTCGAGTTCGGCCGGCGTCATGCTTCGAAGGGCAATTCCTCGAATCGGTCGGGGCATCCCCGGCGGCATGTCGAGGGGATGAACGGGGATCCAGTCGTCCGGCTGTTCGACGACGACAACGACAACGGGGGCCTGTTCAGGCGTGGAAGCGGTGGACATGGGATGTCACCTTTCTTGGGGCGCGCATCAACACCCGCGGCCTGGTTCGAAAACGGCCCTTGAAGTTGCCGTCCCTCTGGTCGTCACTCCCCGGCCAATGCCGGATCATAGCTTCAGCCAGAAGCCAAACCGCGGGTGTTGTTGCTCTTGCGCACATGGTAAGACCTTCAAGGTTTCGGGTTTCGATGCCCGGGCTGGCGATGGTCAGAATCTCGCCGGCCGCGGTCAATCTATCAGGTTTCGGGGCGGTGTCAACCTTCCCCATTTTCTCATTGGTTTACAGCGGCCCTGGCGTGGCCTCTATTCCGTCGGAACGGTCGGACGGCTCGGCAGTCGTCCCGGGGCTCGATCGCTCGCCCACGATGGCGTCCGGCGGTCCGATTTCTTGGCGTTGGGCCTTGCTTGCCAGAACGGCCCGGGCGGCGGCGTCCCGGGCTTTGATTTGTGATCGCGTCAATTGGTCCGGGGCTCCGTGCTTCCGGCCGCGGCGTTCGATGTGGGTCCAGGTTTTTCGGATTGCTCGGCACATAGCCCGGATTTGCGATCGCGACGGCTCGCGACTTCCACGTCGGTCGGGGGCCTCCGGGCCAAGATGTTTTTCCCGGAAGGCGGCGTCCCGAAGGTAGCTTGATCGTTCCTGGGCCGGCTCAACCTCGAACGTCTGCATGGCGGTCTCCGATCCTCGGTGCTATGATGGCTCAAGAATCGGTACCGGGCCGTCGGCGCGATGTGACCACCGCCGGCGGCCTTTCTTTTGGCGCCCTACGGATCGTCGGCACCCTCGAAGTACTCCGGCGTCGGCAGGTCCTGGATAAGCCTTTCGATTTGGTCGGCGTCGGCCTGGATGATTGCCTGGACCTTTCGGGCTTGGTCGGGGCTCATGACCAGGAGGGCGAGACTTTGAACGTCCTGGGCGAGCCGGCGGGCCAATCGCGCGGCGGCGACGGTAGCGGCCGGAAACGGGCAGCGGGCGCAGAGCCGGCAGTCTGGAACGGACTGGGGGGAATCGGCCATCACTTGGTCTCCGGCGGGGCGAGGGGTTGCTGGATCTGGCTACCGAAGTAGGTCCTGGGGATGGCCATGTCGTCGCGGAGGTGTCGGAGTTCGGCGACCACATTCTGCAGGCCGGCTATCACGGCCGGGCTGTCCGGCGCGGGGGTCGGTGTGACGATAACGGTCGGGATGGTTCCGCCGCCGGCCGGGCGGTCTGGACTTGAGGCCGGGGCGTAGCTGGCGGCTTGGCGATCCGCGGCCGACGGGGCCATCATGGCGGCCGCGGGGCTGGTCGGCGGCTGGGCAGGCACGGCCGGGACCATCATGGCGGCCGCGGGCTCGGTCGTCGGCTGGCTCGGCACGGCCGGGACCATCATGGCGGCCGCGGGCTCGGTCGTCGGCTGGCTCGGCATGGCCGGGACCATCATGGCGGGCTGGGGCTCGGTCGTCGGCTGGCTCGGCATGGCCGGGACCATCATGGCGGCCGCGGGGCCGGTCGTCGGCTGGCTCGGCATGGCCGGGACCATCATGGCGGCCGCGGGGCCGGTCGGGTACATGGCCCGGGCTTCGGCAATGTCGGCTTGGCGTCGGGCTTCGACGTTTCCCTCGGTCAGGGCATCCATGGCGGCGGTGATTCCGGCCGTCAGTTGCGGCGTAATTTCGGCCGGCAGTTGGGGATCGTCGATGTAGACGCTGCGTCCACCCGGGGCCGTAGGAAGCGGCCGGCTTTTCACGGGAACCATGGGGGCCAGGTGTTCCTGGAAGATGTCCGGTCGGCGAGCATAGAGGGTGTCGACCAAGGCGTCGGTGGCTTCCCGGGTGGCGGCCTGGGTCCCGGCCAGCGTGGCGCCTTTGTCCAGGAGTTGCTCCCAGGCCTTGGTAGCGGTGGGGCTGACTCCGGTAAAGTTTGCCAGCATCTTGTTCTGTGCGACCACGGTGCGCAGTCGGGTTTCCTCTTCGGCTCGGGCTTCTCCGGACAGGCGGAGTTGTTCTTCAGCGACCAGGAGTTGTTGTTGCTCGTTCAGTTGGCGGGGCCTGGCGTCGGCTTTGGTCTCGAAAAGTCGGGCGGCGTCGATCTCGGCCTGGATCTTGGGTTCCAGTTCGATGGCCTTGGGTAGGCCCTTTTCGAAGGCGGCGGCGAAGGCGTTGAATTCGACGCTCCGCAGCCGGTTTTGCTGGTAGCCGGCCGGATCGGCCGATTTCATGGTCTGGAAGACTTCGACCATGCCCTTGGCCTGGCTGGCGGCGTCGGCAATCTGTTTCCGGGCGGCATTGGTTTGCTCCCATTCGCCCAGGGCTTGCCGGTATTCGGTTTCCTTGATCCGGTACTCGGCCATGTCTTCGGCGTGGCGTTGGTCGTAGGCGGCCAGGCGTTCCTGATAGGCCAGGTCGGCGTTCTGCGCGGCCACGGGGCTGGTGTAGATTCGGTCCGGCTTGGCCGGCGGCTCATACTTGGGCTTTTCCGGGGCCTCCGGGGCCGGCTCCATGATCTTGGAGGCCTCGATGGCTTCGGCCTTCCACTTGGCGAGATCCTTGTAACCGGCCTTCATGGCGGTGGCCAGGGCCGACGCGTCGACGGCCGATTCGGAGATGGAGGCGCCGACGGCCAGCATTTCGGCCTGGCTGGTGTCGAAGGCGGCCAGGGCCGGCGCGACGCGGAGAACCCAGTCGGCCGTCTGGTCGGGGTTCATCTTGGAGAATTCGGCCCCGGATAGGAGGCCGGAAAGGACTTGCTGGGGCGTGCCGGCCTTTTCCCCGTAGGCCAGGTCGGAGGCGGCCGTGGTGTAGTATTTGGCGGCCGTCTCGGGGTCCATGAATCGGGCGGCCTTGGTGATGACCGGCAGGGCCTCTTCTTTCCCCAGGGACTTCAGGTTGAAGAGAAGTTGCCCGGCCTTGGCGCGGTCGATTCCTTCCTTGGCCATGGCCAGGCGTTGGGAGGCCGACAGTTGCGCGTAATCCTCGGCGTTGGCCGACAGGGTCCAGAGCGACTTGGACACCTCGTAGGTGCCCTTGAGTTCGTCGGCCATCGTCTGGAATTCGGTTCGGGCCTCTCCGGCCAAGCCGACAACACGTTGGAGGGCCGAAGCAACGGAGAGGCCCCCAGCGGCTCCAGCCAGACCTGTGGCGAAGCTGGCAAGGCCGGCCGGCGAGAAGGCCTTGGCGGCGGCCTTCTCGAACCCTCCGAACCAGTCCAGGGATTGTCGGCCGGTCCGCGAGAGGTCGCGCAGTTCCTCCTTGAATCGCGCGTTTTCCTTCATGGCTCGCTGGTAGCCCTGGATGAGTTTGGCCTCGTCGGCCGTCAATTCGGCAATGATCGTTGATTTTGCCATGGGGTTGTTCCTTTCAAAGCTAGGTCAAGGGGTTTCGTTCGGCTCGGGTGCGCCAACGTTGGGCGGCTCGGGCGTCAGCTTGCGCTTTCTCGGCGTGAGAAAGGCCGAAGCGTGCTTGTATTTCCTGTTCGACATCGGGCCGGAAGGGGACGCCGGCCTCGCGTGCGAAGTCTCGGCTGTAGAGCAGAACGTCGCCGATCAGGGCATCGACCAGGGTTTCCGGCGTCCGATCGGGAATGAAGTGGTAGGCGGCGTCTTTGACCACGGCGGCCAATTCATCGAAAAAGGCGGCGAGTGATTCCGGGTCGATCAGGGTTGCCGTGGGCCTGGCATGGCAGACGTTTGAGCGATACCAGGCGTCGGCTTGTTCCGGGTTGGCCGGCATTCCGGCGGCGATGTGCCGGCGGACCTGGCGATCGGACAGCCCCAGGTAGTCGGCGAGGTGTTTCTGGGTGGCCATGCGATCCTCGAAAAAAAGTCAGGCGGACGGACGGACATCGAAAAAAGTGTCGTGCGAAAAAAAACGGCGAGCGGGGGGGCACGGTGCCTCCACCCCGGGCCCCTGGGGTAGGACCCGGAGGGGGGGGTGGGGGCGATCTAACCGAAGTCGGCAGGCCTGGCGGCCTTTGGCTCGCGACGCGGTCCACCAGTTGTTCCCGACGGCGATTGAGGCGGCGGCTCTTGAAACGCGATCGGTTCAAGCTGTGCTTCATCGAACCACACTTGTTCAGCGGGTTTTCCGTCTCTGAGTTCGGTCGGTTGAACCCCGATCCGAACGCAGCCGTAGAGCCATTCCGTGCGAGCGATCGCTACTCCCTCCAATCCGGTGATCGAATCGCGTACTCTGGTTCCAAGTTTCATAGGGTGTCCTTAGTGCAAACTTTTAGGGATGAACAGTTGGCGAATTGATGCGGCTATGGTACCGAAAAGCCGACGGGCGGAGAGCTCGCGGCGGTTCCGTTCGGTGGCGGTTATGAGTCTGTCAACATACCGAACCCATTGGGCTTGGCTCATTGGCCCGGGGTGGAGGTCGGAAGCCAACGTCCGTGCAATCCAACTTCGCAATGCGTTCTGATCGTGAAGGAATCGGAAGTTAGTCTCGACCACGTGGCCGTTGTCGAAATGGACTGTGAAGGCCGGATCCTGGGCCACACTAGGTCGGCGTCGAATCCTCTTGATGTGGATGGTCGGGCGTTGAATCCCAAAGCGTACCATGGATCTTCCTTCTGTCGATGCGGCGACGGTGGCGGCCTCGGTCACGATCCGACGACAACTCCGGTGATGTCTGCAACGAGCGGCGTAAGTTTATCAGCTTCCACGTCTACGATGGCAGATCCAAACAGCACGCTCAGCCGACACGGTCCCGGCACTTCAGCGCGGTAATTCGGATCAGGGCCGGCGAGTCGGATGTTAGCCATCCGCAAGGCCTCGTCCCTGGTGATCCAGCCAACGGCGGCCAGTTTCGCGACCTTCTCGTTCTCCAGGGCCGCGACCAGATCATCGAGCGTTTGCGGGCGCTCGAGGGTTTCGGCCGGTAACAAATTTGGGATCAGCGGGCGTTCTTGAAGCATCTTGGCGATTCGGCCAGGATCGGGCTTTCCGCGGGTCACATACTTCTTGCCGGTCGGATCGGTGGCGATTTCGTCGGCGATGACCTTCCGAAGTTCGTCGTCGGTGGGGCTGCAGCGTCGCGGCTGGCCGTCGTTTTGGCGGTTGGCCCGGTACGCATTCCTGACGTAGTCGGGCCACCCTGTTAGAGCGGTGTGCGGTTCTAGGGGTCTCCGAAATTCGCGGAGCACGATCTCCTCAACCTTTTCGCGATCAAGCAAGGTGGGAACGGACATTTCGATCGCTTCCCGGAAAAGCGTGCCGCGCTCTCCTTCGCCTCGAATGAAAACGACCTCAACCGGTCCCCCGCTTTCGTAGCCTTCTGCAAATCGGACTGAATTGAATTTGACAAATCGTGACATGTCTTGTACTCGTCGGGTGGAATTGTGGTTTCTTGAAAGGGGCTCGCTTGGTGGGATGGCTGGCTAGGGCGTTATATCGTCCTCTGTAAGCCCCATTGCGTTCATCATGTTTCGGATTTCCCTGGTAATCCCTTGGTTGGCGGCACATGGGCCGGGTTCGGTGCGGAGAAGCTTCGCAAACCTCTTTTGCATAGCGTCCAGCGTCTCCGTTTCGCCCGGCAGCGTGGCGAGCTGATGGCGAATCGGCTCTCGTTGCTTATCGATCGCGTTTATGTTTTTCTGATACTCTCGCAAAACCGGGAGGAAAGCGTCGGATAAGGTCTGGCGATCCTCCTCAAGTCGGAGATCCTCGGCTTGCAGGGCTTTGAGCTTTTCGAGTCTGGCAGTTAATGCCGAAGCTTCAGATAGAATTGCAAGATGAACTTCGACCGCGGACGGGTTGATTTCCAGGGCTGCAACGAGGTCAGCGAGTCGATCGGCGTCGCCGGCTTTCGGTTTTTTGTTCCGGGCCAGGATGGCGGCGTATTCGCTCCATCGGTCGGATTTTTTGGTTTCACGTCTCGAGCGGAATTGGTCGAGCAAAGACATGGCGTACTCCGTTGAAAGTGGGGTGGTTAGAAATTGCCACTGCGTGGTGGCGTCGGCAAGGTCTCTTTCGGCGAATTGGCGAAATGACTCGGGGGCTGGGACGTGAAGAACTCTGGCCAAAGGCAGATGGGCCAGGTCGTCAGGCTCGCTCCCCAAATGGTCGCGATAGGTCGAGGCTCGTTCCAAGAGGTAGCTGTGGGGTTGAATCACGTCGTCAATGGTCAACAACCAACCGAAGCGGGATCGGGCGCGCTGGACGATGTGGGAGGCGATTCGGATGAAATCCTCTCCATGGTGCTCCCAAGGCAGCGTCCCCTCGTCGTTCATTTCCTCCAAAACTCGGTTGGCTAGGTATGCGGCTTCGCTGGCTTTCCCCAGAAGAAACTCCGTTTCTAGAACCGAGAAAAGCCGGCGAGCCAAGTCACGTTCAACGATATGGTGGGCTAGTTCGTGCAGGCCGATCGCTTCGGCGTGTAGCTCACTACTGATCTGTTTCCCGTCAAGGATGGTGATGAAGTCGGTCGACTCCGGTCGAAGACCGCGGCTTTCGATTGCATTCCGAAGTTCGTACGGCAGCTTCAGACTTGTGAAACCGGCCGGCATGTTTTGGTGATTGCTCCAGTCTGGTAGCACTCCGGCATCAAAGACCATCACTCGATCGGTCACGGTCGGGTCGATCCTGGGAAGGGCTTCGCGCAAGAACCATTCGCAGTATCTGGCTTTTTCGGTGGGCGTGGCGGTCATGTTCGTGTGTCGATTTCTGGTTCGGTCGCGTTGTCTTCGGTTACGGTAAACGCCCTTCCACAATGGCCGCATCGGAACCGTTTCGCGGTCCGGATGGCAGTTCCTTCGGGCCACGTGGGGCCGTCGCTCTGTACTTTCCACCAGGTTCCCCCAGGAAGTTCTTCGGCGCGGTTGCTTCCGCAAGCGGGGCATTCCGGGCCATCGACTCGGTCGAGTTTCAGTAGCGTAGACCATTCGGGCATGGGGTAATCGCGCAGGAAGGGTCAAAAAGGGATTTCGTCGCCAGGTTGGGGTTCGCCTGGATCGTTGGTCGGCTCGGGCTGTGGTGGCTCGGGATGCCGGAGGCGCAAGCAAGCAACCCGGCGGCCTTGGTACTCGGTCATCGACCGGAAGAGGATGATCTCCTTGCCGATCCAGTCGTCCGTCTCGGCGCCCCACACGTCCGCGAGCGTGTTGCTGTTGATTCGGTTCAGGACGAGGCCGGCGCGCTTGCCCTCGAAGTACAGAACTGGCTTGCTTACGCCTTCGTCGACCTCTTCGAGCTTCACGTCGCGAACCTTGAGCGTCAGCTCCTGGTTGGGCTTGAGCAGGTCGGCTTTGATGTAGTGGCTCGGGAAAGCGGTGTGGATGTTCATGGCGTCGCTCGCTATTTCTCGCGAAATGGGGTCAGTCAGAAGGGTGGTTCTTGTTCCGGCTCGCCGGCCCGGGCTTGGTCGACAGCCGCCGCGGTGCCCGTCGCAACCCACACAACCGCAGCCCGGCCGCTGGCCGTCGATCGCACATCGCCGCTGTCGACGATGAAGCCGGCCTGTTGCAGCTCTCGCCGGCGGGGTCGCTGCGTGTCCCCGCTCATCTGCAAGCCGGCCTGAATCTCCAGGTCCGTCGCGCCGGCGGTGCCCTGCCGCTGGATGAACTCCAGGACCCGAGCCCGGAGTCGGGCCGCGTCCGGCCGGATCGCCACGCCGGCCGCCCGCCTGGTGGTCGACGCGTTCGCGAATTTCCGCGGGGGATCCGCGGTGGCGGTTGGTCCGTCGAATAGTGAAAGCTGCGTTTCCATGTCTCAATTGCTCCAAGCGTCGAATTCGGAATAGCGAGCCGGCCCCGGGGAATCGCTGAACCGGCCAGTCGGCCCGTCGAACGACAGGTGATATTCCCCGCAAGGACCGTTGCGGTTCTTCTCCACGAACAAATAGGCCTTGCCCCTAGCGTCCGGATCGTCACGGTCAACGCGTTCCGGTCGGTGTAGGAAGGCGATAACGTCCGCGTCCTGCTCGATGTCGCCGGATTCGCGGAGGTGGCTCAGCCGCGGCCGCGTCTCGCCCTTGGCCTCGGCCGCTCGCCCGAGCTGTGCCAGGCAGAGAACCGGAACCGCGAATTCCGCCGCGATGTCCTTCAAGTCGCTGGTCATCTGCGCAACCTGCAAGTAGCGCGTCTGCCGCGGGTCTGCCGGTTGAAGCCGCGTCAGGTAGTCCACCACAACCAGGTCAAGAGAGTGCTTCTGCCGGCGGAGCATCACTTCCCAACGGATCTCCGCAACCGTCATCCGCGGCCGGTCGACCATGTGGAGGTGCTGAACCGGCAAGTCCAGATTGCCATTGACGAGCCGGCGGCGGTCATCGTGCCCCAGCGATCGGCTCCGGATGGCCTGCAAGCTGACGCCGGCCCGGTTCGCCAAGATCCTCTCGGCCAAGGATCTCGCCGACATTTCGAGCGTCACTATCAACGCGTGCCGGCCGTGGTCCGCGAAGTGAAGGGCAATTTGTGTCGCGAGCGCCGTCTTGCCCATGCTGGGACGCGCGGCAAGAACCGACAACTCGCCCGGGTAGAGGCCGCCGATTTCGGTGTCGAACGACTTGAAGCCGATTGTCCGGCCGATGGGCTGGTCTGTCGGCTCTGCCAGGTCCTGGAGTGTCTGCGCGAAGAGAACCGGCGTGTCGATCGACTTCGGCTTGTCGGCCCTGGTGGCGCCCAGCAAACGCTCCGCTGTGCTGCTGGCGATCGCCGCGGGGTTCTGGGTGCAATCGTAGGCGTCGACCAGGGCGCCCGTAGTCTCGCGAATGAGCCGGCGGCGCTGTGAGTGCTTCAGGACGATTTCGGCGTGGTGTGCGGCGTTCGACGGGATGCCGGTCTCTCGAAGGATCTCCGCCAGGTATGCGTGCCCGCCGATCGCCTCAAGATCGCCATTGCTCCGCAGCCGATCCAGAAGGAGAACCTCGTCCACTCGCGAGCCGGCCGCGTACATGCCGAGAATGTGGCCGAAGAGCCGGCGGTGTGCGTTGACGTAGAAATCATCGGCCCCGAGATGCTGGGCGATCTCGGGCACCCGAGACGGCTCCAACAGCAGACAGCCGATCGTCGACCTTTCGGCCATCGCGTCATGCGGCGGAAGTCGATCGAGGATCTCGGAGTTGACGGGGGCCCGGTTCATTTCGCGTGCCTCCGATCGTTTCCGCGCATCTGGTAAACCAGGCCGCAAGTCAGGCGGGAGTGAATCCGGCGATCGTACAACTTCACCAGGTCCGCGGGGTCGACATTCGATATTGCGACCAGGCAACGGT
>Ga0209509_1001709_pt1 | contig 15937 bp, 15 predicted proteins | sample BioC13SIPDNA_FD_185743 | JGI IMG/M metagenome (GOLD analysis project Ga0209509, IMG submission 185743) | Anaerobic biogas reactor microbial communites from Washington, USA - Biogas_R1_A C13 SIP DNA (SPAdes) (version 2) | ecosystem: Engineered > Bioreactor > Anaerobic > Unclassified | place...
GAATCTCAAAAAACCACTTCGAAGCCATCACCCAGCAGCAAGATGCCCAAGTAATAGCCTGTTGCGACATAATAGAAGAACGCGCTAAAGAAGCCGCAGAAAAATACAACATTCCAATCTGGACAACGGACTACGAAGAAATGCTAAATAATCCGGACATAGACCTGATCTCCATCTGTACCCCCTCAGGCCTGCACCCTGAGCACGGTATCCAGGCAGCAAAAGCAGGCAAACACGTGCTAACCGAAAAACCCATGGCCTGCCGACTAAACGAAGCAGATGAATTAATAAAAGCCTGTGACGAAGCCGGAGTAAAATTATTCGTAGTGCTACAGAACCGTCTTAACCCCAGCATACAACTGGTCAGAAGAGCCTTCGAAGAAGGCCGCTTCGGCAAAATATACATGATAACCTCTAACGTCTTTTGGACACGTCCTCAGAACTACTACGACATGGCCCCATGGCGCGGCACCTGGGCGTTGGACGGTGGCGCCTTCATGAACCAGGCATCCCATTATGTAGACATGGTGCAATGGTTTGGAGGCCCCATAGCAGAAGTGAAGTCAATAACTGCTACTTTAGCCCGTAACATAGAAGCCGAAGACACCGGCTCAGCTATTATTAGATTCGAAAACGGAGCCATCGGCAGTATCAACGTAACCATGCTCACCTATCCCAAAAACCTGGAAGGATCTATAACCATACTGGGTGAAAAAGGAACCGTTCGCATCGGCGGAACCTCCATGAACAAAATTGAGCAATGGGACTTTACCGATAAAGAGGAATATGACGATGAAATAGAACAATACAACACCAACCCAGCGTCCGTTTATGGTTTTGGGCATAGCGGATATTACCATAATGTAATAGACAGCCTTCAGCACAATGCTATACCCAGTAGTAACGGGCATGAAGGCAGGAAATCGCTTTTTTTATTAGAAGAAATATATAGAACAAAACAAACATATGGAGGATACGCCTATGGATAAGCCCATTCTTATAGCAGAAATAGGCTGCAATCATAAGGGAGATATGAAAATCGCCCGTGAAATGATAAAAGTAGCTGCGAATTTCTGCAATGTAGACGTAATAAAATTTCAAAAAAGAACACCCCGCGAACTACTATCAGATGAAGAATATAATGCACCACATCCTAATTCTTATCATAGCTATGGAAGTACTTATGGGGAACATCGTGAGTATCTAGAACTTGATATTGAACAACATATGCAACTAAAAAAATGGTGCGAAGAAGAAGGAGTTGTATACAGTACATCTGTATGGGACTTAACAGCAGCAAAACAAGTCGTACAACTAGATCCTATGATGATAAAGGTTCCTTCTGCCTGTAATCTAAAGTCAGATATGCTAGAGTATCTCTGTGAAGCGTATCGTGGAGAAATCCATGTGTCTTGTGGCATGACGACTAAAGATGAAGAAGAACAGATAGTCCAATTTTTCGAAACAAAGAACAGGGCAAAAGATTTGGTGATTTACTCCTGTACCTCTGGATATCCTGTAGATTTTGAAGATATTTGTTTGTTTGAGATTATCAGACTAAAAAACGCTTTCACTGATCGTGTTAAAGCAGTTGGATTCTCAGGACATCATTTAGGTATAGCTGCAGACATTGCCGCAATGACATTAGGTGCTCAATACATCGAACGGCATTACACATTGGATAGAACATGGAAAGGTACTGATCATGCTGCGAGTTTGGAACCGGATGGACTGCGTCGTTTATCCCGCGACTTATATAATGTCAGCCTTGCCTTAAATTATAAAAACCAAGATATTCTTGAAATAGAAAAGGTTCAACGCAATAAACTAAAGAGGTTTTAATATGGAAAAGATAGTTGCGCTTATTCCTCTCAGGGGAGGGTCAAAATCAATTCCCCAAAAAAACATTCGTATGATAGCATCAAAACCATTATGTGCTTGGGTATTAGAAGCTGCACATAATGTCCTAAAAATTGACGAGGTATATGTTTCTACAGACTCCTACGAAATAGCCGCTGTAGTGGAAAAATTAGGTCTAGGAACAAAAATAATTATGCGTCCTGAACACTTAGCTACTGATAGTTCAACCACAGAATCCGTGATGTTACATTTTACAGAACAAGTGGATTATGATATTTTGGTAACCATTCAGGCTACCTCACCGCTTCTTAGAGATGTTGATTTAAGCAATGCATTGGAATTGTTTTCTAGTGAGAAATACGATTCCCTGCTCAGTGCTGTAAGGGTGAAACGTTTTTATTGGCAGGATAATGGGGTTGCTATTAATTATGATCCAACCAATAGACCTCGGAGACAAGATTTTAGCGGAACCCTAATGGAAAATGGTGCATTTTACATCAGTAAACGTGATATTGTATTAGAAAACGAATGCCGGTTAGGGGGACGAATTGGTATATACGAAATGCCTGAACAAACTGCAGTAGAGATTGATGAACCCGATGATTGGGATGTTGTTGAAAAACTTCTTCAAAGCCGAACAATCGCATTATTTAACCCAATAATAGAAAGACTGAAGATGCTAATAGTAGATGTAGATGGAACATTAACTGATGGGGGAATGTATTATTCTCCAGAAGGGGATTTTCTAAAAAAATTTAATACCCGGGATGCTATGGGATTAGCTTTACTAAAGAAAATTGGTATACAGATTGCAATAATAACCAGTGAAAACACTCCAATTGTGACAGCGCGAGCCAAAAAACTTGGGATACTTGAATGTCATACGGGGATTGAAAATAAGATAAAAACAGTTAAGGGGATTTGCCAAAAATATAACTTGCAACTTTCAGAAATTGCATACATGGGTGACGACCTGAATGATTATGAATGCATGAAAATTGTAGGCTTCGCTGCTTGCCCCTCAAACGCAGTACCTGAGATACAGGGGGTGGCACATTATATAGCCAAATATGCTGGAGGAGAAGGAGCAGTTAGAGATGTGAGTGATTACATACGAAATGTAATAATGTATGGTCTACAGACTGTTCAATAAACGGTATATAATGTTAAAACGTTTCTATACATCATCACTTTTTCAATCAGCATTTATATATACTCTGACTCGTGCTATCAACTCAGCTATTCCCTTTTTCCTTATGCCGGTACTAACCCGCTACCTAACTCCTACTGATTATGGGATCGTTGCGATGTTTGGAGTTCTCTTGAGTTTTGTAGCACCGTTTACTGGTTTGAGTATTCACGGGGCAATTGCTCGGCAGTATTATGACCGCGATGAAGTAGATATGCCCCGTTATGTAAGTAACTGCCTATTAATACTACTCAGCAGTACCTTGATTGTGGGAGTTTTATTCTATTTATTAGCTGAGCCGATTAGTCGGATATCATCGTTTCCGATGCAATGGATGTGGGCAGTTATAATCGTATCTGCTGCCCAGTTTATAAATCAAATTAATTTAACTTTATGGCAGGTACAGGTTAAGCCTATACCATATGGAATCTATCAGATAGCACAAACCATAGTAAATCTTGGCTTTACGCTTTGGTTTGTAGTGGGATTAGGTATGGATTGGCAGGGGCGCATCCAGGCTCAGGTTATTGCCTTTGGTGCTTTTGCGGTATTTGGATTATATCTGTTATATCACAACGGCTGGATAAGACTTAAAGTAGACAAAGGCTATATTAAGAATGCACTTAATTTTGGAGTTCCCCTAATACCCCATGCCCTGAGTGGTACTATAAAAACCATGGTAGACAGGGTAATGATTACCAGCATGATAAGTGTTGCTGCTACAGGGTTATATTCAGTTGGATTTCAAATAGGCATGATTATTGGAATACTGGAAGATTCATTTAATCGAGCCTATGTTCCGTGGTTATATGAACGTCTAAAACGGGATCAATATGATGAGAAAATAATGATTGTTAAGCTGACTTATGCTTATTTTGTCGGCATTATCTGCTTGGCATTGGCTCTGGGAGCAATCGCACCCTGGTTCCTGTCATTTTTTGTTGGACCACAATTTGACGGCTCAGGTCAATTTGTATTGTGGATTGCTGTAGGCTTTGCCTTTAATGGTATGTATAAGATGGTAGTAAGTTATATCTTCTACGCACGTAAAACATACATACTTGCATGGATAACCTTTTCTACGGCACTGGTCGGTATTGTTATTAATTATTTTGCTATAAATTATTTGGGTGCGATTGGTGCAGCGTATACTTATGCATTAATAGGTTTTATAACATTTTTACTGGTTTGGTACTTATCTAGCAGGGTATATCCTATGCCCTGGAATCTAAGAAGATAAAGTGAGATGAACGCTGATGAATAGACGAGAAGTAATGGATTTAATTAATGAGATAGAGGAAACGTTCCCCGTGAATACATGGATTGTTGACGATATACATGTGTGGCCGTTAATAAGGATACCATTAGCGATGAACTTGTATAGGGAAATGAACGGTAAAGATATAATTAATAATCCTCTTTCTTTTCATAACAGAATAATAAAAAAGATAAATGGTATCTTTATTTCACTGAAGGCACTTATATCTGACATAGAACATAATGCACGATATAAGAGGAAAGTAGATGTTGTTATTCTAAGCAATACTATTTGCCGGACTAAACTAAATGATGGATGGTATGATCGTATATGCGATCCATTTGTTGAAGAGATAAATAAGATGGAATGGTCAAGTCAGTTTTATGAAGCTACACAAACATACGAATACAGATTACCGCGAATTTTTAACTCAACCTTAATACAACTGAAACTAGATTATATCAACCTAAAGTCGAAAATGAATTGGTTTTTTAGTAAAAGCACCAGCTATCAATTAGATAGTTGGAATGACTTTTATTTATTTGCTAAAGAAAAAGGAATCAATTACGATGTACCTTCATTTGATGAATTGATTCAAAGGGTATTTAGGATTAGGAGATTAAGTCATTTTTTTGAGCACTTTCTGAAATATAATCAACCAAAACTGGCATTTGTAGAGTGTTATTATGGAGAAAATGGAATGGCATTAAACCTAGCTTGTAAACGCAAGGGTATTCCTTCCGTTGATATTCAGCACGGGGTTCAGGGAGAGTTCCATGTTGCATACGGAAGATGGTGTAACATTCCAGATACAGGATATGAGCTGCTCCCATCACATTTTTGGTGTTGGACACCTCATGAAGCAGACGTGATTAATAGTTGGAGTGAAAACTTAGAAAGGCAAGTACATAATGCACTGGTAGGTTCAAATCTTTGGTTAAATAAATGGATACGGGGAGATGTTTCTTCACTAAAATTTTATGATACAAAAATTAGGGGGCTAATAGAAAGTAAAAAAACTGCTATTATGTTTACCTTGCAACCAGGTTTTGACCCTGAACTATGGTTTTATGAAGCTGTAAATTCATCCCCAACAGAGTGGAAATGGTTTATAAGATTGCATCCTGGGATGATTGCTGATAAAGAACGGTTTCAGACTATTTTCAAATCCCAATGTCCAAATGCGAACATTGAACTAGATCACGCAACCGAATTACCACTATTGGCTTGGTTACGACATATAGATATACATGTAACGCAATTTTCAACTTGTATTATCGAAGCGGAAACCTTTGGAGTACCTTCAATTATAACGCATGTAAATGGTATGGATATGTACGCTGATCAAATACAAAAAGGAACAGCATGTACAGCATTTACTGCGATAGATCTAATAAATAGAATCAACATTTTGTCTAATGAAAAGAATGGAAGTAAGTATCCAAACGATTCTAAATCTAAACAAAATATTTTGTTTAAACAAATTATAAACGAAATTTTGGAAGAGCGTCCTGGGAAAAACCATCAATTCAATTAAAATGTGCTGATTAGAAAAAGATGCAAGAATCGAGGAGAGAAAAAAGTTTTGATATATACTAATAATAATTAATTATACGTAAGAGGGAAAAATGAAGATCAGTCAATTATTATCATTTAGTATTATAATACTATTTTATATTTTACATAATATATTATCCTTGAACCCGGATATGGATCGCAATAAGATGCTAATTTATGGAATAATAGCTTTATTGGGTATGATTATAGTCTTATTCCTTTCGATACGTTTATTCCTTAATAAGAAAAAACTGCTTTATACAAAGAAACAGATTACAGTTGTTGTCTTATTGATACTCTTTACTCTGATAACTTCTTTCCTCTTTGCCATAAAGGGTAGCGATCGTAAGGCCATATTTATGTTAATTTCCTGTCTGGGAGCCATAATAGTAGGACTTATTAATCCTTTAACAGATCGAAGATTATCTGTAATACTAATGCTGATAGTTTTAGCCCAACAGTTTAATGTACTACTACACGGTATTAAAAGCTTAATTACGTATAATTGGTGGTTCCCTGCTTTTAATGTTTATTTTAGCAGTACCAATGGAACAGCGCAGTTTGCGGCTATTTCAATAGCGATTGTTCTGCTGGTCTACTCACTAAGTGAAACACGAAAAGGCTTTTTACAACAGGTATTTGTCGCTAACTTGGGAATCGGGACTGTAATTATTCTTCTTAGTGCTTCGCGGGGAGGTATTCTAGCAGTATCATTAGCAACTATATACTGGTTATGGAAATCAACTAGTTTAAAAGCAGTTTTATTTAATAAGAAAACATACAAATATATTATAGGAATAACTTTATTACTTGTATTAATAATGCATACTATACCATCAGTAAAATTACAGTTAACTGACTATTTTAAATCCATTAATAAAGTGCAATCAGAAAATTTCCTCCATAGTGAAAGTCGCAGCACGATTTTAGTAGAAGCATTAGGACAAATTTTTTCAGATAGTAGCTCCTTTTTATTGGGACAGGACAATTTATTTAGTCCTATACCGGGTACCGGACATTGGCATGCCCATAATTCGTACGTAGAGATGGTACGTAATCTGGGGATTTTACCTTTGCTGTTACTAATAATGCTATTAATTACAGCAATTGTGTCTAATAAGAGTTCACCTTATATAATAGCAGCATTAATAATCATAATGGTCAGGGCATTTTTTGATGATGTGATTTTATGGACAAATTTTGGTGAGTATTTTTTGTTTTGGCCGATAGTTCTTTTAACGGTACGGCAGAATTAGAATAGCAATTATTGGGTTGACGATACAATTTAGAGAATTTAATGAATTATTCTCGAATCCGATAAGGCTTTAAAGTTTAAACAATGACTGTTGTAAAATAGTCATATAAAGGGTGGCTATAATTGGCGAATAATATTCTTTTAATTTCATACTACTATCCACCTATTAATCATATTGCTTCAAATAGAATGTTTTCTTTTTCTAAATATATGGATCAATATAATATATGGGTAATAACTGTAGCTTCTCAAAATACAATTCAAAATCTTAACCATGTTAAGGTGTACAGATGTCAAGATAGCAAAAAATTAACTCCAACGTTTTATTCCAATGAAGGAAAATTTATTCATATAATGAAAGTGGCATATAACATATTTATATCAAATGCAGTAGTTGATCTCCATAAAGAGTGGACACACAATGCTATAGAACTCTGTAAAAACCTTTTAATAAAAACCCAATTTGATTTAATGATATCATCTAGTGGACCGTTAGCAAGTCATTTGGTTGCTCTTGATATAAAAAAAAGACATCCTGAAATAAAATGGATAGCTGATATGCGAGATGAATTGCTTACAAGCAAATATCTTCCTCATAGGCAACGGATTCATAATCCAAGAGTAAAGGTGTTAGAAAAGAGAATAATCAATAAGGCAGATGCGATAACAGCAGTTTCAAATCCAATACTAATGCAAATTAAAGATTACTCTAATAATCCTAATACAGTGTTTAGGGAGATTAGGAACGGTTATGATTTTGAATTTAAAATTGACTATAAACCTCCAAAAAGGGACTTTATTAATATAGTCTATGCCGGCGGCCTTAGTGGGGGAAGAGATCCTTACGTTTTTCTCAAAGCATGCGAAGAGTTAGTTGAGAAACATAATCTACCTATCAAAGTAAAATTTATAGGACCTAATAAGGAAATCAATATACCTGCTGGAATAATAGAACATGTCGAGGTAATTGACTCAGTTCCACACGTACAAGCAATACAAGCTATGAATGAAGCGGATGTGCTTTTGCTAATTATCGCATTAAATGGGCGCACTGGAGGATACTCTGGGAAGCTATTTGAATATATGGCAAGTTTGCGACCTATTATAGCATTAGTACCGCCTCATGATGTCGCAGCGGAACTAATACGAGAATCAAAAACAGGATATGTATTAAATAATCCGAATGATATCAAAGAAATTAAGGAAGTGCTTTTAATGATATATGAAAAATGGAAAGTTAATAATTTACATAATAAATTTTATCCTGACTTAGACATCATAGCTAAACACCATAGAAAGGAACAAGCCAAATTAGTTCATCAACTTATATCTTATTTAACTAATTCTGAAGGGGGATCGGCTAAATGAAAATAGTCTATGTCCATCCTTCAAATGGAAAGGATGTTAGAGTTCAGAAGTCTTTAGAAACTTTAAAAGAATTATGTGAAGAAGTTCATTTTATCGGTTGGGTTAGATCAAGTCAACTACAAGAAGACAATATTATTAGTGACGTTATCTATCATTTTCACCATAGTAACAACGGCTTTGGATTAAAATCTGCTGTTGGTTTGCCATTATTTTGGTTGTTTATAAATAAAATTATAAAAAAAATAAAACCTAACATAATTGTATTTGCAAATGAAGAAAATGCATTTTTCAATGCTATTATGAAAAAAAAGGATATTATACTAGTTTGTGATATCCATGATTCAGTTGCAGATAGAGTGAAAAATAAATGGGCTTGTTTAGTAGCGCCTAAAATAAGAGATATCGTTAATTATAAAATGGATTATCTAATATTTACGGATGAAATGAGGTTGCAAAGACTCCCCGAACATAACAATAAATCATTTGTTATTTACAATGCGCCAAAGTTTAATGAGGTTAACTTCATACCTAAATACAGCGATTATTTGTATTATTCTGGTTCAATTAGCTGTAATAGGGGCTTCTACGTATTGATGAAAGCGCTGTCTTATTTAAAAGACAAATATAATCTTATTGTCCCTATTATTGCAGCTGGTGTGGTTAATGATGAAGAAATAATGAAAGTAATTGAAAAACAAAAGGAATTTCATTATTTAGGACATATTTCGTTTAAAGAATCTCTTGAAATTACTAATTCTGCATTAGGGGTATTTTCATATTATGATCCTATAGTTATTAATAATATATATGCAAGTCCGAATAAGTTGTATGAATGTATGATGATGCAAAAGCCCATCTTGATAAATAATGAAACATTAGTATCTAATTATGTATTAGAAAAAAACCTTGGATTATGTGGCACCTATGATGACTATGTCATGTTGGCTGAAAACATAAAAACGCTAGTTTTAAAACAATTTATTCCTGAGAACAACGTTGAAGAGTTCCGGAAAAAGTTTTCTTGGGATAATGCCCAAAATGTATATACTAGCATTATTGGGCCTAAAAATTACATTATTAAGAAAAAAGAAAATGATTTATAAACAGCATTAGTTATTTGGAGGTTATATATGAAGTTTACTTTCGATGAATATAAAGAATTATTGTACCTTATTAAACACAAAAGTTACGACATTTGTAATTACGAAAACTATAAGAATTTTGAACACTGTGCAATATTGCGTCATGATGTAGATTTCAGCTTGGAAGCGGCATTACGTTTTGCCGAACTGGAATATAAAAATAGTATTCAATCGACCTATTTCATTTTACTATCTACTAGTTTTTATAATCTGTTTCATAGGAAGGCTAATGATATCATTAGAGAAATAAAAGTGATGGGACATGAGATTGGACTGCATTTTGATGAAGCTAATTATTCAATTTCTACTAAAGAAGAACTTATTCATTATGTCCAAAAGGAAACATCTATTATGTCACAAGGCTTGGGAATGGAAGTTAAAACCGTATCGATGCATCGGCCTTCGAAGTGGGTATTGGAAGCTGATGTACAGTTTGATACACTGATTAATTCTTATGGCAAAGAGTTTTTTATGAGTTTAAGTATCTGTCTGACTCTCGAATGCATTGGCGGGAAGATGTTTATCAGACCATACAATCTAACGCTTATGAGCGACTACATATACTAACACACCCTATTTGGTATGGAACAGAAGAGGGCGCCATGCGGGATAAGTTAAGGGAATTCATTAACGCTCAAAAGTATAGTTGCTATGATAATGTAAGGGAAAATATTCGTGATTTGGAAGAGGTTTTGTTAAAGGCAGAACTCTAAATAATTCACATAACATATGGAGTATTAAGGGTTGGTATAAGAAATGGGGAGAGAAACAATGGCCGTACGGGCGCAGGAGATTGCTGTATATCTAGGTAAAGATTTAAATGGAATGGATAGAGATGTTATAAAGCCATGCTCACTGAATAACTGCATTGAAGGTGGATTGGTATTTTTAAAAAAGTATAACGAGAGTATATTGAGTATCCTGTCAGAGCATAAAAATATTACTGCAATTGTTACGCCAGAGTATCATGGTAAAATTTCATGTTCATATGTGATTAGTGATAATCCCCGGCTTGATTTTGCCCGGGTATTACAGAAGTTTTTTACCCCTAAGGCTTTGCCGGGGATTGCTGACACAGCACGAATTGGCCGTAATGTATCATTGGGTAAAGATGTCACTATAGGTGAGTACAGTGTAATCGGAAACGATGTGGTTATTGGTGACAGTACCGAAATTCGGCATCATGTAGTTATTGCTGATAATACAGTAATCGGAAGAGACTGTTTAATTAAGTCGAACACAGTTATTGGTGAAGAGGGGTTTGGTTTTGAACGGGATGAAATGGGAGTTCCTATTCGTATTCCTCATTTAGGTAAAGTTATCATTGGTAATAATGTGGAAATTGGAGCATCAACGGTAATTGCAAGAGGTACCCTAGATAATAATGTTATTGGGGATAATGTAAAAATTGATGACCAAGTCTTTATTGCCCATAATGTTTTCGTGGGCCAAAGTTCAATGATTATTGCTGAAGCTGAAATTAGTGGCAGTGCACATATTGGTGAGATGACATGGTTAGGGCCGAACTGTTCAGTAATGAATGGAATTACTATAGGGAGCAACTGTTTTATAGGGCTAGGGACAGTAGTGACTAAGTCCCTACCAGATAATGTAATTGCTGCTGGGTGTCCGGCAAGGATACTTAAATATAATGATTAACTATAAATTATAAGGAATACAATCATATGAGAATATGGATTTTAAACCATTATGCTACCGAATCTTTAGCCGGTGGGAGGCACTATAACCTTGCTCTGGAATTGAGTGAAAAAGGATATGAGGTTAGTGTGTTTGCTGCTGGTTTTTTACATAACCAGTTTTATGAAACGAGGGAATATGGTAATCGAATATTTGATTGCGATGTAATTAACGGAGTTGAATATATATGGCTTAAGACTTATCCGTATGATAGGAATAATTGGCGTAGGTTTTTAAACATGATCTCTTTTGCAATAAGGGTATATAAAGTGGGGAAGACGGAGCCTGCCCCGGATGTAATCATTGCATCCAGTGTTCATCCTCTGACCTGGATAAGTGGATATAAATTAGCCAGGAAACATCGCAGCCGCTTTATAGTAGAAGTTCGGGATTTATGGCCAGAGACTCTGATAAACATGGGGGCCATTAAGAAAAATAGTATCCCAGCCCGGTTAATGAGAAAACTTGAGCAGTTTATGTATACCAGAGCAGAAAAAATTATTACTCTTTTACCAGAGGCACATAAATATATAACTACCCTGGGGATTGAACGGGACAAGATAATATATGTACCCAATGGAGCCAATCCAGAGATTTATGAAATAGACGATAAACCTGACCAGGGATTTGATGAATATCTGCAGAAATATCCGGCATTTCTTGATGAGTCCAAATTTAAGGTCGTTTATACCGGTGCGCATGGCGTGGTTAATAGTATTGAAACAGCCATACAGGCAGCGGATATTCTGCAAAGAAGGGGTATAGATAATATCTGTTTTCTTTTGGTTGGTGCAGGTCCGGAAAAAGATAATTTAATTGAAATGGCCAATAAATTACGTTTAAAAAATGTAGAGTTTTGTAACCAGGTTCCCAGGAGCACCGTACCGTATATATTATCATGTGCAGAATGCTGCCTGTTGTTGGGGAAAGATATCCCTTTATACCAATATGGAATTAGCCCTAATAAACTATTTGATTATCTGGCGTCATCAAAACCGATTGTATTTGCAGGGAATGTGGTGAATAACATCGTAGATATAGCTAAATGTGGAATTACTGTTCCTCCGGAAGAGTATGAGAGTTTGGCAGATGCTTTGATAGAATTATCCCAAATGTCCAAAAGCAATCTGGAGGAAATGGGGAAAAATGGACGGCAATATTTCATGGAAAACCATACTTATCAAGCTTTGGCTGATAAGCTGGAGAAGGAAGTAATATTGTCTTAATTACTTATAATTTTTAAAATGCTCTATTATTAATATGAGACTGTTTATAAAACAAGGTTCATGGAGGGGAGAGCATGTACCGGTTTGTAAAACGATTTTTGGACTTAGTAGGAGCAGGGCTGGGTTTGATTGTGCTGTCCCCGGTGTTGATAGTTTTGGTTATAATGATATGGATGTGGATGGGCAGGCCGGTTATATTTAAACAGATGCGACCAGGTTTACAGGGCCGGTCTTTTTTTATGTATAAGTTTCGTACCATGACCGATGAGCGGGATGAAAACGGAGTGTTGTTAGCGGATGAGATGCGTTTGACCCGGTTGGGAAGGTTTTTACGCAGCAGCAGTCTGGATGAGTTGCCGGAACTGTTTAATGTTTTGAAGGGTGATATGAGCCTGGTGGGACCTAGACCGCTTTTAATGCAGTATTTGGAACGCTATACTCCGGAGCAGGCGCGCCGCCATGAAGTTAAACCGGGCATTACCGGCTGGGCACAGGTGAATGGGCGCAATGCCATTAGCTGGGCGGAGAAGTTTACCCTGGATGTGTGGTATGTGGATAATTGCTCGTTATGGTTGGACGTGAAGATTTTGTTTATGACGGCAATTAAAGTTTTTCAACGGGAAGGTATCAGCGCTGAGGGTGCAGCTACCATGCAGGAATTTATGGGATATTATGAGAAACAGTATAGTAAGCTTCATTTAAATGATCTGCAGGCAGCGGCGATGCAGGATGATGTTGATTAAGAAGGTTGTTAGTTCCCAAATCACATTTATGTCATGCTGAGCTTTAGCGAAGCAGCTCTAATGGAGCATGGCTTATCCTATAGCATAATAGGCTCTTCGCTGCGCTCAGAGTGACAATTAGGCGAGAGGTTTTCAACTTCCACTAGTAATGGTTACATAAAAGGGAAGGTAGAAGTAATGGCAAACGCATTAAAGCCTTTGATTATAGTTGGTGCCGGGGGGCTGGGCAGAGAAGTTGCCTGGCTGGTCACAGATATTAATCGTCAAAAACCGGAGTGGAATTTTATCGGATTTGTAGATGATGGAGTACAGGGGATTACAGTAGAAGGCTATCCGGTACTTGGACCGGTTGAATATTTATTAAATATGCCCGATGATGTTTGGGCAGTGGTAGCCATAGCTGATGCCCGAATCAGGAAGCTAATTGTTGAACAAATACAGAAGAGCGGAAAGAAGTTGGCTACTCTGGTTCACCCGACGGTAAGCATGTCTGATTATGTTAATATAGGTGCCGGTTCCATTATCTGTTCGGGAGCTGTTCTAACAACCAACGTGATTTTGGGTATTTCCAATATCGTAAATCTTGGCTGTTTTATAGGGCATGATACTGAATTAAAGGATTTCGTAAGTCTGATGCCGGCAGCTAATCTGGCCGGGGAGGTCAGGGCAGGAGAAGGTTGCTATTTTGGGCTAAATTCCTGTGTGATTAACCGTACTGCTATTGGTGAGTGGAGTGTCATCGGGGCAGGTGCCACGGTGATAGATGATATTCCAGCCTATTCGCTGGCAGTAGGCGTACCAGCCAAGGTGATTAAGTCGTTAAAAAGTGAGGAGTAAGGGATTTGGCATTCCGTAAGGCGAGATTCATCAACTCAACAGAAAGACATAACTATGTCATCTTGGCGGTAGCGAAGGATATCTGTAATATTATGTACTGCTTGGAGGGATTTTTCACTTCGTTCAGAATGACATCGAAGGAGCAATAGATAGATACTATAGGCTTACGCTAAAAGCTAAGCTTAAAGTAAACATTATTTCCATACTATATTTCAAGGAGTTAAATTAGTCTATGCAAAACAATAAACGCATCTACCTATCCCCACCCCACATGAGCGGGCGGGAGCAGGAGTACATAAAAGAGGCTTTTGATACTAACTGGATTGCTCCGCTGGGGCCGCATGTAAATGCCTTTGAACGGGAAGTAGCAGCTTATACCGGGGCGAAAGCTGCCCTGGCGGTTAGTTCTGGAACAGCAGCTATCCATTTGGCGCTGCGCTTGCTGGGAGTGGGACAGGGGGATATAGTATTTTGCTCCAGTTTAACTTTTATCGGCAGTGTGAACCCAATTCTCTATCAGGGAGCCATACCAGTTTTTATTGATTCCGAGCCGGATAGCTGGAATATGTCGCCAGCGGCTCTGGAAAAGGCTTTTGAGTGGGCGATTGAAGTGGGAGTAATACCGCGGGCAGTAGTTATTGTTGACCTTTATGGACAGAGTGCAGATTATGATTCGTTACTGGCAATTTGTAACCGCTATGGGGTACCAGTGTTGGAGGACTCTGCTGAGGCCATGGGGGCTTCGTATAAAGGGAAGGTCTGCGGAACCCTGGGGGATTTTGGGGTATATTCTTTTAATGGCAATAAGATTATTACTACCTCCGGTGGGGGGATGCTGGTTTCTGATGATGTGGAGGCTCTGGGAAAGGCACTGTTCTGGGCAACCCAGGCGCGGGACAAGGCTCCCTGGTATCAGCATTCAGAGATGGGTTACAATTACCGCATGAGCAATATTGTTGCTGCCATCGGACGGGGACAGTTAACTGTCCTGGAAGACCGGGTAAGAGCCCACCGGGAGATATTCGACCGTTATAAGGAAGCATTGGGGGATTTGCCGGGAGTCGGTTTTATGCCTGAGTCCCCTCATGGTAAATGCAATCGCTGGCTGACGGTTATGACGCTGGACCGAAATTATACCCCGGTTAACCCCATGCAGGTTATTAATGCCCTGGAGGCCGAAAATATTGAGGCCCGTCCGGTGTGGAAGCCCATGCATATGCAGCCGTTGTTTATCGATAATATGTATTTCACCCATGAAGATGAGGTAAGTGTAGCAGATAAACTATTTTCCCGCGGAGTCTGCCTGCCGTCGGGGTCGAGTTTGACGGAGGCGGAGCAGCAGCGGGTGATAGAGGTAGTAAGGAGTACGGTTTCAGGTGGTTGATGATTAAAGGGGAAATATACATTCTAGTGTATTGGTCTCGCAAACATTCGCTTAAGATCAATTTTTTTATTGCCTTTTATAAGCCATGCAGAATTATAGTATAAGAATAATTAATATGAGGTGGCTGCGGTGATTATTAAATCTTCTACAACACTTAGAAATGATTATGGTGCAATATCAACCTTGGCTCATGAGGTTGAGGAACCGATTTATATTACCAAAAATGAAGAGGGTGACCTGGTGGTCATGAGTATTGAAGCTTTTGGGAAACGTGAGAGTAAAGGGTGACCAGTTGTAAGCGGTCAAGTATTTTGGAGAAATTTTGGCCAATAATTTTCCATAGGACTACGGTCTTAGTATAGAATCTCGATGTTTAAGGCGGTAACTGTCGCCGGTCAGGTTGAATATCTCACTATGATG
>Ga0209509_1001715_pt1 | contig 15890 bp, 13 predicted proteins | sample BioC13SIPDNA_FD_185743 | JGI IMG/M metagenome (GOLD analysis project Ga0209509, IMG submission 185743) | Anaerobic biogas reactor microbial communites from Washington, USA - Biogas_R1_A C13 SIP DNA (SPAdes) (version 2) | ecosystem: Engineered > Bioreactor > Anaerobic > Unclassified | place...
AATGGCGAGCGCATTATCGCCATGTCTGAAATCCGTTGTGCCGGAACCACCATTTTGGTTAACACCAATAGAATAGCTCCTCCCTTTATCGTCAAAGCCATCGGCGATCCGCAGATGCTGGAAAGCGGCCTGACCATAAAGGGCGGCGTAGCGCAAAAACTTAAAGATTACGGATTGCAAATACAGATTCAGAAGAGCGAAAATGTAGAAATACCAGCTTATACCGGTGTCATAAAAATGAAATTCAGTCAGCCTAATAAATAAAACCCGGCCTGTAAACTGCCGGCGGCAAGGGCGCAGGCATATACTACCGGAATTAAAAATAAATGCAAAGGCGGCATGCAAAATGTGGCTGTTGACTCTGTTTTGTCTGTTTATCGGTCTTTTTATTGGTTTCCAGATTCCCATACTATTGCCGGCAGTTTACGTAAAATATATGTCAATTGGGGTTCTGGCAGCACTTGATTCTGTCTTCGGCGGAATCCGCGCTTACATGGAAGATTCTTTTGACAACACCATCTTCATCAGCGGTTTTATTACTAATACACTGTTGGCCGCCGGACTGGCCTATCTAGGTGATCGCCTGGGACTGGAATTGTATCTGGCTGCGGTGGTAGTTTTTGGCGTAAGATTATTCCAAAATTTGGGTATTATTCGTCGATATCTATTGAAAAAATACTGATAAAAATTATGCTTAAAAAAAGGGATTGACAATACGTTTGTGGTATTTATGACACAAGATAAACAAAGGGGTGTTCAAGTATTAACAAACGCAATGTGGTAGTTGGCTTGGATGTGGGTACCAGTTCAATTAAAGCTGCCCTGGCGGAGATCGTATCTCCCGGGACGGTTAACATACTGGGTTTATCCCGTCAACCTTCAGCAGGACTCCGCAAAGGAAATATCGTAGATATTGAAACTACGGCCAGGTCAATTGACAGTTGTCTTAATGAACTGGAGAGACTGACCGGGGTGGAGATTCAGAGTGCGGTTTGCGGTTTCTCAGGTATAAGCATAACCGCCGTCAGCAATCATGCCGTCATTGCAGTTGCCAATCCCAGTTATGAAATTACCGAAGAAGACAAGCGCCGGGTTTTGCAGTTGGCGCAAAACATTGCCCTTCCGCCCGATAAAATGATTGTGCAATTAATTGAACGCCAATATATAGTCGATGGCTATGATGGAGTCAAAGATCCCGTAGGTATGGTGGGCAGCCGGCTGGAAGCAGAAGTACTGATCATCATTGCAGCTGCAGCAGCCCTGCAAAATCTGCAAAGATCAGCCGACCGTATTAATCTCTATCTGGAAAGATTTATTTACAGCCCGATTTTGATGTCCGAGGCGGTTCTGATGCCGGCAGAAAAGGAAATGGGCGTAGCTCTGGTTGATTTGGGCGGAGGTACTACGGAAATAAGTGTTTTCCAGGAGGGCGCACTTTTATCAACCAGTGTTTTGCCAATCGGCGGAGATTACATAACCAGAGACCTGGCTATTGTCCTCCGGACTTCTATTGAAGAAGCGGCCCGCATCAAGGAAGAAAGCGCGGTAGCCGCCATTGCACTGGCCAATTCGGAAGTGATGGTAAATGTACGCAATATTCAGGGCAATGAAATAAAACAGGTTTCCCAGCATGTCATCGCTGATATCGTTGCGGCACGGGTTACAGAAATAACCGAGATGATCCATGCTGAACTGGTCCAAACCGCATATTTTGACAAGCTTCCCGGCGGACTGGTTTTATCTGGAGGCGGAGCCCAGCTAAAAGGGATTGCCGAGGTTATGGAAAATTATTTGAATATACCGGTGCGTGTGGGTAGGCCGGACAATATAAGGGGTTTACAGCACGAATACAATCAGCCCCAGAATGCAGTAGTGCTTGGCTGTATCGGCTACGCAGTCCTGAAGGCAATTCCCGGTCTGATCGAGGATAACCGCAGGTTTTCAACGGTTTTCAGCAAGATATCATATTGGTTTAGGGATTTATTTGCTTAATAATGGAGGAGGTTACGTGATGCCATTGGATTTTGATGTGGAAATGCAGCAGTTCGCAGATATCAAGGTGGTTGGAGTTGGCGGCGGTGGCAATAATGCCATTAACAGAATGATTGAAGCCGGCCTTAAAGGGGTTGAATTTATTTCGATCAACACGGATTCACAGGCGTTGTTTTTGTCCAAAGCAGAAAAGAAAATCCAGGTAGGAGAAAAACTTACCAAAGGTCTGGGAGCAGGTGCTGACCCTGAGATAGGTATGAAAGCAGCCCAGGAAAATGAAGATGATATCTTGCGGGCACTCCAGGGTGCAGATATGGTATTCGTAACCGCCGGCATGGGTGGAGGAACCGGCACGGGAGGAGCACCGATTATTGCCCGTCTGGCCAAACAGGTTGGCGCCTTGACCGTGGGGGTGGTGACAAAACCGTTTTCCTTTGAAGGCCGCAAGCGTAATCAACAGGCAGAAGCCGGTATTCAGGATCTGAAGAATGAAGTTGACAGCCTTATTACTATTCCCAATGACAGATTGTTGCAGGTGGTAGATAAAAATACCGCATTTAACGATGCTTTTCGTATTGCCGATGATATATTGCGACAGGGTGTTCAGGGTATATCTGACCTGATCGCTGTACCCGGAGTCATCAATTGCGATTTTGCCGATGTCAAGACCGTTATGAAGAATACCGGTTCGGCACTGATGGGAATAGGCCGGGCAACGGGTGACAATCGGGCAGCGGAAGCGGCCCGCATGGCAGTTTCCAGTCCCTTGTTGGAAACCTCGATCGAAGGTGCCCGTGGTGTTTTGTTTAATATCAGCGGCGGCAGCAATCTGACCTTGTTTGAAATCAATGAAGCGGCTGAGATCATCCATCAGTCTGCGGATGTGGAAGCCAATATTATCTTTGGTGCCAATATTAATGAAAAGCTGGAAGAAGAAGTAATGGTCACGGTTATCGCCACCGGTTTTGATGCCAAAAAGCCAGTGCTGAGTGAGCCGGTTCTTCGCTCCAGGCCGGTGGAGAGCAGCCAGAGCATCCTGGACAAGAATGACCTCGAGATTCCTCCATTTTTAAGACGCAGTCGTTAAGAACGGATATTAAGAACGGATATACAATATAGATTGGCCTTAGCCGTTAACACGGCTTTGTCGATGACCTTGAGCCGGGTAAGAAATTACCCGGTTTATTTGTTTATCTGCCGGAAGAATAGTTTGTACAGTACCTAAAAACAACATTTTATTAAAGCCGGATTTACTATAATTTGGAATACATACTGTGTCAGAAAAATCATATGCCTTATGAAGGGTTATTTTTTAACCTGATTTACAGACTGAGTAGGTGGTGCTTGATACCCACTGGCAAGGAGAACATATGCATGCAGCCAAAGTATATGCAGACCTGACATTTCTGATCAATCTGAGCATGGATTTTTTGCTCCTGTGGACAACCGCCAGACTTTGCCGGGTATCCATATCATACCGCCGCTTATTTCTGGCTGCTTTCCTCGGCGGCATATATGGGGTCGGCAACCTGCTGGCAGCATTAACCATATTTTATACACTACCTGCCAAAGTGCTTATGTCATGCCTGCTTTTGTTCATTGCCCTGCGGCCGGTTAATTGGCAGCAATTTCAGAAATCATTTTTGGTTTTCTTCAGTTTAAGTTTCGTCGCCGCCGGGGCCAGTATGGCAGCAACTTTCCTGCTGCCCGGGTCGGAGGAAGCATCCTGGTCATACTTTTACCTGTTGCTGGGCGCCGCAGCACTCATCTTGATTTCCTTTCACGCCGAACGCTATTTTAAACAAACCTTGCTGCCGGCCTTGCTCAAATACCAGGTCAGGCTGCGCTTTGAAGACAAGATCTGCAGGGGAGAAGGGTTTCTTGATACTGGCAACGGCTTGCGTGACCCTTTGACCCGTCGCCCTATTGTAGTAGCCGAATATGCCTTTTTGCAGTCCTGTTTGCCGGAAGAACTGAATCGTGCCATGACAGATGATATAAATGAGGATCAACGGCTGGAAGCATTCAGTCGCAGCAGTTGGGGAAACCGCTTGCGTTTGATCCCATTTTCATCCCTGGGCAAGAAAAATGGTATGTTAATCGGGCTGCGCTGCGATGAGGTCGGGATAAAGATAGGCCGTCGGGAAATGTTGCACAAAAATTTAGTTGTGGCCATCTACCCGTATAAGCTAAGTGCCGAGGACGATTATCAGCTGCTGATACCGTCCGAAGTCGTGCAATAAGCAAAGGGGGAACGATTATGAAACTGGGTGAAAAATTTAGATTCCTGAAATTACGTTTTTTAAAGTGGTACGTCAGGAAGAAACTCCCGGGCTACGTTCATTACATCGGATCAGCCGAAATTCTGCCGCCGCCCTTAAAGGAAGGCGAAGAAATCAATCTGATTTCCCGGCTGGGCAGCGGTGATACAGCCGTAAAAGCGACGTTGATCGAACATAATCTGCGTCTGGTGGTATACATCGCCAAGAAATTTGAAAATACCGGTATCAATATCGAAGATTTGATCTCCATCGGTACCATTGGCCTAATCAAGGCAGTCAATACCTTTGAACCCAGTAAGAATATTAAATTGGCTACATATGCATCCCGCTGCATCGAAAACGAAATCCTGATGTATCTGCGCCGTAATTTAAAAAACAAAGCCGAAGTATCCCTGGACGAACCGCTCAACGTGGATTGGGACGGCAATGAACTGCTGCTGTCTGATGTGCTCGGTACAGAAGCCGATATGATCTACAAGACCATCGAAGGAGAAGTAGAAAAATCATTGCTCCAACAGGCCATGCATAAGCTTAATCCCCGTGAAAAAATAATTATTCAGCTGCGATTTGGACTAAACAATGGTTATGAGAAAACCCAAAAAGAAGTAGCCGATATTCTGGGTATCTCTCAATCCTATATATCACGCCTGGAAAAAAGAATCTTAAAACGGCTGCAACGAGAAATACGTAAGATTGAATAATAAGTAACGATTTAATAAATAACCCCCCAACATACCCGCTTTCCTGTTATCAAAATGTGCCAGGAGGCGGTTTTTTTTGCCTTACCCATAAATCGGATGATATAAAGAATACGGTTCGGATCGCTTGGAATAATATATAACAAATAAGTAAATAATTATAAAACCCTTTAAGTATAAATGCCGTTAGTAAGGGCATGCTTAAAAAAAGTAACATGAGCAGGAAGGGGTAGCTCTTTGATTAATAAGGTAGAAATTTGTGGTGTCAACACTGCCAAGTTACCGGTACTAAAAAATGAAGAGATGCGTAAACTTTTTACTGCTATGCAATCCGGGGAAACAGGTGCCCGGGAAAAATTGATTCAAGGGAATTTAAGATTAGTTTTAAGTGTTATTCAGCGTTTCAGCAACCGCGGCGAGTATGTGGATGATCTGTTTCAGGTTGGCTGTATCGGTTTGATCAAAGCCATCGATAATTTTGATCTGGGACAGAATGTCAGATTCTCAACCTATGCCGTACCCATGATCATCGGCGAAATCCGCCGCTATCTACGTGACAATAATTCCATTCGCGTTTCCCGTTCCCTGCGCGATATCGCCTATAAAGCACTGCAGGCAAGAGAGAGGATGCTGGCTGAAAACGGTACCGAGCCGTCCATTTCACAGTTGGCCGAACAGTTGGAAGTACCCCGGGAAGAAGTCGTTTTTGCCCTGGACGCTATTCAGGAACCGGTTTCTCTGTTTGAACCGATATATAACGATGGCGGAGACCCGATCCTGGTCATGGACCAGATCAGCGATGACACTAACTCGGATGAACTTTGGCTCGAATCCATCACCATCAATGAAGCCCTTAAACGATTGAGTGAGCGGGAAAAACATATCATGGCGCTGCGTTTTTTTTACGGTCGTACCCAGATGGAAGTCGCCGACGAAATAGGCATCTCCCAGGCCCAGGTATCACGCTTGGAAAAGGCGGCACTCAAACAGCTGAAAAAGTACGTATAATGAGGATTTTGCATAATTCGAAATTTAACAGAAAAGTCCTTGGGATAACACAATATATAGAGCGATAACTTTTTCAGAGCAGCTATATACAGGATTGTTTTTTGGCAAAAGTTAATTATGCAAAACTCTAATAATCTAAACGGAGGGCAGGATATGAAAAAAAATCTGCTGGTTCTGGTATTGTTGGCCGTCATTCTGACCATGGCAGTACCTTTGACCAATTATTTGCAGCAAAGTGACAATGCCTTTACCTATAACAACATAATAAGCATCCAACCCGGACTCAATCATTAAAAATTTTGAGCAATGCTCGAATTCCTGGGAAGGTTTGGCCGAATATGATAAGATAAAGAAAAGCCAGGGGAAAGCAGGTAAATTTTATCAAAGACGATTCGATCAGACTGATATGGGCAGGAAAAAACAGGCCTTCGGATCAGGAAGGACCTGCTGCCTTGCTGCCTGTAGTGCAAAACGTTTATCCCCGCCCCCTGTTTAATGAAAGCAATATTTTGGATCCAGCCGGCCGGGAGCTTACCGACCGGTCGATTACCAACCAATACTTCCAGGCTGACAATCTCCAAGTCCTTAAGGCCTGGTCCCAAACAGAAAATAACCCGCCCATCAAGCTAATCTATATTGACCCCCCGTTTATGAGTCAGATACATTACCGTTCGCTGAAAGAGAACTCCGGGCAGCATGCCTTCGAGGACAGGTGGCAGCCCGAAAGTTATCTGGATATGCTTTATCCGCGGCTGCGTTTAATGCGGGAAGTGCTGGCCGAAGACGGCAGCATTTTTGTACATGTGGACTGGCACGTAAGCCACTACGTACATTTACTGCTGGATGAGATTTTTGGAGCGGAAAACTTCATCAATGAAATCGTGTGGTGTTACAGTGGCGGAGGCAATTCCCGCCGTCATCTGCAGCGCAAACACGATCTGATTTTCTGGTATGGAAAGAGTCCCTCATATACATACAATCCCCAGCATCGTCCCTATACCAAAGGAACCCTGGAAAGAGGACTAACCGCAGTGAAAGGCGATAAATACAAATTAGCCGCTGAAGGCGCATTGCTGCAGGATTGGTGGACAGATATCAATAAAATATTAAGTCCCACTGCTTACGAAAATTTCAAATACCCCACCCAAAAACCGCGGCAATTGCTGAACCGGATAATAAAAATGGCATCCCATCCCGGCGATCTTGTGGCCGACTTTTTTGCCGGTTCAGGCACCACCGCCGAAGTTTGCAATGAACTGGGGCGGCCCTGGATCATGTGTGATAACAGTCCCTTGGCTTTACAGACCACCATCAGCCGTTTGGCCCGGGCTGACTCCCCTCCCTTTGCCATCTACGCCGATTCCACCGCGAATAAAACAGCTCCCGAAAATGGAAACGCTGTAAGCACAGCGAAATTAAAAATGAAAGCCATCACCGTCCAGGAAAACGGCGATGATCACGTATGGGTAAGTTTGGGAATCGATGCTTATCAGCCCCAGGAACTGCCTGCCAACCGGACCCCGGAAGAATTTGCTTCCTTCATCGAATTCTGGGAGATCGATCCCGATTATAACGAAACCATATTCAATTCCCGCTATCAGCTCCTCCGTCCCCGGCAACAAAAACCTGGATTGCTGCCCTTAAATATCCTGCTGTCCCTGCCCCGCCGCCAGACCTATAAAATAGCGATAAAAGTGCATGATATCTTTGCCGGCCAGCAAATACAAGTCTTAACTTTTAGTCTTTCTGCTTCCGCCCAAAAATAAATACCGTATAATAATCTCTTGCATTGATTAAGTATTTGTGCTATCAATTGCTTTAGAACTTATTTCCAATTTCGTTCTGGAAATTCGAGGTGAGCTAGATGGAAACAAACGAGCTGGCCAGTCTCTTTTGTTTACATAGCCTGGAGCAGATAGGAAACCGTACCTTATGGAAAATAAAAAATTACTTCGGAAGCTTTCAGAACTGTCTTGATGCCCCAAGCCAGGATCTGCAGGCCTCTTTTTTAAGTGAAGATATCGCCAGCCGCATTCTAGCTGCCCGGCAGAATATCGATAGACAGCAGATGCTCAAGGACTATTTAGACAGCGGGGCACGCCTCAGTTGCATAGAAGATGAAGATTATCCGCTCTGGCTGGGAAAAATCCATGACCCGCCCTATTTATTGTATTACCGGGGAGAACTATCCAGCCTGAACGAGTTGTCTATAGCCATCGTCGGCTCACGCCGCGCCAGCAGTTACGGCAAAATCCAGTCCTTTCGCCTGAGCCGGGAACTGGCCGCAAAAGGAATCACCATAGTAAGCGGCATGGCCCGCGGCATTGATACCGAAGCCCATAAAGGAGCACTCGAAGCAGGCGGCCAAACCATAGCCGTGCTTGGCAGCGGACTGGATGTAATCTATCCGCCCGAAAACAAACAGCTGTATAATGAAATCAGCCAGCAGGGAGCAGTCATCACCGAGTTTCCTCCCCATACCCACCCCGAACCAGGTAATTTCCCCATGCGCAATCGGGTCATTGCCGGGTTGAGCAGAGGAGTGCTGGTGGTAGAGGCCCAACAGCGCAGCGGCGCCTTGATAACCGTAGATTTTGCCCTCGAACAGGGCCGCGACGTATTTGCCGTTCCCGGCCCCATAAACAGCAAAAACAGTGAAGGAACCAACAACCTAATCAAACAAGGAGCTTGCCTTGTAACAGAAATCAATGATATATTATCCGAATACGGGATTGATCAAGAAGAAAACGAAACCAACCTGCAACAGGGAAAGCTGTTTGATTTAAGTAGCGAGGAAAAATTGGTTTTGGAACTGCTCAGCAGTGAATCAAAACATTTTGATGATCTTGTCTACGAAAGCAAACTAACTATCGGCGAACTTAGCACCTACCTGCTGCAGATGGAATTAAAAGGCATAATAAAAGCCCTGCCCGGCAATTACTATGTAAAGATATAAATACTAACGGCGCAGCCGAGCCCTAATGGCAGAGCCCGAAGCCCGATAGAAAACGTTGGCAGAGGTTTATGCTTAAGATAAGCGTTAGGGGGTAAGGCGACAGCCGTGCGACGGAACGAAACGTTGAAAGAACGCTCACAGTATTAGAAAATATAAACAGCCGTTTACCAAGACTAACGTAGCCCAATAAAGAATACAAAGAACCAGCTGAGTATATGAAAATGCAGATTTGGCAAGTCAAAAGACCGGCCCCAAGCGTTCTTATGCATAAACCTCAGAAAGACTAACAGTTATAAAAAAACGAACAAGTTACGCCCAATGGCGAAGCCCAAATGGCAGAGCCAGGCAAAGGCGCAGCCGAGCCCTAATGGCAGAGCCAAAATGGCGAAGCCCGATAGAAAACGTTGGAGAGGTTTATGCTTAAGATAAGCGTTAGGGGGTAAGGCGACAGCCGTGCGACGGAACGAAACGTCGAAAGAACGCTCACAGCATTAGAAAATATAAACAGCCGGTTGCCTAGACTAACGTAGCCCAATAAAGAATACAAAGAAACAGCTGAGTACATGAGAATGCAGATTTGGCAAGTCAAAAGACCGGCCCCAAGCGTTCTTAAGTATAAACCTCAGAAAGACTAACAGTTATAAAAAAACGAACAAGTTACGCCCAATGGCGAAGCCAAATGGCAGAGCCAAAACGGCGAAGCCCAATAGACCCAATACTAAGATGAGGTGATATTTTGTCGGAGACAACACTGGTAATCGTTGAATCGGCTGCCAAGGCCAAAACCATCAGCAAATTCCTGGGCAAAAACTACAAAGTCAAAGCCTCCGTAGGCCATATCCGCGACTTGCCCAAAAGCAAACTCGGGATAGACGTAGAAAACGATTTTGAGCCCCAATATATAACCATTCGCGGCAAAGGCGAACTCCTCAAGGAGATCAAGGCCGAGGCCGCCAAAGCGGACCGCGTCCTGCTCGCCACCGACCCGGACCGTGAAGGCGAAGCGATTGCCTGGCACCTGCAGACCGCCATTAAATTGGCGCCCGGTTCCAAAAACCGCATCGAATTCAATGAAATAACCAAAGACGCAATCAAGAAGGCAGTCAAGAGTCCGCGCCCCATTGATATCAACCGGGTTGATGCCCAGCAGACCCGGCGCATTCTCGATCGCCTCGTCGGCTATAATTTAAGCCCCCTGCTCTGGAGCAAAGTCCGCAAAGGATTATCGGCCGGACGCGTACAATCGGTTGCCGTCAAATTAATCTGTGACCGCGAAAAAGAAATAACCGCTTTTATTCCCGAAGAGTACTGGAGTATAGATACCATTCTGAGTACCGGTAAAAAAGCTGTTTTCACTGCCAAACTGAACAGCTATAAAAAAAAGAAAATTGAAATTAGCTCTGCCGAACAAAAGGATAAAGTCCTGGCCGAATTGAAAAAAGCCCAGGTTATAGTTGACAATATCGATACCAAAGAAAAACGTAAACGTCCTAATCCTCCTTTTATTACCAGTACCCTGCAGCAGGAAGCATCCAAGCGGCTTAATTTCTTCTCCAGCCGTACCATGCGGGTAGCACAGGAATTATATGAAGGTCTGGCTCTGGGCAAAGAAGGCACGGTGGGTTTAATTACCTATCTCAGAACCGACTCCACCCGGATATCTGCCGGGGCGCAGCAGGAAGCTCAGGATTATATAAACCAACATTATGGAAAAGAATATGTACCCGCAACACCCAATATATATAAAAGCCGCAAATCCGCCCAGGATGCGCACGAGGCCATCCGGCCGACATCGGTTTACCGAAGCCCTGATGCTATTAAGCCTTATCTGAGCAGAGATCAGTATCGGCTATATAAACTCATCTGGGAACGCTTTATGGCCAGTCAGATGAGTCCCGCCGTTTATGATACCGTTACGGTTGAAATCACGGCCGGGGACTATGGACTGCGCGCCTATTCATCGCAGTTAAAATTTTCTGGTTACAAAAAAGTATATAACGACTATGACGAAGAAGAACTGAAAAACCCCATTCCCGAACTAAAAGCCAAGCAGCATCTGCAGTTAAAAGAAATTCTGCCGGAACAGCATTTTACCCAGCCGCCGCCTCGTTATACCGAAGCCAGCCTGGTAAAGCTGCTGGAAGAAAAGAATATCGGCCGCCCCAGCACCTATGCACCGATTATCGAAACGATTCTTAAGCGGCGTTATGCTGTGCGTGAAAATAAACAGTTCGTACCGACTGAACTGGGATTTATCGTGGTTGATTTGCTGGACGAACATTTTAGTGATATTTTGGACGTCGAGTTTACCGCCAAATTAGAGGAAAATCTGGATTCCATCGAGGATGGCGAAACCAATTGGAAGAAAGTTATCAGCGAATTCTACGAACCTTTCAAACAGGATCTTGACAAAGCCCAGGATCTGATCGAAAAAGTAGAGATCAAAGATGAGGAAGCCGGACGGGATTGCCCCCAGTGCGGACGTCCCTTGTTTATAAAATACGGCCGTTATGGTAAATTCATCGCCTGTTCAGGATTTCCCGAGTGTCGTTATACGGAATCCATTAATGAAGAAATTGGAGTTAACTGCCCCTTCTGCGGCAATCCGATTATTGCCCTCAAGTCCAAGAAAGGCAGAAAGTATTTTGGCTGCAAAGCCTACCCGGAATGCAGTTTCCGTTCCTGGAACAAGCCCACCGGGGAAAAATGTCCCCGCTGCGGCGATGCCATGGTGGAAAAAGTCAGCCGGGGTCAGGAAGCACAGATCGTATGTCAAAATCCGCAATGCAAATAAAAGCAGTATATATACAGCAGGGGGAAGTATTTTGATTGACGCAGTAAATGTAATCGGCGGCGGTCTGGCAGGTTCAGAAGCCGCCTGGCAACTGGCCGAGCGGGGGATACCGGTTAAACTTTGGGAAATGAGGCCCCAGGTTAAAACCGCGGTACATCGGACCGAGTACCTGGCCGAACTGGTTTGCAGCAATTCCCTTAAATCAAATCTGGCCGATACTGCCCAGGGCTTGCTTAAAAGTGAAATGAATCAGATGGGCTCATTGTTGCTTAGGTGCGCCCGTTCTACTCAGGTTCCCGCCGGTTCAGCCCTGGCCGTGGATCGGGAGCGGTTTGCCGTGCTGGTTACCCAACAACTGCAAAATCACCCCCAGGTGGAGCTCATAAGAGAAGAGATGCCTGCCCTTCCTACTAAAGGTATAAATATTATTGCCACCGGACCCCTCACCTCAGAGCGCCTCGCGCAGGAAATCGCTGCCCTAAGCGGTGACGAAAACCTGTACTTTTATGACGCCATAGCCCCCAGCGTAACTTTAAGCAGTCTTAATCAAGACCGGATTTTTAAAGCCTCCCGTTACGGAAAGGGTGATGATGATTATTACAACTGTCCGCTCAGCCAGGAAGAGTATGAGAAGTTCTGGCAGGAGCTGACCGATGCCGATATTTTCGCAGGCCACAGCATTGATCAGAAAATGTTCTTTTCCGGTTGTATGCCGATCGAACTGATTGCCCGCCGGGGGCTTGATACCCTGCGCTTTGGTCCCATGCGACCGGTTGGACTTATTGACCCCCGCAGCAGCAAACGTGCCTGGGCAGTCGTCCAGCTGCGCCAGGAAAATCAGGAAGGCAGCATATACGGCCTGGTCGGCTTTCAGACCCGGCTGCGCTGGGCAGAACAGGATCGCATTTTCAGAATGATTCCCGGACTTGAAGAGGTAGAATTCGTAAGGTACGGAGTCATGCACCGCAATACCTACATTAACAGTCCCTGCCTGCTGTCATCGACCCTGCAAACCAGAAATAATCCCCGCCTGTTCTTCGCCGGGCAGATCACCGGCGTCGAAGGATATATGGAATCAGCTGCCACCGGCATCGTATCCGGTTTAAATGCTGCCCGCCTGGTTCTCGGCCAGGAGCCTCTGGTTTTCAGTCCTCTGACGATGATCGGTGCGCTTATCCATTTTATCACCTCCAGTACAGCCGAAAATTTTCAGCCCATGAATGCAAATTTCGGCATCCTGCCTGCACTGGAACAAAAATTCAAAGATAAAAAAACCAGGTATCAACAATATGTTGAGCGCTCCCACTTTGAAATGTGCAAAATTTCAGAATTGTTTCTGGAACATGTTGTCAAAGAATTATAAGTATGCTAGCATTTCATTAGCAACAACTTTTGGGGGAACACTCCATGCTTATTAAATACGGAGAAGACTTTCTAGCACATTTGCGTGTGGAAAAAAGCGCCTCGAATTTAACTTTACTAAGTTATAGAACTGATTTGGGTCAGTTTTTTGACTTTTTATCCCGGGAATATCAGAAACCGTTAGAAGAACTAGCAACGGAAATGATAAATCATAAAACCGTACGTAAATATCTGGCAGAAATGCAGGCCGCAGGTTTAAGCCGTTCAACCATGGCTAGAAAATTAGCTTCAATGCGTTCCTTTGTAAAATATCTGTGCCGCGAAGACATTCTGCCCGGTAATCCGATAGCCAATGTTTCCACTCCCAAACAGGATAGGAAACTACCTCGTTTCTTATATCCGACTGAAATCGATATGCTGCTGAATGCTCCCGATACGACCCGGGCACAGGGGCAGCGTGACAAAGCCATATTGGAAACCATGTATGCTTCCGGTATGCGTGTCAGTGAGCTGGTTGCCATCAATCTGGCCGATATCGACTGGGACGAGGAACTGATTTTGGTCAGGGGCAAAGGCAACAAGGAACGATTGTCACCAATAGGCAGAAAAGCAAAGATCGCTCTGTTGGACTATATAGAACACGGTCGCGCTCATTTATTGCAGGCCGGCCAACAAACCAGTGACGCCGTGTTCCTGAACCGATTCGGCGGACGTTTAAGCACCAGAAGTATAAGGAATATTATTGATAAATACGTTGAAGAGGTTGCGATAAACCAAAAGGTAAGTCCCCATACTCTGCGTCATTCATTTGCCACCCATCTGCTTAACGGGGGAGCTGATCTGAGGTCGGTGCAGGAATTACTGGGGCATGTAAAACTATCAACTACCCAAATCTACACGCATCTGACCCGGGAAAACATCAAAACCATATATGATAAAAGTCATCCCAGGAGGTAATAAATGTTTGAGGCAACTACAATAATAGCGGTTAAAAAAGGCTCGCAGATGGCAATTGCCGGAGACGGGCAGGTAACCATGGGACAAAATACCATCATGAAAAATAATGCGGTAAAAATCAGACGATTGTACGAAGGTAAAATTTTAGCCGGTTTTGCCGGTTCAGTAGCCGATGCATTTACCCTTTTTGCCCGTTTTGAAGAAAAACTCAGGGAAACCGGCGGCAATCTGACCCGGGCGGTCATAGAGCTGGCCAAAGATTGGCGCAGCGACAGGATTTTAAGAAAACTGGAAGCGCTGCTGATCGTTGCCGATATTAATACCATGTTTATCATTTCCGGCAACGGCGAAGTCATAGAGCCGGAAGAAGGGATCGCAGCCATAGGTTCAGGCGGCAATTATGCCCTGGCGGCAGCCCGGGCCTTGTCCCGGTTTACTGATTTAAAAGCTCAGGAGATCGCCTGCGAATCCTTGCTTATAGCTTCTGAAATCTGCATCTTCACCAATAGTCATATAACGGTTGAAGTGTTGGATTAATTATATGATTATGAGCTGTATCAATATTTAAACCCAACAACTCAACCTGGTTAGTGAAAAAAATGTTAAAGTGGCATCAGAAAAGGAGAAAAATTTTGCATAAACAGTTGACTCCCAAAGAAATTGTTGAAGAGTTGGATAAACATATCATTGGTCAGAAAGAAGCCAAAAAAGCAGTCGCCATCGCTTTGCGCAACCGGTACCGGCGCAAGCTGCTGCCGGCAGAATTAAGTGAAGAGATCTACCCCAAAAATATTATTATGATAGGACCGACTGGGGTAGGGAAAACCGAGATTGCCAGACGGTTGGCCAAGTTGGTTAAAGCACCTTTTATCAAGGTGGAAGCCAGTAAATTCACAGAGGTTGGCTATGTTGGCCGCGATGTCGATTCAATGGTCCGCGATCTTTTGGAGACTGCGATCAGAATGGTAAAATCCGAGAAAATGGAGGAGGTGGAGGATAAAGGCCGCATACTTGCCAATGAGAGGATTGTAGATTACATCCTGCCCATGCCGAGGAAAAAGAACAGGAATGCCAAAAATCCTCTGGAACTGTTGCTGGGACAAACTCAGGAAAGTAATTACCGTGACGATGAATTTGATCAGCGCAGCAAGGAAATTGAGCAAAAGCGGGAAATAATCAGCCAGAAACTAGCACGCATGGAATTGGAACAGGAAATAATAGAAATTGAGGTGGAAGAAAAAGGCCCCTCTTTCATGGAGATATTTTCCGGTTCCGGAGTAGAGGAAATGGGCATTAACATGCAGGAAGCCCTGGGCGGGCTGATGCCCAAAAAGACCAAAAAGCGGAAAGTAACCGTAGAAGAGGCGAGACGGATTTTAACCTATGAAGAGGCGCAGCGGTTGATCGATATGGACGGAGTCAGCCGGGAAGCCATAAGGCGCACCGAGGAAGACGGAATAATATTTTTAGATGAAATAGACAAGATTGCCAGTCAGGAGAATAGCCACGGTCCGGATGTATCCAGGGGCGGAGTTCAGCGTGATATTTTGCCGATTGTGGAAGGATCTACGGTTATGACTAAACATGGACCGGTAAAAACAGATCACATTTTGTTTATAGCGGCAGGTGCGTTTCATGTATGTAAACCTTCCGACCTTATCCCTGAATTACAGGGAAGATTTCCGATTAGGGTAGAATTGGAAAGCTTGAAAAAAGATGATCTGCAAAGAATTCTGACTGAACCTGATAATTCTTTGCTCAAACAATACACAGCCTTATTATCTACAGAAGGTCTAGAACTGGGATTTGCTGCGGAAGCGGTTGATTATATTGCCCAGACC
>Ga0209509_1001718_pt1 | contig 15876 bp, 9 predicted proteins | sample BioC13SIPDNA_FD_185743 | JGI IMG/M metagenome (GOLD analysis project Ga0209509, IMG submission 185743) | Anaerobic biogas reactor microbial communites from Washington, USA - Biogas_R1_A C13 SIP DNA (SPAdes) (version 2) | ecosystem: Engineered > Bioreactor > Anaerobic > Unclassified | place...
GACCCGCTTATAGGGGATTGAAACCCAGGCACCCCGCGTAAAAATAAGCGTTCGGCACGGGGTTTGTGACCCGCTTATAGGGGATTGAAACTCAAACCGACAGGAAACAGACAGCCATCGTCATAGGGTTTGTGACCCGCTTATAGGGGATTGAAACACCGTACGGGGTTTGGTCGCAGGATATACGGGGTTTAGTTTGTGACCCGCTTATAGGGGATTGAAACCAATTAAAAAAGTGGGCATGGGGCACCAAGCGGGCACCGGTTTGTGACCCGCTTATAGGGGATTGAAACATATACTACCTTGAAATTTTCAACGTGTGCAGTTTCGGTTTGTGACCCGCTTATAGGGGATTGAAACTTTGCAAGAGCAATGTTTTTTGGCGTTATATTTATGTTTGTGACCCGCTTATAGGGGATTGAAACTTAGATAGGGTGATAGCGATAGAGGAATCCTACCAAGTTTGTGACCCGCTTATAGGGGATTGAAACCCCTCCTGCCTATGTCCACCAGGGCACAGGCAGCGGGTTTGTGACCCGCTTATAGGGGATTGAAACCTCTCTCAATGCCCCTTCATAATCTTCGGGGAGAAGTTTGTGACCCGCTTATAGGGGATTGAAACTGGCATAATAAGCCTTTTTAGCGAGGGAATACCTTTGTTTGTGACCCGCTTATAGGGGATTGAAACTAGCATGTCAAAAAGTGTGGGGCACTGTGGGCCTGGTTTGTGACCCGCTTATAGGGGATTGAAACTTCTATGCAGGTACTTTCCGATAACTTTAGCAAAGTGTTTGTGACCCGCTTATAGGGGATTGAAACCTTGGATAGGGGTATTGTGCTACTAGGACTAGCCATCGTTTGTGACCCGCTTATAGGGGATTGAAACTCTCAACGTAAAGGTGGATGTAGGTACAACCAATGTGGTTTGTGACCCGCTTATAGGGGATTGAAACTCGCTACGCTAAGTATAGCACCTGCGATATACATTTGTTTGTGACCCGCTTATAGGGGATTGAAACGTCCTCATCCACTAGGCTATGCTGGGTATCTTCGTCGTTTGTGACCCGCTTATAGGGGATTGAAACACCGAACGGGAGCAGGCAGAGCTGATCCAGGCTGTAGGTTTGTGACCCGCTTATAGGGGATTGAAACTCCACAGGAGATTTAGAGGAAGAGGAGGGGCTCAGCGTTTGTGACCCGCTTATAGGGGATTGAAACCTCGCTACCACAGAACCGCTTGATGATGCGTACCCTGTTTGTGACCCGCTTATAGGGGATTGAAACGCGCTTGGGCCACAAGCGCCATCTCCCAAAGATTCTGCGTTTGTGACCCGCTTATAGGGGATTGAAACCGTAATCGCCTACTTCATCGTATGAAAACTTCTCAAGTTTGTGACCCGCTTATAGGGGATTGAAACCTGAATTACTTTTAGTTGTTGGCAGGAAAAACGGAAAGTTTGTGACCCGCTTATAGGGGATTGAAACAATAATCGAAAACCCCCATTGCCTACCTCCCCCCTGTTTGTGACCCGCTTATAGGGGATTGAAACCCTTTTTCTCGTTGTTGGTGTTTTGTGCTGTGGGCCGGTTTGTGACCCGCTTATAGGGGATTGAAACCCTAGATGCAATACAAATAGAGGAGAAATCTTACGCGTTTGTGACCCGCTTATAGGGGATTGAAACTAGTGTATTGTCAACATTCCAATTTCGGCATGTCAAGTTTGTGACCCGCTTATAGGGGATTGAAACTCAACTGTCTCCATAAATTCCTGCCCATTGCTGCTTGTTTGTGACCCGCTTATAGGGGATTGAAACTTGCAACCGGCCCGGCCGGCTGGGCGGTCCTCTTGGGTTTGTGACCCGCTTATAGGGGATTGAAACTCCAGAAGAATTAAGAGGGACATTAGATGGCGGTATGTTTGTGACCCGCTTATAGGGGATTGAAACTGGTACTCTGCGCCACCTACCAATGCCTGTCCGCACGTTTGTGACCCGCTTATAGGGGATTGAAACTTGTGATGGTTTTCCTGCTGATGGAGAAAGCACCTGGGTTTGTGACCCGCTTATAGGGGATTGAAACACAAATGGCCCCCAAAAGGGAGATAGATCAACCTCGTTTGTGACCCGCTTATAGGGGATTGAAACCTCAGGAAGTAGACCGCGTCACAAACATCGATCATCGTTTGTGACCCGCTTATAGGGGATTGAAACTTCTCAGGAATAGGCGGTTTTAGTCTGGCTGCCAGGTTTGTGACCCGCTTATAGGGGATTGAAACAGCGATGGGAACAGTGACGCGGACCGTTTCAAACGCGTTTGTGACCCGCTTATAGGGGATTGAAACCTGCCTCCGGCTTTTCATAGACTTCGATTTTCACTCGGTTTGTGACCCGCTTATAGGGGATTGAAACAAAAATGGTCAGGGAACAGGTCCAGGGACCGAACACTGGTTTGTGACCCGCTTATAGGGGATTGAAACCCCTGAACAAACTCAAAATTTCCGCCTAAACTAGCTGTTTGTGACCCGCTTATAGGGGATTGAAACTCTTTTTCGCCATTATGAAATTCCTCCTCTATGTAGGTTTGTGACCCGCTTATAGGGGATTGAAACATATTTTAACGCACCCTGCTGGGCAAGCTCCTCTGAGTTTGTGACCCGCTTATAGGGGATTGAAACATCTCTTTCTTCGCATTCCACGCTGTGGGCGAAGAAGGTTTGTGACCCGCTTATAGGGGATTGAAACCCCGATGACTACCGCTATAAGTTTGTTGAGGATGCCCGTTTGTGACCCGCTTATAGGGGATTGAAACAACACTAGTACAAAAAAATCAAATTTTATGTTGACAAGTTTGTGACCCGCTTATAGGGGATTGAAACATATACCAACCGGCTGACAGAAGTATGGTTGCGTGGGTTTGTGACCCGCTTATAGGGGATTGAAACTCAAGGCTAAACAGCAGTTCCAACTTGGCACCTGGGTTTGTGACCCGCTTATAGGGGATTGAAACAATATAAGCACTCCGTAATCGTCCAACACCCTCATGTTTGTGACCCGCTTATAGGGGATTGAAACGAAGATCCGGGGCATACGTTTATGGTTCTTACCAAGTTTGTGACCCGCTTATAGGGGATTGAAACCTGGCAACTTTATGACCGAAACACCCACTGACAAGCAAGTTTGTGACCCGCTTATAGGGGATTGAAACTCAAACCAAAACATTTTAGATCCACAGGCTACGTCGTTTGTGACCCGCTTATAGGGGATTGAAACCCTAAAATCCTGGGCAATCATTCCCTGGAAGATTATCGTTTGTGACCCGCTTATAGGGGATTGAAACTCAAACCAAAACATTTTAGATCCACAGGCTACGTCGTTTGTGACCCGCTTATAGGGGATTGAAACATTCCTCAATTGGTGGTCGATTCATCACTCACCACGTTTGTGACCCGCTTATAGGGGATTGAAACCGGCATCCTCGAAAGCTATATATGGTGGGGCAGTTTCGTTTGTGACCCGCTTATAGGGGATTGAAACATCTCTGTTCTGCGTGCTTGGATAACTTTCCGGTGCGTTTGTGACCCGCTTATAGGGGATTGAAACCTAAACCGCATGATGTTGCCTTCCAGCCTATTCAGGGTTTGTGACCCGCTTATAGGGGATTGAAACCCACCAGCCAATATTGACCACCAGAAGTGAGTCCAGAGTTTGTGACCCGCTTATAGGGGATTGAAACTTACTACCTGAATGTCGTCTTTGTTAGGCCAGCTTTGTTTGTGACCCGCTTATAGGGGATTGAAACAGGAAACTGGACTATCACGCAACGATTGTTCACAAAGGTTTGTGACCCGCTTATAGGGGATTGAAACCGGGGAAGGAACCGAGATACTAGAACCCGCCCGCAGTTTGTGACCCGCTTATAGGGGATTGAAACTCACCTTCGCCCGATAAGATTAAGATTCTACCCTCTGTTTGTGACCCGCTTATAGGGGATTGAAACACGGGCGGTACTGGGTTTGTCTGCTGGAGCAGAAGGACGTTTGTGACCCGCTTATAGGGGATTGAAACCCGCTGCAACTATGACCAACAAAGATAAAATCAAGTAGTTTGTGACCCGCTTATAGGGGATTGAAACACTGGCGGAGCTGATCTGGAGACTGATGCTGAGTTGAGTTTGTGACCCGCTTATAGGGGATTGAAACTCTGATGGATCTCCTTCGAGTGCCTTTTTATCGATTAGTTTGTGACCCGCGTATGGGGATAGAAAAATGCTGCATACCTAACCTTCGTCATAGTCTCATTTCGACCGTTTGCGACCTGCAACTAGTCACAAAACTATTTTTCCTGTGTATTTGTAGAGCAGAAAAAGGCAAATTCTTGATTCCTTGGACTTCAAGGCTCAAAAAACCCTTCATGGAAGGATATGTAATTATTGTGTCGAATAGATAAATTGAGCATATTTGGCATCATAGCTTTTTACGGGGAATTATGTATGGAATTAGGGGGCGTTGAAAATTATTCTACTTAATTTTGCTCATCCATTAACAGCAGAGGATATTACGGCGATCAATAACTTAGCCAAGCAACCTATTCTAGATATAAAGAATATTGATGCCCAAATTGATCCTCAGGGGAATGTCACAGTCCAGGTGGAGGAGATATTAAATCGTGCTGGTCTTAGTTCAGAGCAATGGCAACAAACCCCGATTATTATTAACCTCCCGTCGCTAAGCTATTCTGCGGCTATCATGCTAGCCCTGTTACACGGTAGGATGGGCTACTTCCCAGCCATATTGCGAATGAAACCGGATTCAGGATCTATTGCACCACATTTTATAGTGGCTGAGATTATTAATTTGCAAGCCTTGCGGGAACGGGCACGCAAAGAGCGCTAGACATGAAATTGGGAAGGGGAAACTGAAATGCTGTGGGAAACGCTTGATCGTATTTCCATTCTGTTAGGTATCCTTTTGGCAATCATTCCGATGTATGCAGGAATGAAAAAGTGGATTTTCCCTAACTGGATGAAGAAGTCGCGACGCAATAGCTGGATAGAACATAGAGAGGCTAAGCCGGTAAAGGCCTTGATTGCGGCGGTGGGGTTGGGAGACGGTGAAACTGCTGCTGAGACCTCCATAAAGTATCATGCCCCTGAACTGCAGCATTGCTGGCTGCTGGTTACTAAACAAGCGGATAAAAATTTTCAAAAAATTTATGAGCGTTACAGCAGCGATAATCATGAGGATGAAACCCAGGGGCCTCGTTATCCCGGTGATGACGGCCATTCTATAGATATATATAAAAGAGAGATAAAGGATCCATACGACATTGACAATGTGGTCAAGATCATGAAAGGCATTTACCGTGAGGCTGAGGAATTTGGCATCCTGGAGCAGGACATACTGTGCGATTACACTGGAGCAACCGCCACTGTCAGCACCGGTATGATCTTAGTAACAGCCCTATCCGAAAATCGGAACCTTCAATATTTAAAACCTAATGCAGTCGATGCAAACGGGCGGGCTATAAGTGCCGAAGGCAGTACTCCACTTTTAATAGACTTTGTGATGCCAGGTGAATAGGAAGGGAGAGGAAATTATGAGTAAGCAATATGATTTCACTGACCTTGTTTTATTAATAGGAAATAATCCATTGCCCAATTATGTGGTGACGAAGTTTTTTCATCTGACCAATAAAAACTTGCAGCGAATCTGGCTCATACACTCTGAAAAAACAAAATTTTATCCGGGGACTGGTCAATATGCTGAGGATATAAAAAATGTATTGAAAAATGAGTTTAGAAAAGCAAATGTTGACTACATAAAGGGATGCCTACCCGATGTAAGCCAGGCATCTCAAATTGTTGCAGAAATCCAGAAAATATTTTCTGAGGAGCAGACTCAAATCAGGTCGGTTCATCTGAACTACACGGGCGGAACCAAAGCCATGTCAGTACATATATACCGAGCCCTGGATAACATGTTCGGGGAAGGGTTTTCGGCATCATATTTGGATGCCCGTGATTATCATATGAAGTTTGACAAGAATCCAGATCTTATCACTGGGGACTTAAGGAAGCTCATTCAACTAAATGACTCAGATCTATTTAAGCTCCATAACAGTGAAATTATAACTAAAGGAGGAGAATACTTAGACTCCCTCGGGGATAAATCAATATCAGATGACATAATGCAGTGTTTAGCTGAATTGGCCAATAAAAATAAGCTGTTGGATTTAAGGAATTGGTTTACCGATGCTAATCAAGGTGGACTTATTAAAGAGGGGAAGAAGGATAGGAATCTTATAGATAGGGTTTTAGCACAATATAGCCTTCCAAATAATCCGGAACTGTTTGCTTACCTTAGCATGTTTCCTCGTAATGATCGTTTTTGCGACAAGGAAGGCAAATGGATTTATGACAATTTTGACAAAAACGTAAATTCAAATTTGCTGAGGAAATTTAATGAAGGCGGTTGGTTAGAGAGTTATGTGGCTTGGGTATTAAGAAAGCATAACAGAAATAATAAAAATAATATTATTAGCAATATCAAATTAAAAACAATAGGAAACACGGGGTCAGATAAATTTGAAATTGATGTTTTGGCAATAAACGGCTATCAAATATGTGGAATCTCCTGCGGAACCCCCATAAAGTATGACAAAGAAGGAAAAGAAAGGCTCAGTAATTCATTAAAAAACAAAGGCTTTGAAATTATTCTGCGCAGTTCCCAAATAGGAGGGGAGGAAGCGCGCTCGGCACTGGTTACTCTGTTAGAACGCCGGATAGCGGCTAATCTGGAAAACGATTTAAGAGCTGCCACTGGTGCTGGGCAGGACAAGTTTATACTACTAGGTAGAGATGATTTGCCGGAAGAGAAGATGTGGAAAAAGCTTGAAAAGCATATCTACCAATAAAGGGGTGAAATCAGAGTGGTGAGTCAATACTACGCAGTGTTGATGGATGTAATATCTATTCAGAAGTATATCTATTCCAGTAATGAATTACGGAATAACCTGGGTGCTTCTCATATAGTAAAGACTTTATTCGAGGATTTGCCAGTATCGGCCTTAGCTGAGGTCTGTAATCTTAAAGAAGAAGAAGTCCAGGAAATCATAGTTCAGTGGAGGGACAATCCTACCAAAATCATGCTGGATGATGACCCATCCCTACTCTTTGAAATTGGAGTATCCGGGGGTGGCAAGGCATTGCTGTTGTTCCGGGAAAGGGACGTGGCCGAGAGGTTTGTCAAGAAGTTTACTAATGAACTCCTATTCAAGGCCCCGGGCATACAACTGGCAGTAGGTATCATGGCGGGATTCTCGCCGACCCAGGAATTCCCTAAGCAACTGGAAAAGCTGTATGCGCAAATGACGGATAATCGTAATCGCTATTTCCCTGTTACAACTATACCTGCTCATAGTATCACGGCCACTAATTCTGAAGGTGAAACCATGAGCACTTATTATAACAAAGATGCCGAAAAGTATATGGATCATAAGACGGTAGCCAAACAAGTCGCTGAAGAAGAAGCTAGGAAAAAACTAAAGCGTGATTATGCAGAATTGCTCAAAGGCTATAGTTTTACCACACGAGTTGATCAGTTGGGCCAGGAAAAAGGAGACAGTTATACAGCTATTGTGCATATTGATGGGAACGGTATAGGCAACTGGTTCCAGCAGAGCGGGAGTTTAGCTGATTACCGCATCCGTTCCATTAACATGGAGCGGATTACTGAGCAAAGCTTTAGAAAACTTATTACAGAAGTAGTCAATATGTTAGATAAATTAAAGGGTATTTCCGGTTTTGAAATCAAGGATAACCTCCCCCTGCGTCCACTTATATTGGGTGGTGATGACCTTACCTTTATGTGTCACGGCAAACTGGGCTTGTACCTGGCGGAGAGATTTATAAAAATTTGGACACAGACCGCTAACCAAGAATTAGAAGACTTGCCTGCCGAGGGATTCAGCGCCTGTGCCGGAGTGGCTATTGCTAAGACCAAGTACCCGTTTTACAGGACTTATCAGATTGCCGAGGAACTCTGCGCCTTGGCCAAGGAATGCCATCGAGACGAAGGTGGCTCTTGGATGGATTTTTATATAGTTAGCGGAACCAAAAGTGGCAGCGTCCAGAGTATACGGGAAGCTGAGGGCAAGGATCATGATTACCAGCTGTACTTTGGCCCCTATGTGCTTGACAACCCGGAACACGAAAAGGCCACAACCCACTTATTAGATGGTCTGTGGAGGTTTTATAAAGACACTAAGTACTGGACAAACCCACATTTGAAAGAATTAAGGGCAGCGTTTTATGCAGGACCGGAAGCTTTAAACACATTTCTTATCGACATGGCTGCCCGTGGTGGGAGTTTGCCTAAACATGAGAGTGCCCGTTACAGTAGCCGAGGCTACACTGATGGTAAATCACCTTATCCAGATATGATAGAAATCATGGAATTCTACCCACGTGAGATTTTGTCGGAGAGGAGGGAGTCTATTGCTAAGGTTACAAATTGATGTAGATACTTTCCTTATGCTGGGCTCTGGCGCCGGTCGGGGAAGTTATATCGACAGCGACATCATTGTTGACGAGGAAGGTTTGCCCATTTTCCCGGCTCGCAGATTAAAAGGATTATTGCGGGAAAGTGCTCTGGAGGTACAGGAAATGCTCCAGCAAGCGGAGTTGGACGGCTTTCTGCCTCTGAGGATAGATACGGTGTTTGGAAACAGTAACTCTCCTTCAGTCCTACGTATAAATAACCTTTACCCACCTGACTATGAAGAAACGGTACATTGGTTGCGTTACCTTCGCCAGGAATATGAACAGTTAATAAACAAAGAAACAGTTACCAGTGCCTTAACCGATGTTAGGCAACAAACATCTATAAATGAAGATGGATATGCCCAAGACGGAAGTTTGAGAAGTATTCGGGTTCTGAGAACCCCCTATACTTTTATAGGAAACATTGAAATACTGGATTTGAACTTAAAAACTGAAATCGAAACCATGCTCGCCTTGGCCTGTCTTAATCTCAAACGAGTAGGAAGTAGCAGAAATCGAGGCTGGGGAGCAATCACTTGCTCGCTCTATACGGAGGATGGTGGAAACTTGGGCGACAAAGTGATGACGGAGTTGAAAAAGTGGCTCCCAGGTCAAAAGAGACAATCCACATCCACTGATAAATTCTCTGATATCAGTAACAGTGATCCAGTGCCTGTACCAGAGGCGGCCCGCAGTTACAGCCACAAGTTAGAATATAGCATTATCAATACGGCGCCGCTGCTTTTCACCTCTGCGGATGGCGATGAGAACATGGTTAACAGTCTGGATTATATTCCGGGAAGTGCTTTGCACGGATATTATGCTAACGACTTCATAAAAAAGAGAAGAATAAAACCGTCCGAGGCGCAGGATGATAAAGCTTTTAAACAAATGTTCTTGGATGGGCAACTGGGTTTTAGCAACGCTTTTCTGGCAGATGATGAAGCGGGTTGCAGCACCTATCCGCTGTACCCTATCCCTTTATTTTTACATACCGACAAATCAAAGAAGGGCCTTTACAGTTTATTAACCGATGAAGTCAAAGATACCAAGGCTGTTGGAGGTTATGGCTGTGTTGTAGGTGACGGGCAACTATTGAAAAAAGAGACCAAGAAAGCAGTTAACTTTCACCTGGTAAGAAACAGTAATGCGAACTTGTCTAAAGAAAGAATAGAGGGTCACGGAGAAGACGGAGGCATATTCCACTATCAGTTCCTGCAACCGGGACAAGAGTTTAAGGGATGCATATGGGGCAGCAAGGAAGTATTAGAGGCGTTCCGACGCTTTTTTGATAAGTCAGAGATTAGACTTGGCCGATCTATCAGTACTCAATATGGTACATGTCAAATTTCATGGGGCGAAATTGAGGAAAATGTGGTTTCATTGGATGCTACTTTATGGGGAGAAAATGACAGTTCTGACATGCCTTCTAACCAGTTGTTATTATATTTTGTCTCCCCGGTTATTTTATATGACGACTATGGTGTCACAGCAAGCTCAGAAAAGGATTTGGCCGCTATACTAGAGGAAAAGCTTGGCTTGGAAAAGGATAGTATTGAGGTTATCAAGAGCTTTGCCAAGCAGATGGAAAGCCGCTCATTCATAGCCCACTGGAAGATGCCCGAACCAGCGATCAAGGGGTGGGCAGCCGGTTCCTCCTTCTTATTGCAGTTAAAGAATGACATCAACAAGGACTTGCAGGAAAAGATTAAAGCGCTGATGCAGGATGGCTTAGGAGAAAAGCGGCATTTGGGGTTTGGACAGGTAAGGTTTTTCACCAGCTTGCCAATGGTCAAGGATTATTATGATGTTTCCAATCTTTCCGAGGAAACTGATAAGCCGGATAGCATGAATCCTCTGGCTGAAAGGATTATCGAAAAGATACACCAGGATTATTTTGAGCGCGTGCTTATAGCTACTGCTAGTCAAAGAGCCAGCGAGTATTACGGAAAGAATGATAAATATTTGATGTCATCCAACCTGCTGGGAAGACTCGAAAGGATAGTGCAGGATTCCCAAAGCCAAAGTGATTTAGCAGATATAGTCAATACGTTGCGCGACAAAGCAAAAAACCCCCTTCTCGAGATGCGCCTTAATGAATCAAATCTATTTGCAGAGCTCACGGACATGAAATTAGAAAACTGGTTGAAGGGGCATTTGAGTGAACAAGCAGCACTTGCCAAGAAATTCAAGGAAGAATTTGGGCTGAGTGAAAAAGATGACAATCTATATAAAAAGTATTGGCAGGCATTTTTCCGCATTCTTCGTAAGCGCTATAAAGCTGAAAATGAGTGAAAAAGGAGGGGATGGCAATGCGGAGTAAAAACGACATCGACAGCGCCACCATAGTCGGACGGATGCTGCTGAAAGGCAAGCTGAAACTAATCGCCCCTCTTATTATCGGCGGGGGCAGAAGTCTATATGGTGATAGTGATATTGTGGTTCTTAAAGACGAATCCGGGCGACCATTTATACCTTCGTCATCTATCACTGGTGCTCTAAAGCATGCCTTCGAAGATCATAAATATCTGGGCGACGAAACCAATTATGAAGAGAACAAACTCTGGTTCTGGGGCGGGGAATATAATTTTGGAAAAAACGGCGAAATTACGAGGCGCAGCTGTCAAAGCGCCTTAGTAATAGCAGATATGATGATTTCCGAAGGTTCTAAGGCTATGGTTCGGCTGAGAGATGGTATAAAGATTGACCATAAGACAGGCATAGTGGAATCGGGAAAGAAGTTTGACTTTGAAATAGTACAACCAGGAACTGTTTTTGACTTCGAAATGGAAGTGGCGGTCAGAGAGGCTTTCAATATCGACATATTCCGCAGTATTTTTGACTGGATAGCAGTTGTTCTAAGTAGCGGAGAATTCGCTATTGGTGCACGAACTGGCCAGGGATTTGGCCTTTGTAAGTTGGAGAACTTAACTGCCCATGAATTTAATTATGAAAATCGAGATCATATTACTGCCTGGCTTTCCAGGGATCTTTCAGCAGCACAAATTGCTTACGATCCCGAAAAGGTACCGCTACCATTCCAGCCTCGATCCAAAACATTTCGCATTGAAGCGGCATTTGCTGTAAAAAGCGCCCTAATAGTTGGTTCCTATCCTGGGAATACACAAGCACCAGATAAGGTGCATATCAGTAGCCAGAATTACAATGGCTATGGGGATATAGCCGTATTACCTGGAACATCTCTGCGCGGTGCCATCCGTTACCGGGCAGAACGTATTATCAAAACCCTGAATGACAATGGCGATGATGGCTTAAGAGAGCTTTTTGGCTGGGTGGATGACAAGCCGGGTTCGTCAGAGAAACCCATAAAAGGGAGAATAAGAATAAAAGAAAAGCAGATACCTAAAAACACATACCGGGAAGAAATCCAGTCTCGTATCAGGGTTGATCGTTTTACCGGCGGAGTCATTAATAACGCCCTTTTCGATAGTATGCCGATTTGGGCCCAGCAAGGCAATGAGCCAATGGTTACTTTGGATCTGGAGATCCAAGGCTTTGAAGATTGGGAAGCTGGTTTAATGTTGCTGGTCTTAAAAGACCTTTGGAACGGTGATCTAGCTGTTGGCGGGGAGAAAAATGTTGGGCGCGGAGTTCTGCAAGGGGTGTCTGCCATTATATCTATCGATGACCAGAAAATTGAAATGCGTCAAGATGGGGAAAATTTATTGCTCTACTATCAAGGCAATGACCCCGGATGGGATGATAGTATTGCTGAACTGCTGGAGGACAAGGGCGCCTCGCTGTTAAAGCATCTGAAAGAAAATAGCACAGGCCGGAAAGAGGTGACGTCTAATGCCTAGCAACCCCCTGAAACTGATTAAACTAAAAGACCAAAAGCCATCATTACATAGTGGTAACTGGGATTATATAGAAGAACAGATCAAAGAACACTTCAAAGGGAAGACTGCTGCTACTCTTGTTATGATGAATCACGGCGTCTGTCTGGGAACATTTGAAGATGGGAAACTCTTATTGTCGGCGTCCCAACCTTTTCAACCGGAACATCTAAGGTCTCTCCGGGTTTTTGACCAGGATTGTGAATGTTATGTATGGAAAAGCAGCATGGATGACGAAGACGTGTTTCGCCTCCGTATACGATTGGATGTGGAGGAAGAAAATGGCGGTTTGGATGCGGTTGAAGCCCGCCAGCTATTATGGGGTACCCACCTGGCAGAAGGAGATGACAAAGGTTGGAACGTGTTAACGGAAAAAAGGGGTATTGAACTTCGAATTCATAGTACCCTTATTCCCGAAGATGCTCACATAGATGAAAGAAACAGACTCTGGCTAGTTACCAGAAACTACATTGATTATACCCCGGCGGGGCAGGCTGGCTATGTGGATTGTCGTTTTGTAAAAATCGAATACGGGAGGGAGGAGTAGTATGCAAAAAGCTGTGATTAAAGAGTGCACTAATAAGTCGACATATTATCAAATCGCTTTAATTATAGGCAAAAAACCCATGTGGTACGATATAGAAATCTCTTCAGATGACTTCAAACTGTTGAAATCAAGTAAAGAGTGTGAATTTGAGACGAATGGCAAAGCCCTTACTAAGCTATTTGTTGGCGGAAAGGAAATCGCCTTGAATAGGATTGACCAGGCTAAACTTTCTATGCCTAATAAGGCGAGCAAACAGAATTCAGAGAATTACAGTAGAAAGCGAAATAGCAATAAGAATAGAATTGACAATAACATCTCCCCGAACAAACAAGCATTCAAAGAATACGCCAAGGCCCCCTATAATTTTGTCCCCATAAATGAAACCGTGATTCCTGCGGAAACAATACCTGAGTTCGATTATTACCATAAAGATAGGTACACCGGCTATATCGATTTGGATATAGAAGCCTTAACCCCCTTGTATATAAGGGATACCTATACCAAGGAAGAGGAAGTTTTAGCTAATCAAGCGAAGGAAGCCTGCAAAATATGTAAAGATAAAGATTGTGATAAATGTGATCATGCTAAGCATAGGGTAAACCCTGATTTCTTTGCGCCAGGTGGAATTCCGAAGATTCCCGGCAGCAGTTTGCGCGGCATGGTACGCAATCTGGTCGAGATTGTCAGTTATAGCAAGATGGAATTCACAGAAAAAGATAAACGGTTTTATTACAGAAAGGTAGCAACCCCAGGAAGATACCAGAAGTTGATGATTAAACGTGATGGTGGAGTATTATGCCCTGCAAGTGAAGCGGGCTGGTTGAAGAAGGAATACGGTAAATACTACATTTATCCTTTGCAAAAGCAGCAAATATATCGTATTCATGCACCTTTGAAAGATTCAAAGTGGGTATTAACTATGAATAGTAATAAGGGGCAAGGAGAAAAATTAGATCAATTTAAGTTTTATCCCATTTCTTTTATCCCGGCGAAGGAAGAAGTTCATAACCATCGTGGAGGTACAATAAAGCTACGTTATGCGCTAATTAAGGAAAGTTCTTTTGAATTAGGGCATCAGAAAGCTGAGTCGGATGAAAGATATGAAAAAGGCTATTTAATATTATCGGGCAAAATGGGCAGCAATAAGCATCTGCACCCCGTTATTCATTGCCCTCAAAATGAAGGAAAGATAGAAATTGACCAGGATTTGATTAATAGTTATGAGGGAGACAGCAGCAGGGAACCAGAAGCAAATCTGCTGAAGATGCTAAAGAAAGATCCCGATGGGGTTCCTTGTCTCTATTTAAAGGATAGTGAGGGCAACATCAAATCTATTGGACATACACCCATGTTTAGGCTTGTATATGACAAGAAAGTAAAGGATCATATACCAAATAGTAATAGCGAATTCAAAGGAACAGACATTGCCACAGCCATATTTGGTAATGCAAACGAATTTGCCGGCAGGGTATTTTTTGAAGATGCGAAGATTATTAATAATGCTGGTCAATATCCTGCATTGGCTCCCAGGGTTCTGTCAACTCCAAAGCCTACTACAGTGCAGCATTACCTAAAGCAAGAAGGCGAAAAGATAGCGGACTGGGATGACGACACTTATATTCGAGGGTACAAGTTGTACTGGCATCGGAGGACTCCCCAAAAAGCCCTTAATCAGATTTACCAATGGGAAGCCACTGACAAAGAGAAGAAAAAAGCAAAGTCGCAATTGACCTTAATTAGACCGTTTCACGAAGGGACAGTATTTTCAGGACGTATTCGCTTTGAGAATTTGTCCGAGGTTGAACTAGGGGCTTTGTTATTTGTTTTGGATTTACCGCCCGAGTGTGCCCACAAAATTGGTATGGGAAAACCTTTGGGATTGGGCTCGATTCGTATAAGCCCCACTGTGGTAATCAGTAAGCGTACCGGAGAAAGTGCTAGTCATACCGGTAGATATGGAAAGCTATTTGATAATCAACAATGGTATTTACCTGTTGAAAAAGTTGATAAAGACCTCAAAGCTGAATTTTCAAGATATATTTGGTCTGCACTTCCTGATGAAGAAAAAGCAGGGGCCGATTCTGTTAATGATTTATGGTCAATTCCGCGAATCAAAGAGTTATGGGTTATGCTGCGATATGATAAGGAAAGAATGGGAAAAAGCGATTGGCTGGAAAAGACCCGTTATATGGAAATAGAGCGAGAGGGAGTTCCCCCCAGAGAGAGAAACGAATTCAGAAATCGACCCATTTTACAATCTCCTAGCGAAATACTAAATTAAAAATAGAACGACCTTCACTACAGGCAACTACTATTTTGCCTGAAGCGAACTTTAGTGCCGGGGTGAGAGGATGCACAAGAAAAAGATTGTCAAGTTAATCGAAACCCTGCAAACCCAGGATAATGCCCAGCAGAAAATTGCCATGGTTTACCGACTGCTGGAAACAGCTAATCGCTATGTTGCTGCGGTGACTGAGCACACTTGGAAACTGCAAATGCAGATATGGGATAATAGTGTTGAGCATAGCCAAGAGGTGGCAGAAATCGATAAAAAGAGAACCCAGGTGCACAATAGTTTAATCAGCTTGATAAACTCAGTGAATCGGTTGTGTGAAAACAATAGTCTGCCCAGACTGTATGATGGCGAAGATGAACGTCGTCAAATGGGAGATTTTGCTCTTGAATTAGTGGAAACATATTTCCGTGATCGTATTTGATTAGATTATATCTACCGCAAAATGGCCATGCGCAGGCATATCTAGTAAGAAAAACTTAAGCTTCAGCAGCCAGTTATCGCATTCATAAGTATGCTAGACTCAGCCTGTCAGCACTTCCAGACAATTTTGGCTGGGTTGGGCTCGTCTTTAACTGACACGGCTTGCAAAGCGTCAAGCATGCGCCAGCACTCGTCGGCGGCACACTGCTCCAGCGCC
>Ga0209509_1001720_pt1 | contig 15874 bp, 17 predicted proteins | sample BioC13SIPDNA_FD_185743 | JGI IMG/M metagenome (GOLD analysis project Ga0209509, IMG submission 185743) | Anaerobic biogas reactor microbial communites from Washington, USA - Biogas_R1_A C13 SIP DNA (SPAdes) (version 2) | ecosystem: Engineered > Bioreactor > Anaerobic > Unclassified | place...
CTTCATACCGTCACCGATGAGGATATCGATGCACTCGCGGGGGTGACCTACCTCTCGGCCTCGCACTGCACCGATACGATCAGGGAGATCAGGGAGAGATACCCGGAGACCTTCCGGCCGGGGGGGGCAGGGACGGTGCACCGGGTCTAGTGGAGCATTTCAGTTAACATTTCCCATGAAAACCACCCCGATTTGGCGAGTGAGGGATCAGGGCTCTGTTTGCGCCCCCGGTCCGGCTTGTACGGGGAGGGAGCGATCCCCCTCCCCGGCCCCCACCCCCCAGGGCGATTCCCACCACGGTCCACCCACTGCCCGGGGAGCAGGGTGTTTCCCTGCGTACAGCCGCTCGCTCTGCCCCATGAACGTTCCACACCCTTCGCGATCTTCCGCGTGATCCATGCCAGAACCCGCAAAATAAGATGCAACGCTCCACTAGTGTATCATTTCATCTAATATTGTCCATGCAATACCATCTCACGCGAAGGGCGCGAAGCCGCGAAGTTCGGTTGCTGGGCGGCAGAGTCCCCTTCGCGTTCTTCGCGTCTTCGCGTGAGGTGGCGATCGCTCGCCCCGCATCAGGACCCGCAACATAAGGTGAAATGGTCCACTAGTGCATCGACTCTCAATAGAAAGCGAGTATCGATCAGTTTTCGCACAAGACAACCGCAATCCTGGGGCCACGCCCGGGGCGGGGTGGGGCATACAAGGAGCGCCTTCTTCCGAGAGGGGGTCGCCCTCTCCGGAAGAAGAGTTTGGGGACAAACCCCGAGATTACCAGCCGCCCCGGATCTAAATACGAGACTCCTCTTCTCCCTTCCCGCCCGTCACCCGGAGATCGTCCGCAAACCAGACAGTCCTCTGCGGGTAGGGCATCTCGATACCGTTTTCCTCGAGTTTCTTCACGATATCCCAGAGAAGCTCGGCCCTGACATCCCACCAGTTCCGGGCCGGCGCCCATATGCGGGCTGTCAGGTTGATGCCGTCATCGCCGAGGTTGTCGACGAAGACCGACGGTGCCGGGCTCCTCAGGGCAAACGGATGGGTCTCGATGACCTCTCTTGCGATCCTGATCGCCTCGTTCGCATCATCCTCGTAGCGGATACTGATCCCGTACTCGAACCGCCGGGCAGCGTTATGGACGTAGTTGGTGATATTCGAGGTGAAGACCTTCTCGTTCGGGATCCGGGTGTAGATCCCATCGTAAGTCTTCACGATGGTCGAGAGGATCCTGATATCCTCGACACTGCCGCTGACGCCAGCAACGCTGATGGTATCACCGATCTTGATCGGGTGCTCAAACATAAGGAAGAGCCCTGAGACCAGGTTTGAGACGACGCTCTGACTGGCAAACCCGATAACAAGACCGGCGATACCCCCGGCCACCAGGAGCCCGGAGAGGTTGATATTGAGGTACGGGAGAGCGACGATGACTGCCCAGATGACGATGATGTAGTAGATCACCTTTGCGATGAGCTCACGCTCGTTCTTGGGCAGCCGCTCAGCAAGGGCTCTCCTGACATTTATCGAGACTATTTTAGCGATTGCAACCCCGACGGCGATGATGACGACAAACCACAGGACATCGCTGACGGTGATCGTACCGATACCGGTGGGTGTTTCCAGGATGCCGGTCACATTGAATGTCACGATAACCCCCACTCCATGAGATACCCCCGGTCGAGCACCGGGATCTTCCGCGCTTTATACAGTTCAATGGATCTCGTCATACCCGGAATGAGCGGGGCATCGATGAAGTCTGTCTCCGCCATAGCCGGGCTGAGAATCCTCATCGTGGCGGTGGTCGTCACGATATCATTGTAGTAGATCTTCATATCGACACTGTCAAAGACAACAGACGAGACCTCAGCCCACTCGTGGGACGCGTTCTGGATGGAGAACTCCATTATCCCTTCGCTGAAACGCTCAACCGGAGGTATCTCAGGATACACCGCACTCCTGTACCAGCGGGCGATGACCCCGCTGGTCGGTGGACCGTAGAGCGTATACTTCTGAGTGCCGGTGCCGAAGACGTCCAGCACCTCAATACCTTTTTCAGACTCCAGAAAGACACCGATCTCGACAGGAAACTTCAGGTAGACCGTTCGGGCGGCGCCGGGCTCGATAACCATCGGAGTAAACTCCACCTGCAGAAAATCCGTGACATCCTTCGGGAGGTTGACCGGCTCCACCGGGTTGATGATGATCCTGGCCGTCTCCGAGACCAGGATCCGCTTAAACGTCCGGCCTTCGCACCTCCGCCGGTAGGTCAGGAGACCGTCTATTCGCTCGGTTTCCACCACGATGTCGCCGCTTTCGAAGTGAAAAGTGTCATAATACTGCCCGAACATCAATTATGATCTGCAAATACTCAAATATCAACCTACTTCAACAGCACATGGCGTCGACCCCCGCGTCCCGGCATCCGATCGGGAAGAACCCTGCAAAACGAGAAATTCACACAGTCAGGGAGTAAAAGGTGTATATTGTGGGAACCCGGTTACTGCGCACCCAGGCAATCTGATAAACTATAAATAACGAATTACCAAGACAGCAAAACCAGCGAAGGATAAACAGACACCCTTTTAAGCGGGAATTCCAGACACTTTTTCAACGTGTTTGTTCCCGATCGCGGTGATACACCCCCCACCGGCATCCCCGGCGGGGCGGATAACCACCCGGGACCGGAAGCAGTAATAGTCAGGAGGCACTGTACCTGGCGGCGCCAGGTATTCCCCGGCGACCCGGAGGGGGAGGGGTGTCGGCGGCTTTGCGGGGACGAGAAATTGTTCCCGGGTGATGCGCGTGACGATGAACCAGCAGAAAATTAGAGAAACCATGAATCGGAGTCAGGTCCCCATGAGTATCTTCGACCACCTTCAGCAACCGGCACTTGTTCTCGACCGCGAGGGGCGGGTGGTCATCTGGAACGACAGCATTGCACAATACACCGGCGTTGCGGCGGAAGAGATCTTAGGGAAAGGTGGTTATGCGCACGCAAAAGCGCTCTTCGGGGAGAGGCGCCCCACCCTGGCCGACTGCGTCCTGACTCACAGCAACCCCGGAAGCGACTATTACCGCCTCCTGGCCCATGACGGCGAAGAGTTGCTCGCCGAATCGCGCATCCCCCTGGTATCAGGCAGAAGGGTTGCCTGCATGGCCGCCCCGCTCTACGACCCTGCAGGCAGGCTGATCGGTGCGGTCGAGACCATCCGGGACGCCCCGGGAGAGAGATCGGTCAACGAGTCTGCCGGGGTGCCGGAGGACGAGGTGCAGGTCCTCGCAAAATCGCTGCCTGACATGATCTTCACGCTCAACAGGGATGGTGTCTTCCTACGATTCCTCTGGACCGGCGGCCAGGAGATGGGCCTGGATACGGCAGAGATCACAGGCAGGACACCCCGCACCCTCTTCCCTGAGGAGGAGGCAGACTTCCTCTCCCGGGCTGCCCGCCAGGTTATCGAGACAGGAGAGGCGGTCTCTGAGTCACGGTCGTTTCTGTGGCACGACGAGCAACGGTCGTTCCAGATCACCATTCATCCCCTGCACGACGCTGCCGGAGAGATCGTGGCAGCCACCGGGGTTGCCCGCGACATCACGAGGGAACTTCTCTGTGAACGGACCCTCCAGGAGACCAGCCGGTTCTCCAGCCTCTACCTTGACCTGCTCGGCACCGACATCTACAACACCAGCATGGTTGCGGCAACCATCATCGAGATGCTCAGGGAACGGCTCTCCGGCGAGGAAGCAGAACTCGCGCAAAGGGTCAAGAACACGATCGAGCAGGGGATCAACGTCATCAAAAATGTCGAACTCTTAAATACGCTTAACAAACACCACATCCGCCTGGAACCGGTCGACCTTGATGGCGTCATCCGCGGCCAGATCCAGCGGTATGCGGGGATCGATATCCGCTACGAGGGAGGGAGTTGCATGGTCTGGGCAAACCCCCTCCTCGAACACGTCATATCCAACCTGATCAGCAACAGCATCAAGTTCGGCGGGATGAAGGTGCGGATCGATATCCGGGTCATGGAGACCGGGGATATCGTGACACTCTCTGTCACCGATACCGGCATCGGCATACCGGACCACCTAAAACTCAACGTCTTCGATCGCTTCAGCCAGGGCAGCAAATCCGCGTCCGGGAGCAGGGGTCTTGGGCTCCATATCGTCAAGACCCTCACGAACCGCTACGGCGGGCGTGTCTGGGCGGCGGACCGGGTGCCGGGCAGGCCGGAGGAGGGAGCAGCAATAAAGGTGATCCTGCAGAAGTGTTAGGGCGACGAACCCGGTACTCAGGTATATATTCCCTGAGAAACCATATCATACCGCATCATTCCCACCGGGGACTTCTCCAATGATAAGAACCATATGTTTTAAAGAACGGCGATATATTGAAGAGCTGAGAATTCTTACCCGGGCGACCGCGCTCGACTGCATCATCGATGAGCGCTTCGACCGTATAGTATACCTCATAAAAGAGGGGGATATGGGCCTTGCTATCGGCAGGAAGGGAAGCAATATCCGAAAGATGCAGCGGGTCCTCGGGAAACGTATCGAGATGGTCGAATATTCTCCTGAGATTGAAAAATTCACAAAAAACGCTTTTAAGCCGGCCGACGTCGTCGGCGTGAAGAAGGAAGACGACGGCCGGCTCACCGTATACGTCAATAAAGGCGATCTCGGCATCGCTATCGGGAAAGGCGGATGCACCATTGAGAAGGCGCGACTCCTGCTCTCCCGGTACTTCGATACCGACCTCGGCGAGGTGCTGGCAGGGGGAGAGACCCATGCGTGACTGGAGCATCCTCGACGAGGTCTGGCAGGTCATCCAGGACCGGGCGGAACATCCCTCGGCAGGGAGTTACGTCAGTTCTGTCCTGACCCACCGGAAGGGGATTGACAAATCCCTGGAGAAGGTCGGTGAAGAGGCGGTCGAGTTCATCCTGGCCGCAAAGAACCAGGTCCCGGAGAGGACGGTCTCAGAAGCGGCCGACCTCCTCTTCCACTTCCTGGTGGCACTACAGGCATCAGGCACCGACGTGGCGGACGTGCTCGATGAACTTGCCGCCCGCCGGAAATAACAGCCTGTTGCGGCCTTCCGGTGCATCGAGGGAGGGGCCGTTTCACCTTTATTTTCGGGTTTGAGCACGGATGGTCGGCCGCACGCGAAGAACGCGAAGGGTTCCGGTTGCGAGGAGTTACACGGGCTTCGCGCGAGAGGCAACAATCGCATGGACAAGAGTAGATGAAATGCTCTACTAGTGGACTATTTCATCTTAATTTGCGGGTCTTGGCGTGTATCACGCGGAAGATCGCGAAGGGATGTGGAGCGTTCATGGGGCAGAGCGAGAGGCTGTACGCAGAAAAGCAACCTATTCCCCAAGCTCTCACCCATGCTGTGGACCGTGGTGGGAATCGCCCGGGGGGTGGGGGCGAGCCCCCTCCCCGCACAAGCCGGATCCGGGGCACAAACAGAGCCATGATTCCCCCACCTGCCAAACCAGGGCGGTTTTCATGGGAAATGTTAGCTGAAATGCTCCCGTAGCGCGGGGGCATACCTTTTTTGTGCGTGAGCAGATCCGCTCAGAGATACTCCTTCAGGTCCACCATCCTCGGGAGATCGTCTTTCCTGACTGCTGCGGTCTCCACGACCGTATCTTCGATCATGATGGGAGCCTGGTAGCGCAGAGCGATGGCTATCCCGTCGCTCGGCCTGCAGTCCATAACCTCAGTGCGCGAGCCCTGGCTGAGGAGGAGTTTGGCGTAAAAGACTCCTTCCTCCAGGGAGTCGATGTGCAGGGCATCAAGCGTGATATCAAACCTCCGGAAGAGGTCGACGATGAGGTCGTGGGTGATGGGGCGGGGAAGCATCTCACTATTCAATGCGTTGTTTATCGATATCGCTTCCCAGAGCCCGACATATATGGGTATTGTGCTGTCACCCCCGGCATCCAGAACGACAGTCGGCGCCGCTCCCATCTCGCTCACCGACATAAACACGCCCTGCACCCGGCAACTTTGAGCAGTCATGTGATCTGACATGAGTCTTATAGTGTTTAAACCTTGGGGTGGATCACCGTTGCTTTCTGGCGCGGGCAAGGAACTCACGCCGCATTATTGAGAGGCTCGGCAGCAGGCCGAGGAAGATGTTGAGGTAGTAGAGGATCAACCGCCAGAGGAGGACAAAGACGCCAACGATCGATGACGGGACAAAGAGGCTGTAGAACGACGTGGCGCCGAGCTCCGCAACGCCCGAACCCCCGGGTGTGAGCGGGATCATCATGATGATGGCGATGACGAGCTGGACAACGAACGACTCGATGAAGTACGGTTGCTGCCCGAGCCCCAGGAGGAGCATCGATGCGATGACAAACTCCGAGAGCCAGAAGAGTGCCGTGAAGATAAAACCCCACACAAGGCCGCTCTTCCCGTGGTTCACGAACTCGACAAGACCGCGGTTGAAGTTATCCACTTCCCGGTCGATCGTCCCCAGGAGCTGCTCGAGCCGCTTTAAGTGCCAGCGCCGGTCGATCCAGCGCGATATCCGTTTGAGGACCCGTTTGAGGTAGTCCGGGTTCTTCACCGAGTAGACGAATATCAGCACAAAGATGGTGACGAATATCCAGGCGGCGTACATTATGAAACTCACGCCGCTGAACCCTGAGGCGAGGCTGCTCCAGTACCTGCCGAGGAAGAGCATGGCAAAAGCTCCTGCCGCCCCAAGGACGATCCCGTCGATGACCCGTTCCATGATGACGATGGCGGTGGCGTCCCCGACGGTGACGCCTGCCCGGTAGAGTTCATGGACCCGGACCGGTTCGCCGCCCGCCTGTGACGGGGTGACTGCCGCAACAAGCATGTTCGCCAGCACCAGGTTCAGGCAGTGCTTGAAACCCACCCGGTAGCCGAGCGACGCCGACATCTTCTGGATGCGGAGTGCCCAGAACCCGAGCGAGAGGATATGGAGGAGTACAGCAAGGATCAGGTAGAAGGGGTTTACGCGGCTGAGATACTCGATCGTCGTCTCATCGACGGTGAAATAGAGGACGCCCCCCATAACAAGAGCGCTAAACCCGATCGAGACGAGCAGCCACTTCCACTGAGACTTCTCCATTCTTCACGCTCCCGGCTCCAAAAGACTGCTCCTCTGGCACCTGCTGATACAAGATATTCCGGATGTTTCTCCAAAAATAACCCGGAATTGGACTAATAAAGTATCGTTCAGCTACTATATAATCGGTGGTTTTATCATTGAGACAGGCGAATGCCGGATCCACCGGGAGGGCACCACGGAACCAGGCAGGGAACTCCCGCGCAGACCGGCCGGTGCACCGGGTCATCTTACTTTGAGGGGGGTGGTGTGTGAGGCGGATCGGCAGTCGCACGCAGAAGACCGTGAAGGGGTGTGAGAGAGGAGATGCAGTGGTCCACGAGTGTATCATTTCATCTAATATTGTCCATGCAATACCATCTCACGCGAAGGGCGCGAAGCCGCGAAGTTCGGTTGCTGGACGGTATCGTCCCCTTCGCGCTCTTCGCGCACTTCTGCGTGACGCAACAATCGCGTGGAAATATTAGGTGCAGTGGTCCACTAGACCGTAAAGAGGCCCCGCTCGCCGGTGACCCGCAGCAGCCCCGCACGGATACCGGCATCGAGCCATGCATACCCGTAACTGAACCGGGCGAGGGCGCTGGCAAGGTCGCCCGCCTCGAGGCGTTCAACCCCCTCCGCATACCAGGACCGCGCCGTAGCGTGGAGGTCCCTTGACCCCGCATACAGTGGACTCGCCTCATCCGGCCCCGCCTCGACCATCGTGAGGGCAGACTGGAGCATCCGCCGGTAGCGATAGGTCTTCTCATGGAGGTGGGCGCTCTTCGCGTCAGGTATGCACGCGTCCACCTCGCCGGGAGGGTGGGCGGCGAGCGGTGCGAGCAGCCCGAGCCGCAAGCCTGCGTCAAGCCAGCCGAGCCCGTAGGCAAACCCGGCGAGCGCGTTCACCGGGTCGCCGTTCCCAAGAAACGTCGTGCCGTCATCCTGGTACGCGGCAGCCATCTCTATCACCTCTTCTGCAGCCCGGTGGAGGAGGGTTCCTTCCGGAACAGCGATACCGGTCCGGGAAAGGGCCTCCCTGAAGAGGATTCCATAGTCATCGAGGTTCATAGGCCGGCAAAGATCTCCAGATACTCCCGCTCCATGGGATGGAGGTCAGCCGGGACGACGAGGATATGGAGCGGGGGCCCGAACTCGGTCTCCTTGAGTTTCGCGCCGGAGCCTGCCGCAACCACCGGGCTCTCCGACCCCGCCCGGGCGATACCCACGTAGAGCGCGGGCGGCTCGATGCCGCGCTTCGCTGCCATCTCCTCGATGATGGCGATCGCCTCCGGGATGCGCATGTAACGATCCTTCTGGATATCGAGGTAGACGAGTGTGTGCAGGTTCAGGTCCAGGTTTGCCGCGATCGTCTCGACAGGGGCCGTCGGGAACCATCCCTTCGCGGGAAACGGGACCGAACAGGACTTCCCGAACCGGTAGTTCTGGAGCCCCGAGAGACCGCAGACTGCGCTCGATATGGACGAGGCGTGGATGATCGACGTCGCAACCCCGGCAGCGGCGGCACGCATCCGCAGATCGGCATGGGTCGTCGAGACCATGGGATCTCCCCCGGTCAGGAACGCAACCCGGCCTCTCGCGGCACGCTCTATGATATCACGGGGGTTCTGCTCGACATCCTCCCGGCTGAGCACCCGGATCTCTTTCTCGAAGAACGCCTCCATCTCCGCAACGTCGGTCCCCATCAGTCGGGATGTATACGCCTCCAGGTAGACGGTATCGGCGTTCCGGACACATTCGAGACCCTTAAGCGAGATATCCCCGAGATCGTAGAGCCCAAGACCCACAAACGTCAGCATGGCCGGTTCCCTCCCGGCTGATCTGGACCAGGCTGTCCTCTCATCATCATTCCTCAAACGTCAGCGTTCCATCATCGTAGAAGTAACGGATCCAGGGGGTCGTCCTGCCGCGGATGCCGACGATGCGGAGATCCCGTTCCACCAACCCCTCCCCGTCGTTCGACCTCACCTCGATGACCATGCTCATCAACTGCTTCATCGTGGCCACGGTCCTCTCATCGAACGACTCGCTGTTGAGAACATAGATACCGAGTCCCTCCAGTTTCTTCACCCTGTTGGTGATAACATGGAGGAACCGGAAGGTCACCTCCAGTCCCGTGTACATAAGGAGTGTCGAGACCGAGTTCACGCAGAGCCGGATTGGCGGGGGCATCGGCCCCGGCGGGTCAGCCATGACGCCCTCCCTCCACATACTCTCCACCATCCGGGAGAACTTAATCCCTATGCTGGTCAGGTCGACGGGGCTCGTGACAAACTTCGCCTTCGGTGTATCCCGGAGCGTTGGCACCGAACTCTTCGTGATCGCATCGATGATCCCGACCTGGTTCCTGCCAGCCCCGAGGTTTCGGAACGCACCGATGACATCGGAGGCGCGGCCGTCTGTCGAGATCGCGATCGTCCACTCACCCGCACCGGGACAGGCTACCCTGTAGGCAAGGCGCTCCGCGTAGGCCAGGGGCGGAGCCAGGATGAGGATGTTCGTGGCGGCTCGCAGGCCCCCGAACTCCCTATCAATCAGCGGGATGCCGGTTGTGTAGCGGTACATCTCAATACAACACCTATGCCAGGATACGGTAGATAAGCCCTCCGATAATGAGTCCAAGAGAGACAGTGTAGACCGTGACCGCAAGCGTGATCCGGGAGCCAACCTCACGTAAGAGAACCGTGATGGTCGCAAGGCAGGGGACGAAGAGTACGGTCACGACGGCAAATATGTAAAGCTGGAGGGACGTGAGCACCGCCCCAAGGTTTGCGGTGCCGGCAAGGATCGCAAGGGTCTCAAACGCCATCTCTTTCCTGAGAATCCCGAAGATGAGCGCTGTCGCTGAGTAACCAGGGAGGCCGAGGAGGGCCATGGTATAGGGCTCGACCAGGCCCTCAAATACGGTCATGACACCAAAGAACTCGAGCAGACCGAGGACGACGCTTCCCACGAGGAGGAGGGGCATGGCGATGAAGAGGAACTCAGAGAGGCGGGACCATGCCTTCTTCATCACCAGTTTTGGATCGGGCCGTCGGAGCGGGACCATCTCCATGATCATCCCGAACTGCTCCCCGGGTGTTACGCGGGAGAGGACGAGCCCGGTGAGGAGGATCAGGGCAAAGACGATGGCGTATACGCTGAACGCCGCCCCGATGCCGACGAAGCTGGCTACAATTCCGGCGATGATGACGGTCCGTGCCGAGCAGGGGACCATTGTGACCAGGAACGAGGCGATGATGCGTTCGCGCCGGGAGTGCAGGAGCCGGACGCTCATGATCGCCGGGACGTTGCACCCGAACGCCAGGGTGAGGGGGATGACCGCACCGCCATGCATCCCGACCCGGTGCATGGCGTTGTCGGCGAGGAAGGCAGCCCGGGTCATGTACCCGGAATCCTCGAGGATGGAGATGATGATGTAGAAGAGGAAGACGTACGGGAACGCTATCCCAAGGCCAGCCTGGAGCGCGAGCAGGATGGATGTTCCCAGGGCCTCTGCCAGCGGCGGCAGCCCGAGGGCAATGAACGGCTGGAGCGCAAAGACCTCGAAGAACTCGACGATCAGTTCTTCGAGGAACGATCCCGCGATGAAGACCAGGAGGAGCATTCCCACCAGGATCCCGATGAGGATCGGGATTCCAGGGATCACCCGCGTCAGGATGCTGTCCAGGTCGGCCCGGGGGAGCGGCGTCTCCTCTTTGATGGTGAGGTCGGCGAGCTGGCGGGCGAAGTTGTGCCGGTTGGCGGCGATGATCTGGGCGGCCGTCATCCGGTGCCGGGACTCGATCTCGTCGACGATCATGCGTGCCGCCTCGAGGAGATCCGGGCTATCGCCAAACCCCTGGAGTGCCTGGATACTCTCCTTCCGGTCGGCCCCGAACATCTTCCCGAGGCTCCGGATAGCGGCTTCCACGTGGTGGTCGTAGGGAACCTCCACCTTTGACGGCCGGGTGGCGGCCCTTGCCGCCGGGATGATCCGGTCGATGTTCTTTCCCTGCGACGCAGCCGTCAGGATAACGTCGACACCGAGGAGGTCGCGGAGCGGGCCGGGGTCGATCTCGAGTCCCTGTTGTATGGCTTCGTCGGCCATGTTCAGCACGACGACCATAGGAAGGCCATACTCGGCTACCTGGAGGAGGAGGTAGAGGTTGCGTTCGAGGCGCGTGACGTTGACCACCGCGATGATCGCATCGGTCTCGTGCTGGTCCAGATACCGGCGGACCAGAGATTCTTCATCTGAGTCGCCTTCGAGCGAGTAGATACCGGGAAGGTCCACGAGCTCGATCATCTCGCGCTGGAAGCAGGTGTTGCCGCGCTGCAGTTCAACGGTGGTCCCGGGGTAGTTGCTCACCTCCACACCAAGGCCGGTGAGCTGGTTGAAGATCAGGGATTTGCCCACGCTGGGGTTTCCGACCAGCGCAAGCCTCATGGACACGACTCCACGATGATCGATGCAGCGATCTCGGGGCTGATGGCGATGTCGCACCCTTTTACCCTGACGACGACCGACTGGTTCGGGAGTTTTCGCCGGATCTGCACGACCTCGCCGGGGAAGATGCCGAGGTCAAGCAGCCTTCGGTTCCGCCGGGGCCCCCGAAGCATCGCCACACGGACGGTGTCTCCTTCCTTGCAGTCGAGCAGCGTGCAGGCGTCCCGCCCCCAGCAGCGCCCAAGACGTCCCGGAGGGGGCTGGGCGCCGTCCATGTAGGAGGAGAGGCGGTCGATGGTCTCATCAGAGATACCGTGCTCAAGCGTGCAGGCTTCCCGGTTTGCTGCGTCCTCCTCGATGCCGAGCGCCTCGGTCAAGAAGCACTGGAGGACACGGTGTTTCCGGGCCACCTTCGATGCAACCGTCCTCCCCTTCCCGGTCAATCTGACCGCGTCGCCCGGCGCCCGCTCCAGGTATCCTTCCTCGACCAGGGAGGCGATGGTTTCCCCGGCGGCTGCCCTCCCGGTGCCGAGCGCCGCCGCTATCTCCTGCGACGTCGCCTGTTGCCTGCCGTTTTCTGTTATTGTGAGGATTGCTTCGAGGTAATCCTCAAATGTGGAGGGAAGCATGCTACAACTTCTTACACCTCTATCAGTTTATGGATTTGGATGATGCCATGTGGGGGTCGATCCACCCGCTACGTTCTCTTGAGGGGCTCTGTGCGACCGGTCAGCGGGCATATCCCCGGCAATGCCGGGGGGCGGGGGAGGCGTCAACACCATATGGTTTCGCGGACGACCGATGATCATGAAGGGGCCGGAGAGGCAGGTCACAAACAGGGATGTGGCCGAACAGCTCGCGCTCATGGGCCGGTTGCTTGAGGTCGCGGGTGCCGACCAACACCGGGCCGGGGCGTATGCCCGGGCGGCACGGCAGGTTGAGCGGCTTTCCATCCCGGTCGCCGGGCTCGATGAGGAGGCGCTCACCCGCATCCCGGGCATCGGGGTCCGGATAGCCGCGCAGATCCAGGAGATCGCCGGGACCGGGTCGTTCCGGGAACTCGATGACCTGCAGGCCACGATACCGGGATCGGTCATCGACCTCCTCGATGTCAGCGGGGTGGGGCCCCGGACGCTGCATACCCTCTGGAAGAAGCTTGGTATCCAGACGATAGACGACCTGGAGGCGGCGGTGAAGGGGCGCCGGATCAGGGGTCTTCGGGGGTTCGGCGCGAAGAAGGAGGAGGCGATAGGAAGGGGGATCAGGCGGTACCGCGAGAGGTCGAACCGGATGACCCGCCCACAGGCCGACGCCGTGCTCGGGAGCGTGGCGGCGCTCTTTCCGGACGGGCAATATGCGGTTGCCGGGAGTTACCGCCGGGGCGCAAGCACCGTCGGGAAGATCGATATCGTCACCACCGCGGACCGGGCTGCCCTCATGGACCACCTTCTGGCCGGCCCCGGCGAGGACAAGGAGGAGGTCTCACTCTCTATAAGCGGTGCCCGGGTGAACGTCAGGTTCACCGACCCGGACCAGTACGGCACCGCGCTCCTCTGCGCCACCGGTTCCGGGGCGTTTTTAGCCAGGCTCGCCGCTGTGGCGCAGGAACAGGGGTACCGGCTGGAGCCGGGCGGCCTCGTCGAGTCTACGAGCGGCCGCCTGCAGGCATTCGGGAGCGAAGAGGAGGTCTTCGGGTTCCTCGGCATGGAAACCGTCCCACCGGAGTTGCGCGAGGACCGGGGCGAGGTCGAACTCGCCCTCAGCCGCGCCCTCCCCGACCTCGTCGAACTTCGCGACCTGCGGGGAGACCTCCATGCGCACACGACCGCAAGCGATGGCCGCCAGTCGCTTGAGGATGTGGCGGCGGCAGGGGATGCCATGGGCTACGAGTATATCGCGATCACCGACCACTCCTCGCGGGTGAGCCTGGAAGCACTCGCAAAGCAGCAGGCCGGGATCGAGCGAGTCAACCGGCGGCATACCTGCCAGCTCCTCGCCGGGAGTGAAGTGGATATCAGGAGCGACGGCAGCCTTGGGTACCCAAATGGGGTCCTTGCAGACCTCGACCTGGTGATAGCCTCGGTCCACTCGGGGTTCGACCAGGACCAGGACGTCCTGACCCGGCGCGTCCTCAATGCGATGGAGAACGAGCATGTCGATATCATCGGCCATCCCACCGGACGTCTCCTCGGCCGGAGGCCGCCGTATGCGATCGACCTTGCGCGGGTGATCGACCATGCAGCCGCAACAGGGACTGCGCTCGAGATCAATGCGTCGCCCTACCGGCTGGATCTTGAGGATATTTATATCTGGCACGCGAAGAAGAAAGGAGTGAAACTGGCTGCAGGGACCGATGCCCACCGGGTGGGCGAATTTTCGAATATCTGCTACGGCATCATGATGGCGCGCCGGGGCTGGTGCACCCCGGACGATCTCGCAAATACCCTCTCTCTACCTGAGTTGCTGGAGTGGAGGTCGTGATCTACCGGCTCTACGAGAGGAGACTCCTCGCGGACCTCCACACGCTCCCGGAACAGATCTGCTTCATGATCACCGAGCAGGATATACTCGACGCCCCGGGCAACCTCTCCCTCGCCGTCCAGTGGTGCCGCGAACTCGGGATCGGAAGTGTCATGTTTCATATCAGCACCGACGATCCGGCAAGGCTCGAACGCTGTCTTCCGCTGATCCGCACGGTTGCCTCGATCGCACGCCTGACCCTGCACTACGGGGATGAGAGTGAGGTCAGCGGGGAAGGTATGGAGGTGACGGTGGCGATCGGGAAGAGCGGCCGGGAGGAGATCGCTGACTGCGTGAGAAGGATTGCCGAAGACGGGGTGGACCCGGCATCGGTTGACGAGGGGCTGCTGGAATCATACCTCACCTTCAAGTACGAGCCTGACCTTGTCATCAAGACCGGCGGGGACCACCTGACCGACTTTCTCATCTGGCAGTCGGTCTACTCAGAACTCTTCTTCCTTGATGTTAACTGGGCGCTGCTCAGAAAAGTGGATTTTCTCAGGGCACTCCGGGATTTCCAGTCCCGGGCAAGACGTTTTGGGAAGTGAGGAGGAGGCTGCCGGGAATATACCGGGTCCGGGACGCCTGAACTGTGTCACCGGTCTTTTGGGTTCTTTTTCATCGCCCCCAGGCAGGGCATCCTCCCGGTGGAGGATTTTGGAGGTCAGGTGGGGTGGGGGTTACCACCGCGGTCCACTATACTGGACCGTTTCACCTTATGTTGCGGGTCCTGATGCGGGGCGAGCGATCGCCACCGCACGCGAAGGCGCGAAGGACGCGAAGGGGACTATGCCGCCCAGCAACCGAACTTCGCGGCTTCGCGCCCTTCGCGTGAGATGGTATTGCATGGACAATATTAGATGCAATGCTCCACTAGTGGACCGTTTCACCTTATTTTGGTGGTCCCAGTGCGCGGAGGATTGCCCTCGCACGCGAAGCCGCGAAGGACGCGAAGGGTTCCAATTGGGAGGAGCGACACGGACTTCGCGTCTTCGCGTCTTCGCGCTCTTCGCGTGAGGTGACATTGTGTGAAGATTTAGATGCAATGGTCCACTAGTGGACCATTTCACCTTATGTTGCGGGTCCTGATGCGGGGCGAGCGATCGCCACCGCACGCGAAGGCGCGAAGGACGCGAAGGGGACTCTGCCGCCCAGCAACCGAACTTCGCGGCTTCGCGCCCTTCGCGTGAGATGGTATTGCATGGACAATATTAGATGCAATGCTCCACTAGTTGGCCATTTCACCTTACCTCGAGGGTGCGTGGGAGTGATCGCCGGTCTCACGCGTGCTTCCGCGGGAGCATTCATGGGGCGGAGCGAGAGGTTGTACGCATGAAAGTGACCTATTCCCCAGGCTCGCCCCTTCCCCACACCAGTAGACTCTTCTTGCACCCCCACCCCGCCTCGGTGGGAGCAGGGGCAGTCCAGGAGCAGGAGAAGGAATCCTGGTTGATCAACCAGTTAGCGGAACAGGGGTCCATAGTGCTTGATCCAGACCGATCTGCAGAACTGGGACCGGTTAGGAACGGCCTCTTAGGAAGGGGAGATGGGGCTTCAACGGTCTTTTTTCCCGGGTGTTCCCAAACGATTATATGTGCCATCTTCTCTCCATGGCTGAAGGTGGTATCTCATGGACTACGGCAGTCTCATCTCGGGGTCGTTTGAATATACTAAAGATGCCCTCTGGGGAAAATGGGGGCGGTGGATCCTCCTGGTCGTTCTCTCACTTATCCAGGTCTTTACCCTCTTCCTGATTCCGCTCTACAACGGCTACATCGTCAGGGTGCTCTCCGGCCGGAGGCCCGCACCCG
>Ga0209509_1001727_pt1 | contig 15814 bp, 13 predicted proteins | sample BioC13SIPDNA_FD_185743 | JGI IMG/M metagenome (GOLD analysis project Ga0209509, IMG submission 185743) | Anaerobic biogas reactor microbial communites from Washington, USA - Biogas_R1_A C13 SIP DNA (SPAdes) (version 2) | ecosystem: Engineered > Bioreactor > Anaerobic > Unclassified | place...
AAAAACAGGATCACGAAAGCGATCATAACCGGGAGAAAGGTCTTAAGTCTTCTGTTTTCCTTGTTCATCAATATACCTCAGGCACATTCCGATTATAATCTAAACCAATGAGTCAAAAAGAGACAAAGGCATGACCACAAGAATTTATCACGGAGATTTGGACCCTCGTCTGATTGCCAGAAATTTGATGGCGAGTTTTGATCGAGGCAATTATATTGTCCAGCAAATTGGCAATGAGCAGGATTTGGCTGTGCAAATTGCCACCAGACCTCATCAGAGATCAGGCGGCCGCACTGCTATGACCGCGACGATATCAAAAGTTGCCGATGGGATTAGTATCACGCTTGGTCAACAAAATTGGTTTGGCCTGGCAGCAAGCCTGGGGTACACAGCCATCAGCGCTGTTCGCAACCCACTTTCCTTGCTCAACCGTCTGGATGATATCGCTCAGGATGTTGAATCGATCATGCTCGAAGACAAAATTTGGGAGGTTGTTGATCAGACCGCCAGGCAATTTGGGACCGGGCAAGCCCTCTCAGAACGTCTGAGCCGAACCATTTGTCCGTTCTGCAATACGGCCAACCCAATTGCCTCTGCAAGATGCCTGGCCTGTGGGGCTCCATTGGGGGATGTTCAACCTATGACCTGCCCAACTTGTGGTTTTGTGGTCGATAAAAAAGAAGTTATTTGCCCGAATTGTAAAACCCGTCTATAAAAAGCTTTACCTAATTTATAATCAACTTTCAGAAGAGGCGAGGAATGATTAAAATCGTAGCTGACACCACGTGCAGCTTACCCGTTAGCCTAATGCAAAAAATGCAAATCGATTTTGTTCCTCAAATCGTGAATTTTAATCATCATTCTTTTAGAGATGACTTTGAATTAAGCACTGAAGAATTCTTAAGAAAACTTCGCGCCTCCGAACAATTACCCGGCACCGCAGCCCCTCCACCCGCCATGTACCAGCCAATTTTTGAACGGATCCTTAAAAATGGAGATACAGCCCTGGTCATTGCCCCATCATCAAAAGTGAGCGGCACATATCGCTCGGCTCTCATCGCGTCGCAAGAATTTCAATCAGATCAAATCCACATCATCGACACAAAAACCATTGGCTGCAACCTGGGAACACTGGTCCAATGTGCCAGCAAATGGGCCAATCAAGGTCTGCCAATTGATGAATTGCTTGAAAAGGTCAAGGACTTGGCTTCAAGAGACCAGACCTATTTTCTCGTGCCAACCCTGGAATATTTACACAAAGGAGGTCGGATCGGAGGAGCGACAAAACTGATCGGCTCCATACTTCAGATCATACCGATCCTCACGCTCAGAGATGGGCAGGTTGAGCCCTATGATAAAGTCCGCTCCCTCAAGCAAGCCATCAGGGCAATGGTTGAACTGAATGTTTCCATGTCTGAAAACAATCCGGAGGCCTACCTGACCATAGGACAATGTGACTCCCAGTCTTTGGTTGATCAGATTTCCGAGCCCTTAAAACTCCGATTGGGACTCTCAGAAATTCCCGTCTTTACCGCCCCACCGGCTATCATTGTCCATGTTGGACCTGGTCTGGTTGTGACCAGCGGTTTTTCTAAATCTTAGGAAAAGTACGAACAAGTCGTTTTGAATTACGCCCACAAATCAGGGTGGTTTCTTCTGATCGACCCAAAATCAAGCGTGCCAATGATGATGTGATCCAGTAAACGGATATCCAGAATAGAACCCGCCTGGATGACCGCCCTGGTCAAATTGACATCTTCCGGGCTTTCTGAAGGGTTGCCAGAAGGATGATTGTGCACCAGGGCGATGGCATAGACGTTTTTTCTGACGGCGGTCTTGAATATTTCGGCTACGCGCACTGTTGTGGCATCCTGGGAGCCTTTGTACAGCCGCTCTTTGCCCAAAAATCTATTGCGCGAATTCAGCAGGATCACCCAAAGCTCTTCCTGGTTCATGCCCCTCATTTCATGCCCCACCAAGTCAGCTATATCTTCAGGTGTTTTGATGAAGATTGCGGGTTGTTCACTTTCTTTTGACAGTCGGTGACCAACCTCAACAGCCGCTTTGATCCGGGCTGCTTTGGCTTCACCAATCCCTTTAAATTCAAGCAAGCGTGAAATTTCTTCCCGGTGGATCCCGCTGAAGCCGCCTAAATCGTTCAATAACTGATTGGCAAGATCGATCGCGCTGGCGTCCACCGAGCCACTATTCAACAAAATGGCCAACAACTCGCCATTGGTCAGAGCCTGAACGCCTTCAGCTAAAAGCCTTTCACGCGGTCGGTCATTTTCGGCCAGCTGGTTGATGCCTATCTTTTTCTGTTGAGAATCCATGGGTCTATTTTACCCGATTGGCATGTTATAATGCCTCTTACTTAAGGAATCATTGATGACTTCCGCTATCTTTCCAGCAAAAAAAAGTAGTTTGTTGCCAATCTCAGAATTGGTGCGCTCTTTCGCGGAAGAGTTAGGGTTTTCCTCAAAACAACTATACGAAATCGATCTGGCTGTGGATGAAGCTTGCTCCAATATCATCGATCACGCTTATCCCTCAGCTACTGAAGAAGAATTTGTTGTCAAGTTGAGCACTAACAAGGACGGAATGACCATCCTGTTGGAAGACCACGGCTTGCCTTTTGATCCGGAAGATGTGCCCCCGCCGGATCTTGACAGTCCGCTTGAGCAAAGACGAGAACGCGGACTTGGAGTTTACCTGATCCGCCAGCTGATGGATGAAGTGGCTTATGAAAGAATTGATCAACTCACCAACCGGCTGACCTTGGTCAAGCGATTTAAGTCAAGCGATCCAGAAGAAGACTCTCCTGAAGAAGATACGCAAAACCAGACTGAAGAATCTGACTCTCTTCCAATTGAGACCCTGCGGATCATTTCTGAGTTCAATCGGTCTATCAGCAGCACGCTTGAGCTTGACCAACTTCTGGCAAAAGTTGCCGGCCTGATCCACAGCGAATTCTCCTATCCTTTCGTTCATATCTTTATTCTTGATTACGTTTCCCAATCACTGGTTTACAAAGCCGGCAGCGGCTCTAGAGCCGCCTACTACGAGCAAAATAAGATTTCCTTTCCTGTCCCTTCCCAGACTGGGTTGATCTCCCTGACAGCACAAACCGGTAAATTTCAACTCTCCAATGATGTATCAAAACATGATCGCTTTAAACCGGATTCGCTGACTGGGTCGCGTGCTGGTTCAGAGTTGAGTTTGCCGCTCCAATTTGGCGGGGAATTGCTGGGAGTATTGGATCTTCAAAGCGACCAAGTAAATGCTTTTTCGGCTGAGGATATCGAACTGCTCGAAACCTTATCCCTGACCATCGCCAGTGCCCTCAGGAATGCCAACTTGTACAAGTCTGCCCAGTGGCGTCGGAACCTGGCTGAGACCTACCGTGAAATCGCAGAATTGATTTCTGAAAACCTTGAGTTAGACCACCTCATCAACACGATCCTGGCAAAACTTCCAAACCTTCTTCCGGTCGATTTTATTGGAGTCTGGCTCCCTGAAGAAGACGGGAATGCTATGGAACTAAAGTACAAATGGAGCGCCAAACCGACAAGCAATCTTGTACCGGAAGCTTTGAAGGCAAATCCTGCGGTTTGGTTTGCAGGCGCCGACTGCAAGAGCTTATCTCTCTTCAAACCGAAAGCGCCTTTTACCGACCCTCTGGTGGAACTGCTTGAGTTACCTGATGATTTTTCAGCCATTGCAGGGGCGATTTGTAATCATGATCTTTTCTACGGCGTGATAAGCATGCACGTGGCGTCAGCCGGTCGTTATGGAGAGGATTCCTTAAATATTTGTTCAACGTTTGCGGATTACATCGCCAACGCGATGGAAAAACAACGCCTCGAAGAAGAAAAACAAAACCAAGCCTGGCTCACCTCCATCTTGCTTGATCTGGCTCTTGAAACCAAAAATCTGACCAGTATTGAAGAGCTGACCGACAAAATTGGCGAAATTTTACTGGAGCTCATCGGGGGCAAATCGGTTGCTCTGGCTTTGGAAACTGAGAATCCGAGCATCCTGACACTGCCTAACCTCTACTGTCCTGGAACCATTTGCCCAATCGGCTCTCTTCCACTGGACCTTGACCGCCAAACATTGGTCGGAAACATCAAAACCGGAGAGGTCTTATCCGCCGCGCCCTTGAAGTCATTCCCTGCTTTACTCTCGCTTTTTCCCCAGCTTACAGGAGAAAGCACCCTGCTGACCTTTCCATTGCGAATCCAGGAACAGACCCTGGGGTTTTTGCTGCATCTCAGCGACGAACCCTACCAGCAAGTGCCTCCTGAATCCGTCCTCGACCAACAACGTTTGGCGATCCTGAACGGAGTAGCACAACAGGCCGCCATCAGCCTCCAAAATATTCTCATGTTGCAGGAAAAACAAGAGGAAAGCCGAATCTCAAAACAACTGCTTGAATTAGGCAACCTTTTTGTTCAGACCAAAAATATCCAGGAAGCCGTTAGTAACACCTGTTACCGAATTTTCTCAGAAAGTGGGATCTCCTCCCTGGTCTTGCTGATCCTTGACCAACAGGAACAAGAATATATTGTGCATGATTTGCTTTCCTGTGTGCAACTCAACGAGAGCTTTGAAAATTCAGTCGGGCTCGCTTTCTCTGAAGAGAAGATCAGAACTCTTTTGGAAAATCCAACTTCCTCCGGACCAGAAAAAAGACCTGGTAATTTGGTCTCAAAATTGATCTCAACGCAGCCTAATCATGCTCAATCAAGTAGTGATTGCACTCAGATATTCAGTCTAGATATTGGCATTGAACATTATGGATTTCTATTGGCTGTTGATAAAGAATATGAGTTCAGCTATAAAAAAATTGATTTTCTGAAACGTGCGTCTTACCAAATTGCTATCGGTTTGCAAAATGATCGTTTAAAGCAAATTGAGCTCAAACGCAAGGAAACAGAACAGGAATTAGGTTTAGCCAGGCGGATCCAGAAAACCTTTTTACCCGAAAAATTGCCTGAAATTCCGGGTTACCAGCTGGCGGTGGACTGGAACACTGCCAGGCAAGTAGGCGGCGATTTTTATGACGTTATCCCTTTGAGTCCGACCAAATTTGGCTTGATAATAGCCGATGTTTCTGACAAGGGACTGGCCGCGTCTCTCTATATGACCGTCTCAAGAACTCTTCTCCGGGCTGTCAGCCAGGAATTCACCTCCCCCGCAAGGGCTTTGGAAAGGGTCAATCAACTGCTTCAACTCGACTCAAGCCAATCGTTCTTTGTCACCTTGATCTACCTCATTTTGGATACCGCCACTGGTGAACTGAGTTACTGCATAGCCGGACACAACCCCCCTTACCTCTTGGATTCAGCAACAAATTCAGCTCAAAAACTAAACATGGGCGGCATCGCTTTGGGGCTGCTTGATCCGATTAAACTTTCGGATGAGTTTCTGCAATTGAAGTCAGGCCAATCGCTATTCTTGTACACCGATGGCATAAGCGAACCAGCAAACGAAGACGGTCTCCAGTTTGGGTCCTTACATCTTCCCAAATGTTTGGAATTAAATGCCGGAAAAGAGCCGGAAATTGTGATATCCGCCGTCAAAAAAGAATTGAACGCTTATTTACAAGGACGTCCAATTGAAGATGATTACACCATGCTGGTACTAAAACGAAATGATTTATTGACAGACTAAAACCGGCACATCAGCTATCTCAAGAACTTTATCCACGTTTGAAGCAAAAATTCGATCCAACAATCCCCCACTCTCATATCCACCCATGATCACGGTTGAAAATTGCTTCTGCTCAATCAGAACCGGCAATTCTTGCTCAATTTTTTCCTGATCCAGGAAACAGCTTTCAAACTGAACTCCTAAAGCAGACAAATATTCATGCGCAAAATCCATGCTCTTCACTGAAGCGCTGCCCTCTTTGCTTGGAATGCCGATGGATAGGCTGCAGCCATAGCGCGCGGCATAATAAGCTGAGATGAACAAAGCCTCCCGGCTTTTTTCTCTTTCATCATACAAGAGCAGAATGTTGCTCACGACCAAAGGGTCTTCTTTGACAAAGAGAACCGGACGTCGACTGGTTTGCAGTAAGGTGATAATGCCTGACGAAAGCCGGTCAAAAACGGAACCTCCCGGCGGAAAAGTCAATTTGAGTACCATCAAATCAGTCAGTAAACTGTAATCGCGCAAACTTTTGCTGATGTCCCCTGAAACTGTCAGGAGCCTGCCCTTCATACCTCTGCTACTTATTCTTTCAGAAAATTCATTCTCGTCCGGAAGCAAATCTTTCTCTTTTTGCTCAGACGATTCGCTCAGCACATGGATACCCAAAATCGAGCCATTAGAACAGCGGTTGACAAGCATGGCTTGCTCTAAAGCAATCCAGTCGGAATCAGATTCGCTGATCGAAACCATAATGTCTCTGAACAAACAATCCGGCTGTTGAGGTTCGGATTCGGTCAGAATAATCTCCCTTTCCTCATCAGTTGTTGTCCCGGTCTTGCTTGTTTCCTTGCCATCCTGGCTGGCAACATAATCAACTACATTCTCGGTTTTGATCGAGGTGCCTATCTCTTCCTGCAAAATTTGTTGCTGGTCCAAAACCCACAAATACAAATCGGTTGTTGTTAAGTCCTGGTATTCCTGATGCAGACCTGAATTTTCGATGATCTCTGCCACAGGCGTGTAGATCTTGTCATACCAATCAACTGTTGCCTCTTGAAAACTAACTTCACGGTTTTGCTCAATGCCCATGTAGTATTGGTGAACATTGATATGTTCTTTTAATAAAGAATAATTCTCGATCCGTTTCAAGCTCAAATCGATACCCGGCAGAATGCGATCAAGATGGGTATCTTCCAAAAAATCTGCCAGAGCTGCTTTTTCAACCAATTCATCCAAGGTAAATGAGCTGGATAGACTTACTTTGGTTTTAACTTCCGTCACATAAGCTTCAATCGAATCCATTCCCATTTCATTGGCAATTGAAACACGGTGATTTCCATCCATTACAAAATAGGCATCGCCGATTTTATACAGAGAAACAGGGGGAACGCCCTGGGTCTTTGAACTGGTCATAACCGTCTTGACATTTGCCCAACGGTTCTGGTCGTCATCACTGAGCGGGCGGAAATCCCGGTCGAAATCAGAGGTTCTATTCACACTTCCAATAATGTTGGCTAAGGGAACCTGCTGCACCCCCAAATTGGTCTTGCTTACAGCCCGAAGTTTGGAGGAAACCTCATCAAAAGGCAGCAAATCCAGCGATTCTCCACGCACTCCAGCCCAAAATCTTTCCATGGCGGCTTTTCTTCTGAAGCGGCGAAAATCATCCAAAGCCTTGCGATAAGTAAGACGATCTTCGAACATATCTTTACCTGAACTTTCCTCATATGCAAATATACCACTTTGTCGATACTTTTTTAACTAAGCTGGAGCCTTATTCTCGATCCTTAGGCTTCAAACGCATGTTCCATGCTATAATTTTTAATCTTTGAAAGAGTAGATTAATGTTTAAATGAATCAATTGACCAGCATAAAACCAATCAATTACCTCATGATCGGTCATGTTACCGCTGACATTCAGAGGGACAAATCCATCAAGCTAGGCGGAACTGCGAGTTTTTCTGGTCTCACCGCTCACCAACTGGGTCACCAAGTCGGAATCGTTACAAGCTGTAGGCAAGATTTGGATTTATCAGACCTGGACGCGCTTCAAATTGTCAACAAAAACCACGCCGTTTCCACCTGTTTTGAAAACATCTCAACGCCTGAAGGACGGATACAATACTGTTACAGCCAGGCTTCTCTGATTACTGCTTCAGACATCCCAACTCTTTGGAGACAAACTCCAATTGTGCACCTGGGACCAATTATCTCGGAAATTTCAGCAGACTTGTTTGATTTTTTTCCGGACAGCCTGATTTGCCTGACTCCCCAGGGGATGCTGCGTTCAGTCGATCAGGGCGGAAAAGTGAGTTTTTCTGACTGGTTGGAAAAAGAAACCCTGCTACCCAAAGCGCACGCGGTGGTACTTTCTTTCGAAGATTTACAAAGTGATGAACGACTTATTGAGGAATTTGCCGGTTTATGCAAATTACTTGTGGTCACTGAAAACAGAGAGGGTGCCCGGGTTTATTGGAAAAATGACGTCCGCAATTTCAAAGCTCCGCAAAGGGACCTTGTTGACGATACTGGCGCGGGAGATATTTTTGCCGCTTGCTTCTTCCATCGTCTTTATGCAACCCGCGACCCCTGGGAAGCCGCCCGCTTTGCGGTAGAACTTGCAGCCAATTCTGTAACACGCAGATACACTGAAAGCATGCCGACCCCAACCGAAATTGAATTAGCCAAAATACAAATCATTTAACAGGATAGCATGGGCAAGATATACACGGTCGTAAATCAAAAAGGTGGGGTTGGAAAAACTACAACAACCATTAACCTTGGCGCCTATTTGGGCTACTTTGGTCAGAAAATCCTTCTGGTCGATTTGGACCCCCAAGCTAACGCAACCTCATGCCTGGGTGTTGAACACAATAAAATTCAAACTGGTACGTATGAAGTTTTGATCGGGCTTAAACGGGCAGGCGAAGCGATTTTGCGCAACGGGACCTTCAAGATCGACCTTATGCCATCTTCACCCAATTTGTCCGGCGCGGAAATTGAATTGATAGAACTGCCCTCCCGCGACCGCCGCCTGCGAGATAGCATCGAGTCCCTCAGCTCGCAATATGATTACATTCTGATTGACTGCCCTCCCTCTTTGGGATTGCTGACACTGAATGGTCTGATTGCGGCCAGAGACGGCATCATCATTCCAGTCCAAACCGAATATCTTGCTCTGGAAGGTTTGGGTCAGTTGACCAAAACCCTGGACAGAATTAAAAGCAAACTCTTCCCTGATCTTGAGATCCGGGGGGTTTTATTGACCATGTTTGATGGACGCACAAATTTATCGACTGATGTTATGGCCGAAGTCCAAAAATTTTTCCCTGATAAAGTTTTCCAAAGTTACATCCCCCGCAATGTGCGCCTGGCAGAAGCTCCCTCCTTTGGCATGCCTATCTCGATTTATGCCCCCTCTTCAACAGGAGCTCGAGCCTACCAACAGTTAGCCTTGGAATTGATGAAAGGTGATGGGATCATAATCGACCCCAGTGAGGAGCAATAATGGCAAAGAAAAGTGGTTTGGGTCGCGGCCTGGATGCCTTGATTCCAGGTTGGGAGGAAACGAGGTCTGCTCCTTCGTCTGAAAATGTTATACAGGTGGCTGTAACCAGCATCAGTCCAAATCCCCAACAGCCTCGCAAGCAATTTGATGACGAGCAGTTGGAGGACCTTGCCAGTTCCATTCGGGAACACGGCATTATCCAGCCTTTGATTTTGATTCAAGGAAGTACTTCCAATCGTTACTCTTTAATTGCCGGGGAAAGGCGTTTACGCGCTGCTAAATTGGCTGGTTTGACCGAGGTCCCTGCCATCGTGCGTACGGTGACGGAACAGGAACAACTTGAATTCGCCATTATCGAAAACGTTCAACGCGAGGATCTCAACCCGCTGGAACGCGCCCGGGCTTATCAAAGTTTGCTTGAAAGTTTTTCCCTGACGCATGACGACATCGCGCGCCGGGTTGGAAAAAGCCGGGTTTCGGTTACCAACACACTCCGATTACTCAATTTACCCGCTGTCGCGCAAGAAGCATTGCTCCACGGCGAAATCAGTGAAGGTCATGCCCGGGCTCTGCTTGGTCTACCTAACACACGCTCAATTGAAGCTGCATTGGATAGCGTGCTCTCACTCAACCTCAATGTCCGCCAAACAGAAGCGCTTGTCAATAAATTGGTAGGCAAAGTATCCCGTCCCTCAGTCAAAACAACTCGTTCTCCTGAAGTGGAGGACCTGGAAAACCGCTTAAGGCAGTTCTTCCACACCAAAGTCAACCTAAGCAAGGGTCCTCGAGGCGGAACAATCAGCATCGCTTTCTATTCAGACGAAGAGTTGAATGCCATCCTGGATGCCCTGGGACTCAATGACTAAAGACCTTCTGCTCCTCAACGCGAACATCTGGGGTTATTCCCCAAATCTGGTTGATTGCTTACTGATCCAGGACGGGAAAATCTCTGCGGCGAGAAGCTGGCAGGACTTAAAGAAAGTTGCCAAAAGCGGAACACAAGAACTGGATCTGAATGGCAGAACCGTTTGGCCTGGTCTGTGCGACTTTCATCTGCACTTACAAAACTTGTCAGACCAACTCAGCGCCGTGGATTGTGAGACAGACAGTCTGCAGGAATGTCTGCATCGCCTCGCGCAGAGGGCTGAGGAGACCCCAGCTGGGCAGTGGATCATCGGTTACGGCTGGAACCACAACGCCTGGCAACCTGCCGAATATGGCAGCGCCTCTGATTTGGACGCTGTCAGCACCCGCCATCCCATGCTGCTGCACGCCAAATCGCTTCACGCTTCCTGGGTGAACACCAGCGCGCTCAATCTGGCCGGCCTTGATGCCAACACCACCGACCCCGAAAAAGGCATCATTTTGCGTGACAGCACCGGCAAGCCAAGCGGTATTTTGCTGGAATACGCCACTCTTATGGTAGAAAAGTATCTTCCAAAACCAAGCCCTGAAGATACGGCCACGAAAATTTTTCACACACAAAAATATCTGCATGAAATGGGCATCACTGCCGTGCACGATTTTGACCGCTGGCAATCTGCCGAAGCTTTGTTGCTTTTGGCAGAGCGGGGTGAACTGAAACTTCGGGTCAGCAAAAACCTCCCCTCTGAAGACTTGGACCGCGTTCTGGCTGAAAACTGGCGTCAAAAACTCCAAAAACCTTGCTTCCTCAAAGCGGGTTGGATCAAAACCTTTGCTGACGGCGCTTTGGGTCCACAGAGCGCAGCCATGCTGGAACCATACGAAAACAGTCAGGAACTTGGTATGCTGTTGCTCTCAGCTGAACAATTGGCTGACCTGGGCAAAAAAGCTGCCCATGCTGGCTGGCCCATATCGGTGCACGCCATTGGAGACAGGGCAGTCTGGGAAATGCTGGATGGCTTCCAAATCTTACGCGAATACGAAAAAAAGCGAGGACTTCCGCCTCTCCCGCACCGCATCGAACATGTCCAACTAATCCATCACAATGATCTTGCCAGGATGGCGGCTTTGGGCATCGTTGCTTCGGTTCAACCCATCCATGCTCCTTCAGATATGCACACCGCGCAACGACATTGGGGAACTCGCAGCCAGTTTGCCTACGCTTACAACAGCATGATTGACAATCATATAGAGCTGCGTTTTGGTTCAGACGCGCCGGTCGAATCCGCCAATCCTTTTATAGGCATCCATGCGGCAGTGACCCGCAGGCGCCAGGATGGACAACCTGGTCCAAACGGGTGGTATCCAGACCAGAGGGTTCCTCTTGAAAAAACAATTCTTGCTTATTCCCAGCCTCTGCCAGGTTACGGTCAGCTTCCGTTAAGCCCGGGATCTCCGGCAGACTTGATCGTTTTGGATCAGGATCCCTTTGACTTGGACCCCCAGGAGCTTTGGAAGTTGAAACCCTCATTGACGATGCTGGAAGGTGAAATCGTCTTTTCCAGGTGAGACAGTGTTTGACCAAATAAAACCAGCCAATCAATTTGACCAACAGTCCTTACTCAGGTTTATCAATGGACCTCAACTTAGTTACGAACACCTTGATTGGCAACCTTCACACAGCAGATTAGAAGAAAACTCAACCTTTGTCTTGCTGGAGCAAGAACAAGCTGCGGCTGTGCTTTCTGTCGCTCCAGAGACCAGCGACTTTGCCTGGCTGCGTTTTTTCTTTACCCGAAGGGATGGCCGTCATAAGTCAACCTTCCAGGCTTTGTTGAACTACTCCACTGAATGGTTGCGTGAGAAGAAAATTTCAAAACTTTACAGTCTATCCAGCAGTGACTGGTTTGAAAATTTATTGAACAGGAATGGCTTCGAAGAGCAGACAAAAATCGTCTCACTTTCACTTTCTTCTCCTGAAATTCTAAATATCTGCATCCCTGATGAAATAACTATTCGATCGATGACTCACGCGGACATACCCCAGGTACATGAGCTTGACCAACTATGTTTTGAACAGCCCTGGCAGTTAAATTTGGACAGCATGAAAAACTGTTATTTCAAGAGTGCTTATTCCAGTTTGCTGTTTAAAGACCAGCAGCTACTGGCCTATCAGATCAGCACGCCGTTTCTGGATCAGGTCCATCTGGCGAGACTGGCAGTTCACCCCCAAGCCAGGAGGCTGGGTTTAGGCAGACTTTTGGTGAATAACCTTTTTCTCGAAGTTGGTCAGGATGCGTCCAGTACTATCACTGTCAATACCCAAATTGAGAACCTGCCTTCTCTAAACCTCTATCAAAAACTTGGCTTTGCGCGCGGCGATGAATTTATGCCTGTCTATTGTTTAAGCCTTTTTTAGAACTCTTAAGCGACTATAATACAAAATCTATTCTGAGAGGAGTTGAGAATGAACAGCACGAAATCACAACGCGAATTATTAAAACAACAGCGCGAACAGCAGAAAAGAAAACAACTGATAACAATCATCATTGGAGTCGTAGTTGTCGTCGCTGTTTTTGCTCTTGTTTACTTTTTGCCCCGCATGAAAAAAAGTATCAGCGCTTATGCCAACCAAACTGGTCCTTCAGTTGGTGACCCTAACGCGCCTATTAAGGTTGAACAGTTTTCAAATTTCACTTGTTCTCACTGCCGAAACTTTGCGCTTGAATCAGAGGCTGATTTCATAAAAAACTATGTAGATACCGGAAAAGTTTACCTGACTTACTATAATTTTCAATTCTCAAATGATGAATCAGTCAATGGAGCCGAGGCTGCTTACTGTGCCGGTGAACAAAACAGCTTTTTTGAATACAAAAAGTCAGTCTATCTAAACGTTCAATTTTCTGGTGCTTTTGCTGAGAATAATATTCAAAAATATGCCAGGGATCTTGATTTGAATATGGATGAATTCAATCAGTGCCTGGAAAGTGACAGAATGCTCGAGGTTATCACACAATCGAGAGACTACGCCCAGGAAGTCGGGGCCGAATATACCCCCATGTTCCGTGTCAACGGGCAGTTGGTATTCGCTAATGAACTGAACGACACCATCGACAACCTGCTGGCAAACGCAGCTAACTAAACTGATTTGGTTGATCGGAAGAAGGGCAGTGACACTGCCCTTTTTTAGTTAATCACACCAAGAAAATTCAAAAATAACACGATCAGGACTGCAATCAACAAAGCCGGTAAAAAACTGCCTGTCCGGATTTTCTTAATTTGCAACAAATTGCTGATAGAGATGCCAATCAAGATGATCCCGCCGGTCGCGGTCATTTCCGCGATTATGGCATCGCTAAAGCTTTTCCCGATCAAACCTGCCAACAGGCTGATCGCGCCCTGATAAACAAGAACTGTCAAGGCAGAAAAGGCTACTCCAATCCCCAATGTTGAGGCAAAAGCTATCGAAGCGATGCCATCTAACAATGACTTGATGGCTAACATCTCATAGTTACCACTGATCCCATCCTGGATCGATCCCAAAATTGCCATTGGACCGATAATAAACAGCAATGATGTGGAGGTGAAACCGGTTACAAATTTCTGAGATTCTCCACTCATATTTGGATTGATACCATAGACTTTCTCTTGCAATCTGACCCCCAGTCCATTCAAACCTTCTTCAATTTTCATCAATTCACCCAGGATGGTTCCGATGATCAATGAAAATAATGGAATCAGCATGTTTTGGGTTTGGCTGAAAATAAAGACGCCGTAAGCCAACGTGAATAAGCCTAAAACTGATACGAGCGTATCCTTGGTTTTTTCAGGGATGCGTGTTCCGGCAAAGATACCGATCAGGCTGCCTACTACAACCGCGATGACATTAATGATAGTGCCTACCAAAGCAGCTCTCTTCTCCCCGGATTAATCATTTTTTGAATATTTTAAAATCAGCAAAAAGCACAAACTGGAAAGTCGGTTCAGATATTGAAGCATGGCTGGACTTTTCAAGCCAAGTTGGTCCAATCCTTCATTTAGTTCCCGCTCTGTTCGCCTGACAATAGCCCTTGCAAAGTTCAGGCTGCCAGTGGCCTGATTTTCCCCCGGAAATATAAAAGCCCTGGGCATCTCAACCTGAGTTTTTAATGTTTCCAGCTTGCTTTCAAGCGATTCCAATTCCGCTTGGAAATCGTTTGCTTCAATCTGTTTTTCCCTGGGGGTGCCTATGCTGGCAATGAACCCCATGAGTTTGGAGAGTTCTTTTTGGCAGTTTTCCAGATTAGTTTTATCCGTCTCTTCATCCAGAAAGGCTCTTGCCATTCCAAGCGCGGCGCTGGCTTCATCCAGGGAACCAAGCAGATTAACTCTCAAGTCAGTCTTGGGAACACCTGAGATCCCCAGCAAATCTGTAAACCCGATCGGATTCTTGGCTTTCTTCTTTTCCATTTTTGACTCTTTTACTCAACTCCGGTCAAAATGTACCAGGTTGGCACGTTATTGAAGCGCTCGCTTTGATCATAAATTGGCCCCAGGGTCAATCCCTGGATCGAGTCTTTCACAGCATAGTTATAAACCGGGTAAAACAAAGGCAAGGAGGGTAAATCTTCTTCGAACAAGATCTGAAAATTACGGTAAAGCCTCTTCCGCAGCTCAATATTAGCAGTTTGGCGTCCTTGTTCCAAATAGGAACTGGCGGTTGCGTTTGACCACTGGGAATAATTTTGACCGTTCACGATTTGTGATTCAGCCCAAAATTGGTAAGGGTCCGGGTCAGGAGTATCAGAAAGGTCAATGTCGATCAATGCCATCTGATAATTACGGGAACTGAGATCCGCCACAACCTGGTCATAAGGTTTACTGGTCACGTCAATTTGCAGTCCCAGATTTTCCCAATTTGCCTCGAGCATTTGCGCCATAGCCAGATGTTGGAGATCATCCTGAACTAAAAGATTTAACTGGACTGGAGCACCTTCAAAAAACAAACCGCCGCCTTCAGTCTGAGTAAATCCCATTCCAAAAAGGATCTGCCTGGCTTTGTCCGGATCGAAGCGATAGCTTTCCTGACCATCAAAAAACGCCCAGTTGTCGGGCATGATCGGCCCCTGCGCCATGACAGCCTGACCAAATAAAACTTCATCTACAATCGCCTGCCGGTTTATCCCAGCCATGAGAACTTTGCGAAAATCAGCGTTTTGGAGCATGGCTGCGGTTTCGTTTTTCTGGTTCAGGAAGACAATACTTAGTTTTGGTTGTTTGCTTGAATACAGATTGAGTCCGGTTTGGTTGAGGACGGTCTTCAAATCTTCGTGCTTAATTTTAGATAAGCCATCAACTTCGCCAGCCAAATAAGCATCCAAGGCGGCCTTTTCATCCGGGTAATAACGAAATCTGATTTCATCAATAAAGGGACGACCGTCAAAATAGTATTCATAGGAGATCAAATTGACGCCTTTGATGAGTCCCTTATCCGTTTCCAATGAATCAAAACGGTAAGGTCCGGAACCAATTGGGTTCAAATTGAAGGGATGATCAACCAACTCATCCAGGCTCAGGTTTCCGAGCAAGTGTGCTGGAAGCACTTGAAAATTCATATAATCCAAAAAAGGCGCAAAAGCGACTGGTAAAGCAAACTCGATGGAAGAATCAGAAATCGGATTGACTGTGATTTGCGGCCAAAACTCTCTCAAGTCCTCGGGGATCAAGTTGCTGCCGCTTTGCAGCAGTGAAACGGTGTAAATCACATCCTGGGCTGTAACCGGTTGGCCATCATGCCAAACCGCG
>Ga0209509_1001738_pt1 | contig 15744 bp, 19 predicted proteins | sample BioC13SIPDNA_FD_185743 | JGI IMG/M metagenome (GOLD analysis project Ga0209509, IMG submission 185743) | Anaerobic biogas reactor microbial communites from Washington, USA - Biogas_R1_A C13 SIP DNA (SPAdes) (version 2) | ecosystem: Engineered > Bioreactor > Anaerobic > Unclassified | place...
TCTCCGCGAGCAGCGCGTCCTTGTTGGAGAAGTGTCGGTACACGGCGGGCCCGCTGATGCCGACGGCGGCACCGAGGTCTTCGAGGCGCACACCGGTGAAGCCGCGCTCGGCGATCAGGCGCGCCGCGGCGCGCAGCAGTTGGCGCCGTCGTTCGGCCTTCGCCTGGGAACGCGGGGTGAGGGCGGGCGCTCTGGTGTCGTCGACGGTCTCGGGCATCGGGTCGAACTCCGCTCGGTCGGGTCTGGACAACTCGGTTAATGGTAACTAACCTAGTTTTTCAGTTAATGGCGATTAGGTCAATCAACCGAGGATGGTGCCGTGACAACCGTTCACGAGATCTCGAAAACCAGCCGTGACCAGCATGAACAACTCGTCGACGAGCTGCGGGGCAGGCTGGCTTCCGCGTCGCTCGGTGGCAGCGAGAAGTCCCGCGAGCGCCACGTCGCCCGCGGCAAGCTCCTCCCCCGCGAGCGCGTCGACGAACTGCTCGACGTCGGCAGCCCGTTCCTCGAACTGTCGCCACTCGCTGCGAACGGCATGTACGACGACGAATGCCCCGGCGCCGGCGTCATCACCGGTATCGGGCGGATCGCGGGACGCGAATGCGTGATCGTCGCCAACGATGCGACGGTCAAGGGCGGCACCTACTACCCGATGACCGTCAAGAAGCACCTGCGCGCGCAGGAGGTCGCGCTGCAGAATCAGCTGCCGTGCATCTACCTCGTCGACTCCGGCGGCGCGTTCCTGCCCCGACAGGACGACGTGTTCCCCGACCGCGAGCATTTCGGACGCATCTTCTACAACCAGGCGACGATGAGCGCCCAGGGCATCCCGCAGATCGCGGCGGTGCTCGGCTCCTGCACCGCCGGCGGAGCCTACGTCCCGGCGATGAGCGACGAGGCCGTCATCGTCCGCAACCAGGGCACGATCTTCCTCGGCGGTCCGCCACTGGTGAAGGCCGCGACCGGTGAGGTCGTCACCGCGGAGGAACTCGGCGGCGGAGACCTGCACTCGAAGACCTCCGGCGTCACCGACCACCTGGCCGACGACGACCGCGATGCCCTGCGCATCGTCCGCGACATCGTCTCCACGCTCGGCCCCCGCACCCCCCGGCCGTGGGACGTCGCGCCGACGACCGAGCCCGTCGCCGACCCCGCCGGACTCTACGACGTGGTGCCCACCGACCCCCGCATCCCGTACGACGTGCACGAGGTCATCGACCGTGTCGTCGACGGGGGCAGCGCCCACGAGTTCAAGGCCGAGTACGGCAAGACGCTGGTGACGGTGTTCGCCCGCATCCATGGCCATCCCGTGGGGATCATCGCCAACAACGGCGTGTTGTTCGGCGAATCAGCGCTCAAGGGCGCGCATTTCATCGAGTTGTGCGACAAGCGTTCGATCCCGCTGGTGTTCCTGCAGAACATTTCCGGGTTCATGGTCGGCCGCGACTACGAGGCCGGTGGCATCGCCAAGCACGGCGCGAAGATGGTCACCGCCGTCGCGTGCGCGCGGGTGCCGAAGCTGACCGTCATCATCGGCGGTTCCTACGGCGCCGGCAACTATTCGATGTGCGGGCGGGCGTATTCGCCGCGATTCCTGTGGATGTGGCCCAATGCCCGCATCTCCGTGATGGGCGGTGAGCAGGCGGCGTCCGTCCTCGCGACGGTGCGTTCCGAGCAACTCGACGCCACCGGGCAGCCCTGGACCGACGCCGACGAAGAGGCGTTCAAGGCCCCGATCCGCGCCCAGTACGAGGATCAGGGCAACCCGTACTACTCCACCGCGAGGTTGTGGGACGACGGGATCATCGATCCTGCCGACACCCGCAGAGTCCTCGGACTGGCACTGTCGACGTGCGCGAACGCGCCGCTCGAGCCGGTCTCCTACGGCGTTTTCCGGATGTGAGCGAGATGAGTGACACGAAACGGATCGACACGGTGCTGGTCGCCAACCGCGGTGAGATCGCGGTCCGCGTCATCCGCACCCTGCGCGCGATGGGCATCCGCTCCGTCGCCGTGTTCAGCGAGGCCGACCGCGACGCCCGCCACGTCCGTGAGGCCGACACCGCCGTGCTGCTCGGCCCGGCCGCGGCCCGCGAGAGCTATCTGGCGATCGACAAGGTGATCGACGCCGCGCGCCGCACCGGTGCGCAGGCCATCCATCCCGGATACGGGTTCCTGTCGGAGAACTCGACGTTCGCCGCAGCGTGCGCCACCGAGGGCATCGTCTTTCTCGGTCCGTCCGCCCACGCCATCGAGACCATGGGCGACAAGATCACCGCCAAGAACGCGGTGTCGAAATTCGAGGTGCCCGTCGTCCCGGGTATCTCGCGTCCGGGACTGACCGACGACGAGTTGATCGCCGGCGCCGCGGACGTCGGCTATCCCGTTCTGGTCAAGCCGTCCGCCGGAGGTGGCGGCAAGGGCATGCGGCTCGTGGAGAAGCCCGACGCTCTTCCGGCCGCGCTCGAATCCGCTCGCCGCGAAGCGGCATCCGCGTTCGGGGACGACACGCTGTTCCTCGAACGGTTCGTGTTGCGCCCCCGGCACATCGAGGTGCAGATCCTCGCCGACACCCACGGCAACGTGGTGCACCTCGGCGAACGCGAGTGCAGTCTGCAACGCCGCCACCAGAAGGTCATCGAGGAGGCACCGTCGCCGCTGCTCGACGAGGCGACCCGCGCCCGCATCGGTGAGGCGGCGTGCAACACCGCCCGCAGCGTCGACTACACCGGCGCCGGCACCGTCGAATTCATCGTGTCCGCCGACGCCCCCGACGAGTTCTTCTTCATGGAGATGAACACGCGCTTGCAGGTGGAACACCCCGTCACCGAGATGGTCACCGGCCTCGACCTCGTTGAATGGCAGGTGCGTATCGCCGCCGGCGAACCCCTCGGGTTCACCCAGGACGATGTGGTCCTCACCGGGCACGCGATCGAGGCCCGCGTCTACGCCGAGGATCCCGGTCGCGGGTTCCTGCCCACCGGCGGCACCGTTGCGGGTGTCGTCGAGGCCACCGGTGAGGGTGTGCGCGTCGATTCGGGCCTGCTGCCGGGCACCGTGGTCGGCAGCGACTACGACCCGATGCTCGCCAAGGTGATCGCACACGCCGACGACCGTGCGGGTGCGTTGCGACGCCTCGACCGGGCGCTCGCCGACACCGCGGTCCTCGGCGTCGTCACCAACATCGACTTCGCGCGGTTCCTGCTCGCCGACAGCGACGTGGTCGCCGGGGCGCTCGACACCGGCCTGCTCGACCGTCGCGTGGGCGACTACGCACCGCGCGCGACATCCGACGCGACACTCGTCGCAGCCGCGGCGTTGCGCTGGCTCCGACACTGGCCCACCGACACGTCGGATCCGTGGGACACCCCCGATGGGTGGCGGGTCGGCCCGCACCGGCCGACGAGCTATCGGCTGGCGTCCGGCGACCGCACCGCCCACGTGCGACTCACCGGGACCCCCACCGACGGAATCGCCGACGTCGAAGACGGCGAACGGCATTCACTGTCGGTGACGTCGGACGGTGCGACCCTCGCGGTCGTCCTGGACGGACGCCGCCACAGCTTCCGCATCGCGGAGAACGACGGTGTGCTGTGGCTCGCCGACGGGCACGGCTGCGCCGCGGTCCGGGAGGTGCGCGAGGAGAACGTTCGCGGTGACGACGGGCATTCCGGTGACGCCGAGATCCTCAGCCCCATGCCCGGTGCCGTGATCGCCGTGGCCGTCGACGCCGGCGCCGAGGTCACCGCCGGTCAGACGATCGTCGTCGTCGAAGCGATGAAGATGGAGCACTCCCTCACCGCCCCCGTCGGCGGTACCGTCGAACTGTTCGCCGCCGCAGGCGATCAGGTCAAGGTCGATCAACTACTCGCCCGCATCACCCCGCACACCGACACCGAGGAAGAACTGGCATGACCGATTACCTGGCCACCGGAGCACTCCCCGACGAGTACGAACAGCTCCGCAAGTCCGTCGCCGATTTCGCGCGCACCGTCGTCGCGCCCGTCGCGGCGAAGCACGACGCCGAACACTCCTTCCCGTACGAGGTCGTCCGCGGAATGGCCGACATGGGGCTGTTCGGTCTGCCGTTCCCCGAGGAGTACGGCGGCATGGGGGGCGACTACTTCGCACTGTGTCTCGCCCTCGAGGAACTCGGCAAGGTCGACCAGTCCGTCGCCATCACCCTCGAGGCCGGTGTGTCGCTCGGCGCGATGCCGGTGTACCGGTTCGGTTCCCAGGAGCAGAAGCAGCAGTGGCTGCCGCAGCTCACCAGCGGCCGTAACCTCGCGGCGTTCGGCCTCACCGAACCGGGCGCGGGTTCCGATGCGGGTGGCACGAAGACCACCGCGAAGCTCGACGGCGGACAGTGGGTGATCAACGGCAACAAGCAGTTCATCACGAACTCCGGCACCGACATCACCTCGCTCGTCACCGTCACCGCCGTCACCGGGGTGAAGGAGAACGGCAGGAAGGAGATCAGCACGATCCTCGTGCCGACGTCCACCCCCGGTTTCACCGCCGAGCCCGCCTACGACAAGGTCGGCTGGAACGCCTCGGACACGCACCCGCTCACCTTCGCCGACGTCCGGGTTCCGGAGGAGAATCTGCTCGGCGAACGGGGACGCGGCTACGCGAACTTCCTGCGCATCCTCGACGAGGGGCGCATCGCCATCGCCGCGCTGTCCACGGGCGCCGCGCAGGGTTGCGTGGACGAATCCGTCAGGTACGCCAAGGAACGTGAGGCATTCGGCACCGCGATCGGCAACAACCAGGCGATCGCCTTCAAGATCGCCCGGATGGAGGCGCGGGCCCACACCGCGCGCACCGCCTACTACGACGCCGCGGCCGCGATGCTCGCCGGCCGACCGTTCAAGAAGCAGGCGGCCATCGCGAAACTCGTTGCATCCGAGGCGGCGATGGACAACGCCCGGGACGCCACGCAGATCCACGGTGGCTACGGATTCATGAACGAATACCCGGTCGCGCGACACTACCGCGACAGCAAGATCCTCGAGATCGGCGAAGGGACCACCGAGGTGCAGCTCATGCTGGTGGCGAGGGAGCTGGGACTGTGAGCGAGAACGCGACCGGCACCGGCACCGAGAAGCGGATCATCCAGCGCGGACTGTGGTTCGAAGAGTACGAACTCGGGGCCGTCTACGAACACCGGCCCGGTCGCACCATCACCGAGGCCGACAACACCCTGTTCACGACGCAGACGATGAACACCCAGGCCCTGCACCTCGATGCCGCCTACGCGGCCGGCACGAGTTTCGGGGAGCGACTGGTCAATTCGATGTTCACCCTGTCGACGCTCGTGGGGCTCTCCGTCGCACAGCTCACCCAGGGCACGATCGTCGCGAACCTCGGGTTCTCCGAGATCTCGTTCCCGAAGCCGTTGTTCCACGGTGACACCCTGTACGCGGAGACGAAGATCGTCGACAAGCGTGAATCGAAGAGCCGTCCCGGTGAGGGCATCGTGACGCTCGAACACACGGCGCGTAACCAGCACGGGGACGTCGTCGCGGTCGCGGTACGCAAGACCCTCGTCCGGAAGAGGCCCGCATGAGCCGGGAACTGCCCGGACCGGCGTGGTTGTTCTGCCCCGCCGATCGTCCGGAACGGTATGCGAAGGCCGCCGACCGCTCCGACGTCGTCATCCTCGACCTCGAGGATGCGGTGGCGGGCGCCGACAAGCAGTCGGCCCGGGACGCTCTCGTCGCGACACCCCTCGATCCGGAACGCACCGTCGTGCGGATCAACGGTGTCGACACCGAGCATCACGCCGCCGACCTCGAGGCGCTGCGCCGCACCGCGTACACGCGGGTGATGCTGCCCAAGTGCGAAGGTGCGCACCAGGTGCGGTCGCTGGAACTGCTCGAGGTGGTCGCGCTCGTCGAGTCGCCCCTCGGTGTTCTCGCGGTCGAGGAGATCGCGAAGGCCGACAACACCGTCGGGATCATGTGGGGTGCCGAGGACCTCGTCGCCGGTCTCGGCGGGAGCTCGAGTCGTCGCGCGGACGGCGTGTATCGCGGTGTCGCGCAACATGCCCGGTCGATGACGCTGCTCGCCGCGAAGGGGCACGGTCGGTGGGCGCTGGATTCGGTGTACCTCGACATCAAGGACACCGACGGCCTGCACGACGAGACGCTCGACGCGGTCGCCGTCGGCTTCGACGTCAAGGTTGCGATCCATCCGGGGCAGATCGAGCCGATCCGCCGCGCCTACCTCCCCACACCCGAGGAAGTGGACTGGGCGCGTCGGGTTCTGGCCGCCGCCGAGAACGAGCGGGGGGTCTTCGACTTCGAGGGCGCGATGGTGGACGGCCCGATCCTCGAGCACGCCGAACGGTTGCTCCAGCGGTCTTCGATGCACAGAACCTGACGCCCGCCGCCGTGGCTGCGGCTGCGGCTGTGTGCGTGCGTGCGGCTGGCGCCGCCCCGCGAGCGAATGTATCGTCCACTCGACTCAGTCGATCAGACGGTACATTCGCTCACGGGGCGCGGCGGCGCAGGAGCTGCGTGAGCCGGTGTGCGTGTTCGAGCAGCGCCGCCCCCAGCTCGGGGCGGCGGTCGTCGCGGAAGCGGCTCTCCACTCCCGTGACACTGAGCGCCCAGGTGGGTGCCCCGCGCCGGTCGAACACGGCGGCGCCCATCCCCCAACTGCCCTCGACGAGAAGGGCGGGGTTGGTGGCGTAGCCGGCCAGCCTGGTCGCCGCGATGCGTTCCGACAGGGGGTCGTGTGCGTGCAGGGGACCCCAGCTCGCGACGAGGTCGGTCCGTGACAGGTACGTGTCGATGTCGCGGTCCGACAGGTGCGACAGGATCGCCAGCCCCGCCGACGCGACACCCAGCGGGAAGCGGATGCCGATGTGCAGGACGTGGGAGCGCAACGGGAAGCTGCCCTCCTCGGCGGCCAGGCACACGGTCTCGTCGCCCCGCCGCGCCGACAGGAACGCGCTCTCCCCGGTTTCGCGGGCGAGGTCGCGCAGGACGTCGCCGGCGAGTTCGGTGATGTCGTAGCGCGCAGCGGCGAGCGACCCCAGCAGATACAGCTCCGGCCCGAGCGTCCACTTCGCGCTGTCGGGGTGGCGGTCGATCAGTCCTTCGTCGGCGAGGGACATGAGCAGGCGGTGGACGGTGGGGCGGGCGAGACGGGTTTCGCGGGCGAGTTCCGATGTCGAGACGCCGTCCGGTTCGTGGGCGGAGACGGTGCGCAGCAGCGCACCCACCCGACCGACGAGCTGACCCTGCGCGGTGGACGACATGTACCCAGAATACGTCCACTCAGTGAACACCTCGACCGCGAGCGTTCGTCCAGCGACCAATCCCGGACCTGTTCGCTCCGAAGGCTTGAAATCGGCTGCTCACAGCCTATTGAGTAGTAGGCATCAAGCGACCATGTTCATTCAGTGGACGCTTTCGCGCGGCCTGTGAGGCCTCGAACCCGGAAGGTGTGGAGATTTGGCGACCAAGGTGTTCGACTCGCCCGCGGCGGCCGTCGCGGACATCCCGTCGGGAGCGTTGCTCGCCGTCGGCGGGTTCGGTCTGTGCGGTATCCCCGACGACCTCATCGCGGCGATCGTGGCCGGTGACGCCACCGACTTCGAGGTGTTCTCCAACAATTGCGGTGTGGACGGCCACGGGCTCGGAATTCTTCTCGGTGAGAAGCGGATCCGTCGGGTGACCGCGTCGTACGTCGGAGAGAACAAGGAGTTCGCCCGGCAGTATCTCGCCGGTGAACTCGAGGTGGAACTCACCCCGCAGGGCACGCTCGCCGAGAAGCTGCGCGCCGGCGGTGCCGGAATTCCCGCGTTCTTCACCCCCGCCGGCGTCGGTACCCCCATCTCCGAGGGTGGCCTGCCGTGGCGGTACGCCGCGGACGGATCGGTCGCCGTGGCGTCCCCGCCGAAGGAGGTCCGCGAGTTCCGCGGCAAGCGGTACGTGCTCGAGGAGTCGATCGGTGCCGACTACTCGCTGGTGCACGCGCTGATGGGCGACACCGAGGGCAACCTCGTGTTCGACAAGGCCGCGATGAATTTCAATCCGCTCGCCGCCATGGCCGGCCGTGTGTGCATCGCTCAGGTCGAGAAGCTCGTCGAGCCGGGCGAGATCGACCCCGCCGACGTGCACCTGCCGGGGATCTTCGTCGACCGGATCGTGCACACGGGTGTTCAGAACAAGCAGATCGAGAAACTCACCGTCAGCGAGAGCAAGGAGGCGTGAGATGACCGCAGTGGTGGAGACGTCGGGCTGGTCGCGCACGGAGATGGCCGCGCGTGCCGCGCAGGAACTGTCGGCCGGTGAATACGTCAACCTCGGTATCGGGCTGCCCACGCTGATCCCCAATCACCTGCCCGCAGGCGTGCGGGTGACGTTGCACAGCGAGAACGGCATCCTCGGCACCGGCCGCTACCCGACCGAGGACGAGGTCGACCCCGACCTGATCAACGCCGGGAAGGAAACCGTCACCGTCAACCCGGGTGCGGCATTCTTCGACTCGGCGCTGAGCTTCGGCATGATCCGCGGCGGGCACATCGACACCGCCGTGCTCGGTGGCATGCAGGTGTCGGCCACCGGTGATCTCGCCAACTGGATGGTGCCCGGCAAGATGGTCAAGGGCATGGGCGGCGCGATGGATCTCGTGCACGGTGCCCGCAAGGTGATCGTGCTGATGGAGCACACCGACAAGCAGGGCGGTCACAAGATCGTCGAGAAGTGCTCACTTCCCCTCACCGGCGAGGGCGTCGTGCAACGCATCATCACCAACCTTGCGGTGATCGATGTGACCGAGGACGGGCTGGTGCTGGTCGAGACCGCGCCGGGCGTCGCGGAAGAGCAGGTCCGGGCAGCAACAGGAGCGCCCCTGGCTTGATCGCCGGACCACGTGGCTGCGCCCGGGACCCACGAGGTCCCGGGCGCGGCCCGCATCCGGGCCCGGCGTGATCTCACATCCGGCGTTGTTCGGCCGTCTGCTCGGTAGGACACTATCGGGGAGGCAGCCACGAGAGACCCCACCCATGAGAGATCGCAGTCGTGAACGATCCGACGAACGAGACCGTGACGAACGGGACCGGCGCCGAGGCGGCCACCGAGTGGCAGCGTCGTGTCGCCGACGGCGACTGGCCGGCCGTCGAACGTGAGATGGATCGTTTCGGGGCAGCGGCACTGCCACGCCTGCTCGACGATCGCGAAACCGACGAGATCCGCGCCCTGTATCCGAACGACACGCTGTTCCGCACCACCGTCGACATGGCGCGTCACCGATACGGGCGGGGCCGTCGAATGACCCTCGGCCTCGTCTTCCACGACGCGGAGTGAACCCGAGCGGCCGTTCAGCCCGGCCGGAACCAACGCCGACGACGTCGTGTCGTCCCACGTGCCCGCGCATCCGCGAGCGCGGCCTTCGCCTGTGCGCGACGCTCGGCGCGCGCGAGACGCCACCCCTCGACGATGGCGTCGGTGTCGGCCTTGTGGACCGGGACCGGGAGGGTGCGCGGCGACAACAGGCAGTCGACGATCCGACGATTGAGATCCGCGACGACCGCGCGGACACCCTGCTCGGTCGGGATCGTCCGCACCGTCTCCGGTAGCCGTTCGACCTCCCGGCGCAACTGGAGTTCCGGTGGCAGCAGTGCCTCGGCGGAGAGGCCCTCCCGTTCGAGATACGACCGGATCCACCACATCTCGTCGTTGCCGTGATCGGGGATGGGTTTTCCCGCGCCGGGGAGATCATCGAACTCGCCTCGTTCCTGCGCGACCCGGATCTGACGTTCGATCCAGGTCTCGAAGGTGACGTCGGGGCGCTTGCGTTCGGTCACGGTCCCAGAGTGCCACCGCGGTGACGGCACGAGGAGGTCAGTCGGCGAGGTCGCGGTACTCGGGGTTTCGCTCGATGAACCCGTCGACGTACGGGCAGATCGCGACGACCCGCTTGCCGAGTGCGCGCACGTCGTCGAGCGCGAATCGCACGAGGGTGCCGGCGAGCCCCTGACCGGAATAGCCGGTGTCCACCTCCGTGTGGTCGAAGACGAGTTCGACGTCGCCGTCGGGGTGGTACTGGGTGTACCCGATGACGGCGTCGCCGTCGCGGAGTTCGTAGCGCTGCGCGTCGGGGTTGTGAACGACCGTCACCTGCGTGCCACCCATGATCTCCCCACTGTCCGAGCGTGACCGGAACTGCTTGAACACTGTCGAAGATACAAGAACGCGGCGGGACGCCCCGGAAACGCATCCGGTGGGCGGGAAAGGGAAGCGGGGTGCAGCCGAAGGCAGGGGCGGTGGTCAGCTCATGGCGGCACGGGTCTCGTCGCTGAGCTCGACCAACTGCACGTAGTTCCCATCGGGATCGATGGCGGTCGCGAACAAGCTGCCGTCGCGCTCTTCGAGCGGAGCATGCCAGTGCGCGCCGAGTTCGCCGATCCGCGCCGCGACCGCGCGAGCGTCGGCGACCTCCACGTTCAGGATGATGCGACCGGGCTCGGTGTTGACGGTGCCGACATCGTCTCGGTGGTCGAGGAGGACGTAGAACCCGCCGAAGTCGAGGACGTCGTAACCGGGATCGCCGGGCGTGCGTTCGGGGGTCATTCCGAAAACGGTGGCGTACCAGTCGCGCAGTCGGGTCGGATCGCTGCTCGACAGGAGCAGGCTGCCCAGGGTCGGTGCGGGCATGTCGGTTCCTTCCGGTGGTGTGAACGTTCACCGTGTACCGACCGGTCCGCGCCGGAAAAGTCATCGTGCGGCCGGTGACGCGCCGCGGCCGGGGCGGCCCCGTCCGGGACCGTCCCGCCGCGGCGCCGTCCCGGTCAGTCGCCGGTGGGCGGTTCGACGTGCTTGGCGAGGTAGAGAGCCTCACCGAGCTGCTCGATCAGGTCGAGCTGGGTTTCGAGATAGTCGATGTGTGATTCCTCGTCGGCGAGCATCTCCTCGAAGATGTTCGCCGACGTGATGTCGCTGACCGACCTCATGTACTCCGCTCCCTTGCGGAGTCGGTCGCGTGCCTCGATCTCCACGACGAGATCGGATTCGAGCATCTCCTTGACGGTCTGCCCGAGGCGCAGTGACCCGAGCCGCTGGTAGTTGGGTAGTCCGTCGAGGAACAGGATCCGGTCGGTGAGTTTCTCGGCGTGCCGCATCTCGTCGAACGATTCGGCGCGGGTGTGCTCGGCGAGCTTCGACCACCCGCGATCCTCCTGCATCTTGGAATGCAGGAAGTACTGATTGATCGCTGTCAGTTCGGCGGTGAGTTGCTCGTTGAGCAGTTCGATTACCTTCTTGTCGCCCTTCATGGCACCTCCCAGGGTGAACCATCGGGTTTCACCGCCGGGCAGGGGCTGGCTACACGGCGGTCTCGAGTTCGATGGTCTCACTCCGGAGGCGGGCCTGCTTGATGATCGCCGAGATGTTGCGGACGCAGTTTCCGCAGTCGGTTCCGGCTCGGCACGATGCACTCACCTCGCGGGTGCAGCGCGCGCCGGCCGCGACCTCCGCTTCGATGTGATGATGCGTGAGTGCGTGGCAACTGCAGACGATCATTGAGAGCCACCGTTCCGAAACCGACGATAATTACTTAGGCTGCCCAAACCTTACATCCAGTTAGGTGAGCCTAGCGTGTGATGGTAGTCACAATCTTCGGTCGGCGACTCCGTGATATGCCCGGGTTCGGGTCGGGGGTGGTCACTGCTGTTGCTGCTGCAACTGCTGTGACACCACCTGGTTGATCCGGCGCAGGCCACCCGACGTCAACCCCGGTATCTGTCCCTCGATCGTGCGGACCAGCGACGAATCGTCGAGGACCTTCTCGCTCGACTGGATCAGCACGGTGCCCGCACCGGTGAAGTCGAACTGCCGTTCCTCGCCCGAATGCACACCGAAACGTCGCGCGCCGGCCGCGACGACACCCGTCACCCACGATTCGTCGAAATGGTGGCTCGGGGACGGGCAGTCCGCCCACCCCACGAGTGCTTCCGGATCGACACGCAGCGGCGGCTCCGCGAAGATCACCGGTCCGTTCGACGAGGCCAGGAACTTGCCGGTGCCGATCAGGGTGAGGAACCCCGGCACGATCGATTGTTTCAGCGACAGGCCCGGCTCGAACGCCAGGAGGTTGGCCTGGCGGATCGTCAGGTTGCCGTCGTCGAGATCGTAGGAATTGATGTCGTAGCCGCGATCCCCGAGGATCAGCTTTCCGTGCCCCTCGGCGACGACGTAGTCGCCGAGATACGTCGGTGCCGAGAACCGCTGCGCCACCATGTTCAGCATCCGACCCTGCAATCCGTGCGTCAGCGCCGTGAACTGCATCTGTCCGTAGTACGCGATCATCGCGCCCTTCGACAGGAACCACGGTGTCTGCAGGTCGATGCAGAACGCGTGGTGGTTGCCGGGGAGGTTGTCGCTACCGACCAGCCGGGACGGGTTCAACACGGTGCTCACAGTTTCTCCTCCGATGCCTGCACGTACACGACGCCCTGTCCGGTGCACTCGAGCTGCATCGCCTCGCCGCCGGTCCGGCCGACGTTGCGCCAACTCACGTTCGATCTCAGTTCGGTGCGCACGGGCCCGTAGGAGGCGACGAACGCCTGCGGATCCACCACCACCGGCGCGGGACCACCCACCTGCAGTTCGAAGATCCCGCCGTGCCCGAGGAGCACGGCGGCGCCGTACCCGGACAACTGCGTCGTGAACATTCCGCTCCCGGTCGCCATGCCCGACGCCGCGCCCCGCAACGCGCCCATCAGGCCACCGCCGCCCCCACCCTGCGGCGCGGACGTCGCCGAGACGATGCTGCTCTGCAGCCCGGAGGTGTGTGCGAGCAGACGCGATGCCTCCACGCGCAGTTCCCCGCCCGCGGACATGTCGACGATGTGTGTGTCGAGCCCCTTGAATCCGTAGTGCACGACGCCGTCGCCCTGCGCGACCATCGTGGCCTCGTGTTCGCCCTGCATCATCCGGCCGGCCATCGCGGCCACACCACCGAGCCCGGCGTTGCCCGTCCCACCGGGAGCGCCGTGCGGGGAGAACTGCACGAGGCCCGTGTAGAAGAGCATCGCGCCGCGTCGCGCGATCACCGGGCCGGATCGTGCGAGTTCGACCCGCACCACCTTGTTGTTGACCTGTGTGAAGACCATCGAGTGCCCCTATCGTTCCGCCGGTTGGATGGACACGACACCGTTGCCCTCCCAGCGCAGGGAGAACGCCTCACCGCTGCCCTGCCCGACCATCGACCGCCACGACACGTCCGTGACGAACGACTGCGTCAGCCTTCCCTTCGCGCAGACGAACGCGTCCGGGTCGACGACCAGGGGGTACCCGGGCGACACCTCGAGGTGGATGAGAGGCCCTCCGGCGGACAGCAACGCGACCTGCCCGCTGCCCGAGACGGTGGTCGTGAACAGGCCCTGCCCGCTCATGTCGCCGCGCAGACCGGCGAACGTCACGTTCGTGTCGAGGGTCCCGTTCAGCGCGAGGAGCTGTTCGGACTCGACCCGCAGTGTCTCGTCGTGCAGTTCGAGGACCGTCACGTTCCGGGCGTCGTGCGCGAGGTGGACGACGCCGGTGCCGGTGCACTCCATGAGCGACAGTCCCTCGCCGGTGGCTCGCTGCCGCAGGCCTGCCAGCACACCGTCGCCCCCGCCGAAACCCGCGGACCGGAACGTGACCTGGCCCTGGTACGCCACCATCGACCCGGACAGTGCCCGGATCGACGAGTTGTTCAGATGGGCCTCGATCACCCGTTTCGATTTCTCGACCAGTCGCATGGCGCGAAACAGTAGCGGGTCCGTTCGCGGGTCTCCCGTCGAGCTAGGCCGGGGCGCCGCCGAGCAGGGGGGAGATCCGGGCTCCGACCGCGTCGAGTGGGGCTGTGGACCGTCGCACGCGGGCAAGCGTGATCGCGCCCTCCATCGCGCTCACGCACAGCACGGCGAGTTCCTCGGCGTCGGCGGCCGGATGGCCGTCGCGCTCGAGGGACTCGGTCAGGGCCGTGATCCAGTCGGAGACGATCCCGGCGACGACGGGGCCGAGCGCCGGGTCGTCGTACGCCTCCTGCGCGGTGGCGCCGATGGGGCATCCTGCGGTGAAGTCGGTGTCGATCAACTGTTTCCGATAGTGCGCGACGATGCCGGCGAAGGTGTCCCGGGCGTTCTGCGTCGACCTGATCCGTCCGGTGATGCGGTCGCCGACCGTGCGGACCGCGTCGACGAGAAGTTCGGCGCGACCGCCCGGAAAATGGAAGCCCACGGATCCGCGCGGCCCCCCGCTGTGCTCGAGGACCTTCGTCACGGATGTTCCGGCCACGCCGCGCTCGCGAAGCAGGAGGGCCGCGCTCGTGACCATGCGTTCTCTGGTGTCGGTTCGTGCTCCCACGGGCCCAGTTTCCCATCCTCGAAACATGATATGTTGCATAGCATATCAAATGGGCAGCCATGTCCCCCCGCGTCAGGAAGTGTGAGATGACCAGCGAGTTCTGCTATCGACCGGTGGATGCCGGGACGGACGACGGCCACCGCGTCGAGTACTTCTCCCCCAGCGAACACGTCCTCGGGCCGTGGGGGCCGATCCAGCACGGCGGGCCGGTGGCGGGACTGCTCACCCGCGCCATGGATCGCTGTGCACCCCGCGACGGCACCCGCCTCACCAAGATCTCGGTCGATCTTCTCGGCCCGGTGCCGCTCGCGGACGTCCGGGTGTCGGCCCGGGTGGTCCGTCCGGGCCGCCGCATCGAGATGCTCACCGCCGACCTCGCGACACGGCACACCGACGGATCGTGGCGTGCGGCAGCCACCGCGACGGCATGGCGCCTGACCACACAGGCGACGGAGGACGTGGTCCGCCGCGCCGACCGCAGCCTGCCCCTGCCGGAACAGGCGCCGGCGCTGGGCGACCTCGAACTGTCCGCGGCATGGTCGATGTCCGGTTTCGTCGAGGCGATCGAATGGCGCATCGCGGATCTCGGTGGAGTTCCCGGCGAACCCACGGTGGCGTGGACCAATCTGTCGGTCCCCCTCGTCGAGGGCGAGCCCACGAGCGGCCTCGAACGCGTGATGGCGATCGCCGACGCGGCCAACGGCATCGGTGCCCGACTCGACCCCGCCGAATTCTCGTTCCTCAACACGGAACTGACGGTGCATCTGTTCGAGGAACCCGAAGGGCCCTGGTTCGGTATCGCGGCCGAGGCGTCCGTCGGCCGCGACGGCATCGGCATGAACTCGGCAGTGCTGCACGCACCCGAAGGTCCGATCGGGCGGATCGCCCAGAACCTCCTGGTCGAGCGGCGGGTCGCGCACAGCCGGGTGTGATTCCACCCCCGCCCTACCCGTGCGCCTTTGTGGTAGCTCCAGCTACCACAAAGGCGCACGGGTAGGTCACAGGCCGAGGTCCTTGGCGATGATGGTCTTCATGACCTCGCTGGTACCGCCGTAGATGCGCGTCACACGAGTGTCCGCGTACAACCGGGCGATCGGGTACTCGGTGATGTATCCGTAGCCACCGTGCAACTGCAGACACTTGTCGATGATCCGCCCGGCGGTCTCGGTCGCGAACAACTTCGCGCGCGCGGCGTCCGGCACGGTCAGTTCGTCACGGTCGTTGAGTTCGATCGCGTTGTCGACCATGATCTGCAGCGCCTGGAGTTCGGCCGAGCATTCGGCGAGGACGAACTTGCTGTTCTGGAACGCCGCGACCGGTTGCCCGAACACCTTCCGTTCCCTGGTGTAGGCGATCGCGGCGGCCGCGGTGGCCGCCG
>Ga0209509_1001745_pt1 | contig 15719 bp, 10 predicted proteins | sample BioC13SIPDNA_FD_185743 | JGI IMG/M metagenome (GOLD analysis project Ga0209509, IMG submission 185743) | Anaerobic biogas reactor microbial communites from Washington, USA - Biogas_R1_A C13 SIP DNA (SPAdes) (version 2) | ecosystem: Engineered > Bioreactor > Anaerobic > Unclassified | place...
ACGCCGGGAGCCAACGCACACATTTCGCCCTCGCCGGACTGTCCCTGCCTTCGCTCAGTTTCGGGGAAGGGTCGCGATGGACTCCGCGATGGTGGGCCAGTCGAGGGTCTGAGGCAGGCGGCGCTGTTTGGAGGCCAGCGCAGCCGCTACGCCGGCCGCCTCACCCATAGGAACGGCGTTGCCCGTTACCCGGTAGCTGGAGTGGGCGATGAAATCGCCGCTGATACACCGGCCCGCAAGAAGGAGACCGTCGATGTCGCGCGCGAGCAGCGCGCGGAACGGAATGTCGTAAGGTTTCGCCCGAACGGATTCATCCATGATGGCTCGATTCTGCCTGGGATCGGTCGAGTGCACGTCTATCGGAAACCGCACCTTGCAGACGGCATCTTCGTGGGTCGCGCCCCTGATGAGGTCTTGGGCCGTAATGGTGTATCGCCCGTGGATTCGGCGGCCCTCGCGGATGCCGATGTGTTCGGGCGAGGCGACGAGCTGCATGTCTTTCCAGGGCCCGCCAAGGGCCTTCAAATGGTTCACGAGGGAATGCACCTCGGCGCGCGCGCGGATCGTCGCCTGGGTTAACGCGTCCGCATCCGTGGCCAGCACGCCATACTCGTGGTTAGCCATCATGCAGTAGAAGTCGTCACGGATATGAAAAATGCTGGGATGGGCGTACGATGGCTCGATGCCTGCCCGCGCCATTTCATCGAACAGGCGCTTTTTGGCTTTGGCGTGGCTCTCGGATTCAGGCAAGCCGCACACGAAGGGGCCAATGCCTTCGCGCGTGACGCCGGTCAACAGCACGATCATGCTCAGGGGCTGGACCTCGCCCGTTTCCGGGCGGCCCATGTCAAACCCGCACCCCGCCAGGGCCGCCAGGTCGCCGTCGCCGGTCGCGTCGACAAATACCGACCCGCCAAAGGCCTGCCGGCCTGACTTGGATTCCGTGACGGCAAGCGAAAGCCGGTTCGAGTCATCGCGGACGGCCGCCACCACGCGCGTGTGGAGACGGATCTTCACCCCGGCATCGAGACACAACTCCTCGAGCAACAGTTTCATCACCTCGGGGTCGTAAGCGAGCTTGGTAGCCCGGAACAGGGCCCCGCGGGCATCGAGCCTCTCGGTCAATTCACGCATCAGGCCGGGCTTGTCCTGGGCATCGAGGATCCAGCAGAGCAAACCGGCGGTCCAAATGCCGCCCAGACACCCATTCACGTCGATCAGCCGGACTTTCGCACCCATGCGCCCTGCCGCAATGGCGGCGGACACGCCGGCGGGCCCGGCCCCGCACACCACGACATCCACCGGTTCCTCGATGGGCACGTCTCGCGCGGGTTCGTGGTAAAGGCGAGGGTCAGGCGCCTCAGGGAGCGCCCCAGACGCCGCCGCACCCGGCAGGAGTGTCGCGGCATGACCGCATTTACGCAAGAAATCGCGCCGTTTCAGCATGTGATCCCCCTTCGGTTCTTCCACCAACCCTCCCTTGGTACCACGGATCGCGGTGCGGAAGCAATCTGGTTGGCGAAGTGGACCGACAAGGGTGTCGAGCAGCGATCTGGGTCTTCGGAATCTCCTGTTCGCAAGTCGCGATTCCCCCCGCTACAATGGCGCCGGCAAGCGGATGCCGAAGAATCCTGAGATTAACGCAAGGAGACTGTGGAATGAATCGCGTCTGTCCGGCGGCGGTGGTGTTTTTTGTGTTGTTTCTGGCCGGTGCACGGGCCGGCGAACCGGGGCCGGATATCCTCATCGCCGATTTCGAGGGCGCGGATTACGGCGCCTGGACGGTTGAGGGGGAGGCGTTCGGGCCGGGTCCGGCACGGGGGACGCTGCCGAACCAGATGGAGGTGTCGGGCTTCGAGGGCCAGGGGCTGGTCAATTCGTTTTTCAACGGCGACGGCGCCACGGGCATGCTGACTTCGCCGCCGTTCCGGCTCGAGCGCGATTACCTCGCGTTTCTCATCGGCGGCGGCATGCATCCGGGGGAGACGTGCATTAACCTGCTGGTCAACGGCGAGGTGGTGCGCACGGCGACCGGTCCCAACGACAAAGCGGGCGGCACGGAGCGGCTGGACTGGTTTTCGTGGGACGTGTCGGGCCTGCGGGGCCAGACGGCGATCATCCGGATTGTGGATGCGCACACGGGCGGCTGGGGTCATATCAACATCGACCACATTGTTCAATCGGAGCGCAGCATCGGCACCGAGGAGACCACGCGGGAACTCGCCATCACGGAGGACTATCTGAGCATAGAGTTCGGGGCGGAACAGGGCGGGCGATGCCAGGCCAGCCTGCGCGTGGACGGCCAGCTGGTGCGCCACGCGGTGGGCCAGAACCGCAACGAACCGTATTGGCTGACGTGGGACGTGTCGCGCCTGAAAGGCCAGAACGGCACGCTCAGCATCATCGAGGTCACACGAGGCGCGCACCGCATCGCGGACACGGTGCGCCATGACGGGGAGGTGCGAGGCGTGTTGTATGTCACCGATCGGTTGTATGAGGAATCGTACCGGCCGCAGTTTCATTTCACGCCGAAGACCAACTGGACCAACGACCCGAACGGCCTGGTCCATTACGACGGCGAATACCACCTGTTCTTCCAGCACAACCCGGAAGGGATCAACTGGGGCAACATGACCTGGGGCCATGCGGTCAGCCCCGATCTGATGCACTGGACCCAGCTCGACCACGCGATCCATCCCGACGAATACGGGACGATTTTCAGCGGGTCGGCTGTAGTTGATGCGGAAAACACATCGGGATTCCAGGCGGGGCCGCATCCGCCGCTGGTCGCCGTTTTCACGTACGCGGGCGAGTTCGGCACGCCGAAACGGCCGTATACGCAGGCCATCGCGTATTCGAACGACCGGGGCCGCACATTCACCAAGTATGCCGGCAACCCCGTGGTGGAAAACCTGGGTCCCGGCAACCGCGATCCGAAAGTGTTCTGGCACGCGCCGGCCGCCAAGTGGGTCATGGTGCTGTATGCGGGCACGCGGAACGATTTCGTGCTCCTGGGTTCGCCCGATCTGAAGACCTGGGAGCGCTTGAGCAACATCACGTTCCCGGAGGGGCACGAGTGCCCCGAACTGTTTGAACTGCCGGTCGACGGCGACCCCGCCAACACGCGCTGGGTGCTGTGGGAAGCCGCCGGGCGGCACCTGATCGGCCGCTTCGATGGCGTCACGTTCACCCCCGAAACCGAAGTCCTGACGAGCGAATGGGGCCGCAATTGCTATGCGGGACAGACCTACAACAACGCGCCCGGCGGCCGCCGCATCTTCATCGCGTGGATGAGCGGAGGAAACTACCCGGGCATGCCGTTCAACCAGCAGATGACCTTTCCGCGGGAGTTCACGCTGCGCAGCACGGGGGACGGTCCGCGCCTGTTCGCCCGCCCCATCGCGGAGATCGAAACCATCCGTGAAGCGCGCGGCCATTGGGCGGACGCGGCGCTCGAACCCGGCGCGAACCCGCTGAAGGAACTGAAGGGCGACTTGTGGGACGTCGACGCGGTGCTCCGGCCCGCGGACGGCGCGCGGGTCGCGCTGACGGTGCGCGGCACGCCCATCGTATACGACGCGGCGAAGGCAACCCTGTCGTGCCTGGACACGTCGGCGGACGTGCCGCTTCAGGATGGGGCGCTGTCGCTGCGGGTTCTGGTGGATCGCACATCCATCGAGATCTTCGCCAACGACGGGCGCGTGGTGATGTCGTACTGCTTCCTTCCCGACCTGCTGGACTCGTCCCTGGCCCTGACCTGTGAGGAAGGTTCGGCGCGCATCGGCCGGATGGACGTCTACGCGGTGCGCCCGACATGGCCCCGGACTCCATGACGGCGGCCACCGGCCACTGAAACTGACGGAAACGAAACGGGCTCCCGGCCGATGGACATCGGCCGGGAGCCCGCGGTATTGAGGCTCTACGGTGATTTAGGCGAACAAGGGCGCCAGCACCAGCGCGATCACGCACATGAGCTTGATCAGGATGTTGATCGAGGGGCCGACCGTGTCCTTGAGCGGGTCGCCGACGGTGTCGCCCACCACGGCGGCTTTGTGGGCATCGGAGCCTTTGCCGCCGAAGTTGCCTTCTTCGATGTACTTCTTGGCGTTGTCCATGGCGCCGCCGCTGTTCGCGGTCTGAATGCCCAGCATGACGCCGGTGGCGATGGCGCCCACCAGGAAGCCGGCAAGGCCTTCGGCGCTCAATGCAAACCCGACAATGACGGGGGTGACAATGGCCAGCCCGCCCGGGAACAGCATGCCGTTGATGGCGCCCTTCGTGGCGATGTCGACGCACTTGGTGCTGTCCGGATGAACGCCTTTCTTGCCTTCCTTGAGGCCGGGAATCTCGCGGAACTGGCGCCGCACTTCGAGAATCATGGTGTCGGCGCATTTGCCAACGGCTCGGAACAGCATCGACGAGAAGAAGAACGGCATCATCGCGCCGATGAGGAGGCCCGCCAGCACGGTCGGTTCGTCGAGCGTGGTGACCAGGGCGTCGAGACCGTTATTGACCCGAACCACGTTGACCGTGAGCATGAACGCGCTCAAGAGGCCGATGGCCGCAAACGCGGCGGACCCGATAGCGAATCCTTTGCCAATGGCGGCCGTGGTGTTGCCGACGGCGTCCAGGTTGTCGGTGATCTTGCGGACGCTGGGATCGAGCCCCGCCATTTCCGCAATGCCGCCCGAGTTGTCGGCGATGGGGCCGTAGGCGTCCACGGCGACAACCATGCCGGTAGTGGCGAGCATGCCGAGGGCGGCGATGGCCACGCCGTACGTACCGGCGAAGTAATAGGACGCAACCACGGCGATGCCGAGCGCGATAACGGGCACGAACGTGCTCTGCATGCCGATGGCGGTGCCGTCCGTCACCGCGATCGCGGGACCGGTCTGGCAGCGTTCGGCAAGCCGTCTCACAGGACTGTAGCTGCCGGACGTGAAGTACTCGCTGACAAATCCGACGATGGTGCCGGACAGAATGCCAATCACGCAGGCCCAGGCCGGACCGAATTTGCCGTAGGTGACGCCGGCCAGGCTGAACGACTCGCCCGCCACGCCGGAATACACGAAGACGCCCACGATGGACAGAATGGCCGCCAGGTAGGTGCCGTTCATCAGGGCCTTCTGCGGATTGCTCTTCGCGAAGATCTTGACGTACATGACGCCGAGAATCGAGGCGAAAATGCCGATGGCCGCCACCACGAACGGGAATGCCGCCGCATAGGTCGCGCCCGCCGCCTCGGACACCTGCGAAATCACCACCGCAACGGCCAGGCTGGCGATGATTGCTTCAACGTACGATTCCAGCAGGTCCGCGCCGAGTCCGGCCACGTCGCCGACGTTGTCGCCGACGTTGTCCGCGATCACGGCGGGGTTGCGGGGGTCGTCTTCGGGAATGCCGGCTTCGACTTTACCGACGAGGTCGGCGCCCATGTCGGCGCCCTTGGTGAAGATGCCGCCGCCGGACCGGCCGAAGAGTGCCAGGAGCGAGGCGCCCATGGCGTAGCCGTTCACCACCGTGGGATTGCCGTCGAACATCACGTAGACAATGATCAGGCCGAGCAGGGCAATGCCCACCACGCCCATGCCCATGACCGCGCCGCCGCTGACGGCCACGTCCAGGGCGCTCTTCACGCCGCCCGACTGGGCCGCAGCCGCGGTGCGGGAATTGGCGCGCGTGGCGATGGTCATGCCCAGAATCCCGGCGAGAGCGCTCGCGACCGCGCCGAACAGGAATGCGACGGCGGTGCGCCAGTCGATGTCGAGGTCGGGTTTGACGGCGCCCACCGCGACAAAGAAGATCATGATCGCGGCGACAAACGCGCCCACGTAGGTGTATTCACGCTTGAGAAAGGCCGCGGCGCCCTGCTGCACCAGTTTCGAAAGGTGCGCCATGGTCTCGTTGCCCTGCGGCTTTGACAGTACGTACCTGGCCAGGTAAGCCACAAACGCCAGCGCGCATAGGCTGGCGAACCCGGCTACGCCCAGAAATCCACGTTCACCCATAGGTCTCGGTACTCCCTTCGCCCCTGCCGGCGCGTGGCCGGCACCCGGGCATGTTGTGCGTTACTCCAACCGGCGAGGCCCCGGCGGGTGCCGGGTACTCGCGCACGCTTTACTCCATATCCACGTCGTCGAAGGAAACCCCCACGCGGGCCAGCGCGACGCGGGCCGCCTGCTGCTCGGCCTCTTTCTTGCTCGCGCCAACGCCCTTGCCCGCGGACTCGCCGTCGAGCAGGACTTCCACCTCGAACACTTTCCTGTGGTCGGGGCCATCCGACCGGACCACCGCGAACTCGGGCAACCCGATGTGCCGCGATTGGCAATAATGCAGGAGCCGCGACTTGTAATCCCAGATCTGGTGGTGTTCCTGCAATGCCGCCAGTTCGGGTTCGAGCAGCCGCACGGCAAACGCGCGGGCGGCTTCCCAGCCCTGATCCAGATAGACGGCGCCGAGCAGGGCCTCGAGGCAATCCGCCAGCAAGGCCGCGCGGGCACGCCCACCGGCCAGTTCTTCGCCTTTTCCCAGCCGGATCGCGGGGGCGATGTCCAGCCCTCGCGCGATGCGCGCCAGGCAGCGCCGGTTCACCAGCGCCGCGCGCATGCGGCTGTATTCGCCCGGCGTGCGCTCCGGCACCTGCTGGAACAAGAGGTGCGCCGCCGCCAGGCCGAGCGCCGCGTCGCCCAGGAACTCCAGCGACTCGTAGTTCTCGTGCAAGTCCTTTCGTTCACAAGCGATGGAAGCGTGAGTCAGCGCCCGATCCAGGAGAGCGAGGTTGTCGAACCCTATCCCCAATCGCGAGGCGAGCGTACTCAGTTCGCGGAACCGTAAGGAATCTTCATTCATACCGCTTGAGAATCAGCGACGAATTGTGACCCCCAAATCCTAACGAGTTTGACATGGCAATTTCAACGTCGGCCTTTCGGGCTTCGTTGGCCACGATATTAATGGGGCATTCGGGGTCCGGCGTCTCGTAGTTTATCGACGGGGGAATCACCCCGTCGCGAATGGCCATCAGGCATGCAATCGCTTCGACCGCCCCCGCCGCGCCGAGGAGGTGGCCGATCATGGATTTGGTGGAACTGACCGGAGGCATGGATTCGCCGAACACGGTCAACAGGGCGCGGCTTTCCGCAAGATCGTTGTATTTGGTGCTGGTGCCGTGGGCATTGAAATAGCCAATGGACTCCGGGTTCACCCGGGCATCAAGCAGTGCGTTCCGCATGGCGCGGGCGGCGCCCGAACCGTCCTCGCGCGGCGCCGTGACGTGAAACGCGTCGCAGCTCTCCGCATAACCGGCCACTTCGCCGAGGATATCGGCCCCGCGGGCTTTGGCATGCGCTTCCGATTCCAGCACGAGGATGCCCGCACCCTCGCCCATGACGAATCCGTCGCGGTCGGCGTCAAACGGCCGGCTGGCCCGCTCGGGCTCGTCGTTGCGCCGCGACAGGGCTTTCATAGACGAGAAGCCCGCCAGGCAAATGGGCACAATGGTAGCCTCGGACCCGCCAGCCAGCATCACGTCGGCTTTCCCCATGCGAATGGCGTCGGCCGCGTCGGCAATGCAGTGGTTTCCGGTGGCGCAGGCGGTCACGACGGCGCGGTTGGGGCCCTGCAGCCCCAGGCGGATGCAGATTTCGCTCGAGGCCATGTTGACCAGGGCCATCGGCGCCAGCATGGGCGAGACGCGCTTGGGCCCGCGCTGCACGAGCACGGTCACCTGTTCCTGGATGGTGTCGAATCCGCCCACGCCGCTGCCCACAATCGCGCCGCAGCGTTCGGGATTGGCCCGGTTGACGTCCAGTCCCGCCTGTTTCCAGGCCTGATCGGCCGCGAAGAGCGCGAACTGGGTGTAGCGGTCGCGCCGGCGCAGGTCCTTCGTGGACATGCCCTCGGGGGTGCAGTCCTCAGCCATACCGGCGATTTGGGAAGCGTATTCGGAGGGATCAAACCGGTCGATGCGGCGAATGCCGGAACGGCCTTCGCACAAACCTTTCCAGAAGGTTTCCACGGAGTTGCCCAACGGCGAAACCACACCCGTCCCTGTGATAACCACTCGCATGTATCACCCCGCTCAATATCAAACACCCAACCCGCGGTCATCCGGCCACGGGCTGGGCGTTTCTTGACCTCCTCGTATAAACAAGCGCTGAGAGTGTGCGCGAAACATTTATTGATTGTTGAGCTTCGACTCGATGTACTTAATCGCGTCACCGACCGTCTGGATGTCGTTCGCTTCGTCGTCGATCTCGACGTTGTACTCTTCCTCGAGCGCCATGAGCAACTCGGTCAGATCAAGCGAATCCGCGCCCAGATCTTCGATGAAACGAGCGTCGTCGGTTACTTCCTCGGGTTTGCGCTCGAGGTTTTCCACGACGATCTTCTTGACGGTTTCCGCGACATTGATCTCTGCCATCCGCAACACCTCCCTTCCATTGTTGGAGCCTGCGTGAACCCACTGCCGCCCAGGCATAGATCCCCCCCGGGTCGGATAAGGAGAGAGTATACCATCGGCGAATTCGTATTTCTAGTTTTCCCGGCGGTCACATTCCGCCCCCGCCCCGTGCGAAGTCCGTCCTCCCCGCCCGGCCGGCACGGATCAGTCCGCGATCACGCGCAGGGTATCGCGCGCGATACCGAGTTCTTCATTCGTAGGGATGACGAACACCGCGACGGGCGAGTCCCCGGTGGAAATCACGGTTTCGTTGCGGGCATTGGCGTCCGGGTCATAGACGATCCCGATGCCCTGGAGCCCTTCGAGCGCGAGGGCGCGCACCCGGGGCGCGTGCTCGCCCACGCCGGCCGTCAGCACGACGGCGTCGAGCCCGCCCAGCACCGCCGCGAACGCGCCGATGTAGCGTTTGACCCGGTGCGCGTAAAGGTTCATGGCGATCTGGGCCATATCGCGCTGTTCCTTGGTGAGTCCGGCGGCCCCGTCGGGCAACACGCCGTCCGCGGCGTCCATGACGTCGCGCATATCGCTGAACCCGGTCAGGCCTTTGAGCCCGCTTTCCTTGTTGAGCATGCGGTCGAGGCGGTTCGGACCGTATTCATACAGCAGGTACAGGACCACCGCGGGATCGAGGTCGCCGCACCGGGTGCCCATGACCAGCCCTTCCAGCGGCGTAAACCCCATCGACGTGTCCACGCAGCGGCCGCCCTTCACGGCCGACAGGGACGCGCCGCTGCCCAGGTGGCAGGTGACCAGACGCGACGGGTCGCGGAACCGGCCGAGTGTGTTCAACAGGCGGTCCGCCTGCTCGGCCACATAGGCATGGCTGGTGCCGTGGAAGCCGTACCGGCGGATGCCCTGCTCCTTGTAGAGTTTGTAGGGGATGGCATACAAATAGGCTTCCGGCGGCAGGGTGCTGTGGAACGCCGTGTCGAACACCGCCACCTGCGGAACCCCCGGCAACAGCTTCTCGCAGGCTTCAATGCCCTTCAGATTGGAGGGGTTATGCAGGGGCGCGAACCGTGCGCAATCCTCGATGGCCCGTTTCACATCCTCCGTGATGCGCACCGCCTGGCTGAAGTGCTCCCCCCCATGCACAACACGGTGCCCCACCGCATGGATGGCGTCCAGGGACGGAAGGCACCCGTGGTTCGGGTCCGTTACCAGCTCGTTGAGGATGACGTTGAGCGCCTTTTCATGATTCGCGATGGGCTGTTGTCTGCGCAGCGGCGGTTTTCCCCGGCTTTCCAGCACCACCTGCGAATCCGCCATGCCCACCCGGTCTATGAGGCCCCGCGCGACTTCCTCCGGCTCCTGGCCGCCCTTGTACAGGCAGTATTTCACCGAGGACGAGCCGCAATTCAACACGAAAACAATCACCACGGTCACTCCATGTTGCGGGACACCTTAAGCCTAACGCGGGATGATTCTAGGGGCATTCCCCGGCCGGATCAACGGACGGAGACCGGCAGGACCGCGTGGCGCGCGCTTCACGGAGCCGCGGACCAGGCGATGGCGGATTCGTCCTGGAGCCAGGCCGCAAGCCCGGGCGGAACGGGCCATTCGAGCTGCACGTGTTGCTCGCGCAGCCGCGCCTGAAGCACGCCGGGAGGCACCGCGGGCAGGTCGAGACCCTGGTCCAGTGCGATGGCCGCGGCGGTACCGGCGGCCTGGCCCAACTGCATGATGGTCCGGGAGAGGCGGCAGCTCGACGCCGCAATGGAACTGAGACTCGCCCCCCGGCTGGCGATCAGGAGGTTCGTGAATCCCTTCGGGACAAGACAGCGGTACGGCACGCCGTAGGGCTCGAGTATCTCTCCCCCGATGCCGCCCGCGCCGTGACGGTCGATGGAATGATCGGCGATGGTGATGATGTCCGGGTGCTGCTGTTTCGAAAGGCCGGCGCGCAGGTCGTGCAGGGTCAGCACATACTCCCCCGCGATGCGGGTGGATTCACGCACGCCGAGGGCCGGGGCAATCCACGCCAGCCGGTAACGCTGAAACTCGGGCCAGCCGCGCTGGACATGGCGCCAGAAGGCATACACGCGCCGCCGGCATTCTTCGTATGCGGCCGCATACTCCAGCGCCGCGAATTCCTGGCCGGACAGGGTGGGCAGCATATTGCAGTTGTAGCCGCCGTTCGGGTACTGCACCGCGCTCATCGCGGGGAACCCGTCCCACCAGCATGCTTCGGGGATGCCTTCGGGCAGCGGCTCGACGGCGCTGGTCTCGGCAGGCGCCACGCGGAAGATCAGGGTTACGCCGTTGGTGAGCGTGTTGGGCTGTTCGGGGGCCCCTTCTTCGCCAAACCGGTCCGCGCTCTCCTGACCGTACAGGCTCTCGCACCCGCACGCCCGGCACAATGCCCCGCCGCCCGTGCCGTCGATGTACGCGCGCGCGGTCACGCGCGTTCCGTTGGACAGCACCAGCCCCGTGACGGCGCCGTCCTGGACCTCGGCCCGCTCGAAGGTCGTGCCGGTCAGGAGGACCGCGCGGCCGGTTTCGCCGAGCATGGCGCGAAGCACCTGTTCGTAGACGCCCGGCTCAAAGATCACCCCGTGCCAATGCTCTTTCCGGAACGCCGTGTCGGCAGGCTGCCCGTCGCCCCGGTGCCTGCGGAGGGTGTCGGTGTAGGTGCGCCGCAGGTCAGGCACGTGCTCCCCGCCGGGAAACGCCTCGCGCCCGTCCCACGAAAAATGACGGCCGAACGAATAGATGGCGGCCCCCCACGGCGCCGTTTTGAGACGGCGGTAAATGAGAAACGGCAGGCCCGTCCCCCCCACGCCGGGCTCCCACATGGTGACGCCCGAGGCGACGGCGTTGCCGCCGATCTGCGGGGCCTGCTCGATGCACAGGACACGGAGGCCCTGCTGCGCGGCGGCGCATGCGGCGCCGAATCCGCCGCTGCCGATCCCCACGACGATGACGTCGTAATGGTCCGGGGCGGACCGTTCCTGCGCCTTGGCCCGTTTCCCCGCCGAAACCATTCCGCCCATGGCCATGGCGCCGAGAGTCGAAGCAAACCGCCGCCGCGAGATCTGTTGCATGCCTGTCTCCTGAAGCAGAGTGGATGGCGCCCGGCGCTACGGCTTCGCCTGGAGCACACGGAGGCCGAATACCCCGCCCGCCGTATTGTCCGCGTGCGCCTGAAATTTCACCGTAACGGACTCCTGGCCCCGGGTCAATTCGGGCGGCAAGGGATACGCCTGTTCGAAGAACTCGCCCGGTTTGTCGTTGTGAAGGCGTTGTTCGGCGATCTTGACATCATCCACCAGCACGTCGAACGCGCGCTGGTATTCCCCGCCCCAGTAGATGCACAGCAGTTCCATGGGGGCGTCCGGAACGACCTTCACCGTGTACGAGAACCAGCCGCCGGGCGCGTGGCGCCACACCCGGTCCTGGTGCGGACCAATGCCCATGTTCTCGCCCGCAAGACCGTGCGCCGTCTCGGAGGCGTCGTCCCCAATCACCACGGAATCCACGGTGCGGGCGTCGAGGTCCTTCCGGCGGGCCTCCTCGGCTTCGCGTTCGGCTTCGCGCTGTTGCCAGGCCTCTCCCGTGAGGAAGTCCCAATAGACGCTGTATCGCCGCCCGTGCATCGCGTAGAACGGCGTCAGTTCAACGTCGTTCGGGCGCCCCGCGCCCGTGGTCCGGAACGCCAGCGGCTTCCCTTCGACCCGGCTCGTCCAGTCGGCGGGATGGCGGCTCCCGGTCACCAGCGCGGGGGTCCCCGGCGCCGGACCGTCGATCGGGCCCAGGTCCGCCGCCAGCACAAGCGGCCCGTACAGGATCGCCGCGCAGTCGGGATTGTCGGGCAGGGGTTCCAGGCGCAGGCTCATCGGGATCGTGTACGTCACGACGTCGCCGTCGCGCCAGGTGCGGTGAATGGCGGCGTACCCGCCCGGATGCGCGCTGACCGTGCCCGGCTCGCCGTCCACCCGGGCCTGGGGCAGTCCCGCCGCCCAGCCGGGCGAGCGCAGGTACAGGGTCAATTCCACCGGCTGCTTGCACGCGAACCGCAGGCGCGTCTCGCCCGTTTCGGGAAACGCCGTGTCCTGGCGGACAGTCAAGCCCTTTTCCTCCCACGTGAGTTCGGAGGGGATGAAGAGATTGACGTAAAGGCTGTCCCGCCCGTGGAAATAGATCGCCTCGCCGTAGCGCACGTGGTTTTCCATGCCGGTACCGGTGCAGCACCAGAACGAGTCAAACGGCGTCGAATAGGTCTTGAAATGCCCCGGCTTCAGGGGAATGTAGTAGCACATCATGCCGTCGTCCGGGTTTTGCGAGCCCAGGATGTGGTTGTACAGGGCGCGCTCGTAAAAATCGGCCTTCTCGCAGGCCGCATCCCAGCAGAACAGGTGGCGCGTCAGTTTCAGCATGTTGTAGGTGTTGCACGTCTCCGTGGTTTCCGTTCCCAGACGGCCGCTGAGCCGGTCCGGCGGGCCGAAATGCTCGCGATCACTGTGGCCGCCCGTGGCATAGGAATGGTGCTGGACGACCCGGTCCCAGAAGAACGAGGCGATGGCGCGGTCCTCGACGGCGCCCGCCAGCTCGTAGCGCCGCGCCACGCCGGTGATCTTGGGGATCTGGGTGTTGGCGTGCAGCCCGGGAAGACCGTCAACGCCTTGCGACAGCGGCCCCAGCACGGCCTGGTGATGAAAACGCCGCGACAGCGCCAGATACCGCGCGTCGCCCGTGCGCCCGTAAAGCTCCGCCAGCGACTCATTCATGCCGCCGTGTTCGCAGGCGAGCATCGATTCGAACTGCTCGGCTGTCAGGCCCCGGGTCACACGCTCCGTGAAATCCGCCAGGCCCCGGGCAACGTCGAGCGCGCGGGCATTGCCGGTGTGGGCGTGCGCGTCGAGGAGGCCCGCCAGCACTTTATGCATCGTATACCACGGCACCCAGATGCCGTTCAGTTCGAAGGGTTTCACCTGAAGTTCGCCGCGCTCGATTGCCGCGAAGGCGTCTTTGCCCCCGGGAATTGCCCCGGCGTACCCGTTTCCGTTGGCCGCCTGGCATGCGGCGAGTTCATCGACGATGTAGCGTACCCGTTCGGCGAAACGGCCGTCTCCGGTCGAAGCCCAGGCCATCGAACAGGCCGAGAGGTAATGGCCGAGCGAATGGCCGGCCACGCCCTGCGTTTCCCAGCCGCCGTACACTTCGGCCTTCGGTTCGAGACCAGCCTCTTTCCGGAACCCGCTCAACAACCGGTCGGGTTCGAGGCGCAGCAGATAGGCGAGGTCGCGGTCCATCGCCTGTTCAAACGGCCCCGGCAGCAGCCGCACCGAGGACAGCGCGAAAGCGTGCGCCGCCATCCCGCTGTCCACCGTTTCCGGCGCAACGCCGCCCATCGCCGCAACAAGAACAAAGCCCATCGTAAGCATCGTGGTATTCCTCCCGGCGGGCATCATACACCAATCGGCCGCGCGGGGTTCGACAGACCGGTTGCGCCCCAAGGCAATCGCACTAAAACCAGACGGAAACAATCAACTCGCCTGAAGAACAGCTGTTCTCTAACTGCCCCAAGTCAGCGGATTCGCCAAAAGAAAATGCAGAAGTCCGCAGGAAACAGCGTTTTCCAACGTCTTTCCTGCCCAAGCACGAATCCAGTAGGCCTCTGGACCCCTGCTTTCGCGGGAGACGGGGGACTGGGATCACGCAGGAATCCAGTAGACCTGCGGGCGCATGCCGCGTGCGGTGTGGTGCAGCCGCACGGGGTCTGGACCCCTGCTTTCGCAGTTAGGATGAGAAGGTCGGTCCCCTTACGGCATGCTTATCGCTACCAACGAAGAGCCGCCCTCAAAGGGTGCAAAGAGGAGACCGACCATGAATAAGGGTATCACAGTAGGCTTGGATTTGGGCGACCGGTATAGTCACATCTGCGTATTGGATAATCAGGGGGAGATCCTCGAGGAGGGGCGTGTGAGGACAACGGAGGCGGCGTTGCGTCGAAAGTTCGGGACCCTGGAAGCGTGTACGGTGGCGCTGGAGGTATGCGGTCACTCGCCGTGGACGAGCCGGTTGCTTGAGGAATTGGGGCATACGGTCGTGGTGGCACAGGCAGCCAAAGTAGCGCTGATCCATCACAACCGCAACAAAGGGGATCGCGTCGATGCGCAAACACTGGCACTCTTGGCCCACGCCAATCCGAAACTGCTATGGCCTATCCGTCATCGCGGCGTCCACACCCAAGAGGACTTGCAGGTCATTCGCTCGCGGGAGGCCTTGGTGGAAGCTCGGACCAAACTCATCAACCACATCCGCAGCACCGTGAAGGTGCATGGAGAGCGGCTGCCGTCATGCGGGTCCGACGCTTTCGCTGGCAAGATGGCCGCTGAGCTGCCCGAAGCGCTCAAGCCGGTTTTATCGTCGTTGCTTGAGGTGATTGGCGACCTGACCAAACGCATCCGCGCGTACGACCGCCGCATCGAAGAACTCTGTGGACGCTATGAAGAAACGGAGCGGTTGCGCCAGGTGCCTGGAGTGGGACCTGTAACGGCCTTGACCTTCGTGCTGAGCATTGAGGACCCGCATCGGTTCGCCAAGAGTCGGGATGTGGGACCGTACCTCGGCCTGACGCCGCGGCGCGACCAGTCCGGCGATGTGGACAAGCAGTTGCGTATCACCAAGGCCGGCAACACCTATCTGCGCAAACTCCTGGTGGGGTGTGCGCAGTACATCCTGGGTCCCTTTGCTCCGGACAGTGCTTTGCGCACCTGGGGGTTGGCCCGGGCAGCACGGGGCGGCAAGAACGCCAAAAAACGGGCCGTTGTTGCTGTGGCGCGTCGGCTGGCCGTATTGCTACACCGCCTGTGGGTAAACGGAGCGGTCTACACCCCCTTCCCCCAGCGTTCCATGGCCGAGGAGGTCGTTTAATGCCTTTTCTCTGACAAAACACCACTGAGGAGACCGGTCAAGACCAGGCACGCTACGCCCAATCAGGTCCTAAGGCTTTTCCGTCGAGTCCGGGGTAACTGCGGCGTCTCTCCAGGCCGCTCATGCGGAAACCGGTTCGCAGGATGCAGTACCCCCCTCGTCGGACCCTAAATAGCACCGGGCACAGAGGCCCACAAAGAGTGCGGATGGAAGGACGGCGAAAAGCTCTAGGACCGTAAGGCGCCACGTCGCCTTGCTTGACATTACCTTCTCATGGAAGGGGAGACGGGGGACTGGGGTCACGCAGGAATCCAGTACGCCTGCGGGCGGATACCGCGTGCGGTGTTGTGCAGCCGGACGGGATCTGGACCCCTGCTTTCGCAGT
>Ga0209509_1001762_pt1 | contig 15555 bp, 9 predicted proteins | sample BioC13SIPDNA_FD_185743 | JGI IMG/M metagenome (GOLD analysis project Ga0209509, IMG submission 185743) | Anaerobic biogas reactor microbial communites from Washington, USA - Biogas_R1_A C13 SIP DNA (SPAdes) (version 2) | ecosystem: Engineered > Bioreactor > Anaerobic > Unclassified | place...
TCTGGTATGAAGCTCAGCTGAAATACCCGGGACACGAGAACCATGGCTACTATGTGCCGCTGGTTCCTTTCCCTTTTATGGCCCACAATAGCACCAGGGGATGGGCTATTACGATGTTTGAAAATGACGATCTCGACCTCTATGCTGAGACTTTCAAACCGGGAGACGATTCCGCTGTAATGTATAAAGGGGATTGGGCCAAGGTGGAAACCCTGACAGAAAAAATCAAGGTTAAGGGAGGCGAAGATAACGAACTCGTTATCCGTATAACGCCCCACGGCCCTATTATTACCGACTTTATTGCCGGGTACAGCGGTAAACCTCTGGCCATGTGGACAACATTCAGCCAACTGGAAAACCCGGTGCTCGATTTTCTCTACTTGCTTGTAAACGCTAAGGATATCCCTAACTTTGAGAAGGCTCTTTCCATGCTTGCTGCTCCCGGGCTCAATGTCTCTTATGTGGACAACGCTGGGAACATAGCCTGGTGGGCAGTGGGCAGACTCCCGATTAGACCTGCACACGTAAACAGCAAACTTGTGCTGGACGGTGCCTCCGGCCGTGATGAATATCTCGGGTTCCTGCCTTTTAAGCAAAACCCGCACCTCCTGAATCCTGAAAGCGGAATAATAATCACCGCCAACAACCTATCGACCAGGAATTCTCTGGGGCCGGTGCGTAACCTGGAGGGCTACTGGATGCCCAGTGACAGGGCAGCGCGCATTACCGAACTGCTCTCTGCCAAGGAGAAGTGGAGCCTTGATGATATGAAGACCGTACAGAACGACGTGAAGGCCTATAATGCAGCCTGGATACTGCAGACCCTTACCGGCATTATTGAAAAAAGCAGCCAGGATAAGGGGCTATCGCCGCTTGAATCTTCTGCTCTCGAAGTCCTGAAAGAATGGGACGGCTTATACAACGAGAAATCCGCTGCTCCTTCACTTTATGAGCACCTCACTTACCATGTCCTGAAAGAGGGGGTTGGTGATGAATTCGGCGCGGATAATTTCCAACACTTTGCGGAATTAGCTGACCACTGGAATTTTTTCAAGGCATTCATCCGGGATCCGGAATCGAAGTTGTGGGACAATGTGAACACTGCTGCGATTGAAACCCGGGAAGATGTTGTGATGAGCGCGTTCAGAGCCACGGTTGCGGAGCTGCAAGGGAATTACGGTTTGGATATCAAAAAATGGACCTGGGGTAATGTCTGTAAAATTGAATATGTTCATCCCATCGGCACGAAGAAACCCTTTAACCGGATTTTCAATATCGGTCCTTACCCCGTACCGGGCGGGTATGAGGTTATCAATATCTTCGGGTGCGACGCAGGCAAGCATGACTACAAGGTGGTGTGGGGTCCCTCAACCAGAAGGCTTATAGATTATGCTGATGTTAATCACTCCTTTGCCATACTGCCTACAGGTAATTCAGGGAACTTTTTAAGCCCCTATTACCGCAACCAGGCTGAGATGTACCTCGGGGGTAAATATAGAAGTGTGGTCTTCACTGACGAGCAGATACAGCAGGATAAACAGCATGAACTTATTATGATCCCGAAATAATACTGGATGGCAGGTAATAGGGGGAAGGGTCTGCTGGCAACACCGGGAACACCAAGTGACATGGGGATAGGGGTTGTCATCGGCTCTAGTCATTAGGGCGGTTGACAACAATCCCACCCCCTGTCTCTATGTCACTTACTCCCGTATTTCTGAAATAATCTTTAATCCGCATGAAGAACACTCCTCATCACTTTCGGAAATTTTTGCACCGCATGCAGGGCATCTATCTATAGATAGATCTAATTCCTGGTCGTTTTTATCCTTATATACCGTAGGGGATGTTCCCCCTGCTCCCCGTATGCTTATGAAATGTTCTTTAATTTGCAGCATTTTTATGTAATACCATGTATAATCTCTCGTAATTCCTATCTTCGCGGTCTCAAAAGGGCTCATCCTATAACATTCAGATTGACCTAAAACATTTTTTTCCTCATAATAGAAAAATAAACAATAAATTAATTTGGCAGGTGCCGAAGTCTCATTAGCAGAGACGCGGGGGAACCATCATTTTGGGGCGAGTTTTCGGAACGGATATTTACACCAACCGGAATAGGGCAAGCCCGAGCCCGAGCCCGTCAGCTAACTCCGTAGGCCATAGCGGGAATAAGGTATATAATTCAAAGGGATAGATGTAGATTAGTCTCTCTATTTCTATCTGCACATTCAGTGAACTGCTCATTGAACATTTCAATACCACTTTTCTGCATCCCGCTTTGCCGCACCGTGTACCTGCCGGCAAGGAGGGTTCAATTATGGGAAAAATTAGAATACTTATAGGAAAAAACAGGTACAAGACTATGGGCATAGTCTTGTTGTTGCTTTCTGCCTTGATTATTGGTGGCTGTGGAGGAAGTACTGCGAAATCCGACAAACCTGTACTGGTTCTGGCTGACGTCAGCTGGGACAGTATACAAGTCCATAATCGTATCGCCGGTTTCATAATCGAACATGGTTATGGCTATCCTCAACCCAAATATCAATTCGGGGATTCTCTTCCAACGTTACAAGGGCTAGGACAGGGCAGCATTGACGTTTATATGGAAGTTTGGGCGGACAATTATAAGGATACCTGGGAAAAATTACTGGCTGACGGGTCAATAAAAAACCTTGGCACAAATTATCCCGATGCTCCGCAAGGCTGGTATGTACCAACCTATATGATAAAAGGGGATACAAAACGAGGAATTGAGCCAGTAGCACCGGATTTAAAATCAGTAAACGATTTGCCTAAGTATTGGGAGCTTTTTAAAGATAGAGAAGTGCCGGACAAGGGACGTTTTCACAACAGTCCGCCAGGTTGGTCTGTTACCGACATTAATGCTGTAAAAATTAAAACCTATGGATTGGATAAGAAATTCAATGTCTTTAGCACGGGTTCAGATGCTGCGCTGGCTGCATCCATGGTAAGTGCTTATGATAAAGGAGAGCCCTGGCTGGGTTATTACTGGGAGCCTACTTGGATAATGGGCAAATTGGACATGACCATGTTGGAGGAGCCCCCCTATGATCAGGAAACCTACGAAGATGAGTCCAATCGCGGATGCGCGTTCCCGGCAGCCAAGGTATATATTGCTGTCAATAGTGAAATGGAGCAAAAGGCTCCGGATGTGGTGGGATTTCTCCAAAAATACTCTACTACACTGGAACAGAACAACAACGTCCTGGCTTATATGAATGATAAAAAGGCAACGGCTGAAGATGCAGCATTATATTTCTTGAAGACATACTCTGATGAATGGAAATCATGGCTGCCTGAGGATGTGGCGGCAAAGGTTGATAAAGCATTAAAAGAGGTGGAATAGCAATGGAGATTAGTAATGACTATCTCGTTGAGGTTAACCATCTCTGGAAAGTATTTGGAAGCAACAATAAACAGGTGCAGATAGACCGCTTGGATGAATACGATGCAGACAGCTTGGTAGTTGCTGTGCGGGATATATCTTTTAAGATCAAGTCGGGTGAAGTATTTGTTATAATGGGCCTTTCCGGCAGTGGCAAATCAACTTTGATCCGGTGTCTGACTCGTTTGGTTGAACCCAGTTCCGGGCAGGTCATCATAAATGGTAAAGATGTAACTGCCATGACCAGTCAACAGTTAATAGAATTCAGACGAACTCAGGTAGCTATGGTCTTTCAACATTATGGCCTTTTGCCCCATCGAACTGTACTGGAAAATGTGGCTTTTGGCCTTAAACTGCGAGGTATGCCCCGTGAAGAAAATGAAGAGAAAGCTTTAGCCACTATTCAAAAAGTGGGCCTAAGAGGCTGGGAAAAAAGATATCCCGCTCAGCTATCAGGCGGAATGCAGCAAAGGGTGGGGATAGCCCGGGCTCTGGTCCAGGATACTGATCTTTTGTTGCTGGACGAACCATTTAGCGGACTGGATCCCTTGATGCGAAGAGAATTACAGGAAGAATTGCTGAGATTGCAAAATGAGCTGCACAAGACCATGGTCTTTGTAACCCATGACCTTAATGAAGCCTTGCGCCTGGGTGACCGTATGGCGGTGATGAAAGCCGGCGTATTTGTACAGCAGGCTGCGCCAAAGGAAATTATAATGAACCCTGCAGATGAATATGTGCGCCGCTTTGTTCAGGATGAACAAAAAATTGCATTAATGATGGGTGGAGCAGAACAAAGAAATAAATTATATCACTTGGATACATATAACAGCGTTAGAACCGAGAAATTAGCCGCAAATAGGAGATGATGTTTATGTTTCCGGAAATGCTGGAATTTCATGTAGCAGATTATATAAGATATTTTGTTGAGTGGTTAAACATTGCCTGTGGACCGGCATTTAGCTTTTTTGACGATACTGTTTTAGCAATGATACTCAAGGTGGAAGAAATGCTTGTGTTTATTCCCTGGTGGGCCTGGATTTTGCTGGTCGCTTTACTGTCCTGGAAAATAACTCATCATATGGGTAAAACTATCATACCGGTTATTTTGCTGTTAAGTATTGGTGCCTTCGGATTATGGGATAAATCCATGGAAACCCTGGCAGTGGTAATCATTGCTGTTTTGTTGTCATTATTAATTGGTATTCCTTTAGGAATTGCCATGGCTGTATCAGATCGTGTTAATGCTATATTTATTCCTATACTTGATGCCATGCAAACCATGCCCAGTTTTGTTTATTTGATCCCGGCACTTATGCTGTTTAGTTTGGGTAAAGTCCCGGCGGTGGTAGCCAGTGTTATTTATGCAGTACCTCCGGTACAGAGGCTTACCAACTTGGGTATAAGGCAGGTGTCGGAGACGGTACAGGAGGCTGCGGTTGCCTTTGGTGCAACTCCCTGGCAGCTAATGCGCGAGGTGCGTTTGCCCTTGGCCATGCCTTCTATTCTGGCCGGGGTAAACCAGACTACCATGATGGCATTGGCTATGGTAGTAATTGCCAGTATGGTTGGAGCCGGCGGCTTGGGCGAAGAAGTGCTCATTGCCGTTAATCGCATAGATATTGGCAAAGGTTTTGAAGCAGGATGGGCTATAGTTGTCCTGGCTATTCTGATTGATCGTTTGAGCCAAGGGGCGGCCAGGAATGGTGAACGCTAGTATGACCAGCGTGAGACCAGCGTGATATGATAGGGAATGGGATTGTTGATAATACCCCCAATCCAGAGCAAAGGGGGTATTTTTTTACGCCGCATTTGCCGCCATGGATCTGTCCAAACCTTCCTTCCTGCAGGAAACTAACCTTCTTGCCGTGCCGCTGTTTACCGGCAAGCTCATGTAGTGTATTATGAATGTAACGATATCGAAGTAATAATTAATTCCTCTCGCCTGTAGTATGTTTATGAGAAGACAAGGATGTGTATCATAACAAAAGTAAGGTCCAGCGAAAGGAAGTGAATTATGCGTAAACGGCTTTTTCTTTTATCTATCCTGCTGAGCGTTTTTTGCCTCTGGCCAGCGCTGCCGGCACATACGGCCAATTCTTCTCCTACAGTTTATACCTATACTATTGAAGGTACGGTAACCGCCGGTACCAGCCGCTACATCATACGGGGATTGGAGCAGGCTGCCCGTAATCAAGCAGATGCAGTCATCATTTACATTAATACCCCGGGTGGATTGGTATCATCTACGCTGGAGATGATTCAGGCCATTTCCGCATCTCCGGTTCCGGTCATTACCTATGTCCAACCCCAGGGGGCCATCTCGGCATCAGCCGGAACCTTTCTGCTTATAAGCGGCCATGTAGCAGCGATGGCCCCGGCAACCAGCTGTGGAGCTGCTATGCCCGTAAATATCGTAGCCCCCGGCGAAACGCCCAAGGCTGCCGATCAGAAAACAATTAACTACCTGGCCGGTCATATGAAAAGCCTGGCCCGCGAACGTGGGCGCCCGGCTGACCTGGCCGAACGTTTTGTCAAAGAAAACCTGACCCTGGATAGCCAGGAAGCTCTGCAGGCCGGGGTGGTTGAATACCTGGCTGCTGATACTAAGGATTTGCTTCGTCAGCTCGATGGTCAGCCAGTCAAGCTTCCCAATGGTAAAAAACTAATCCTGAACACAGCCTCTGCACAAACCAAACATTTCTCCATGAATGAAAGTGAACGCTTTATAAGTATAATAAGTGATCCCATGCTTACTATGATTCTATTAACCATCGGTATTTACGGCCTGATCATCGGTTTTAGCTCACCCGGTTTCTTCTTTCCCGAAATACTGGGAGCTATCAGCCTGGTTCTGGGTCTGTTCGGCCTGGGCCTGTTTGAAGTTAATCTTGCCGCGGCACTTCTAATCCTTTTTGGTGTTGGTCTCCTGGTCGCCGAACTATTCACCCCTACCTACGGAGTTCTGGGCATAAGCGGTGTTATCAGTGTTGTGCTGGGGATTCTCTTTTTCCCGGTCGAACCATTGATGCCCCACGGATGGGCGGTTAGTTTCCGCAGTGCTGCACTGGGAATCGCCCTGGTAGGCGTTTTGCTGGTTATCTGGATTGTAGTGGGACTGGTAAACTTACGAAAACATCCACCAGTCCACGGTAATAAAGAGTTTAATAATTTAAAGGGCATAACCGTTCAAACCCTGAATCCTGCCGGACTGGTTAAAGTCCAGGGCGAAATCTGGCAGGCCGTGAGTTTCGATGGGCAGGAAATCCCGGCCCAAACAGCGGTACAGGTTCGATCACGCCAAGGCCTGACATTGGTTGTCCAGGCCCAAGAGGAGGATCATCCCTCAGATAATTAGGTGAATTGTTATTGGTTTTGTTTTTACATGATTTTTTGAATTGAGACTTCTGCATAATTGATTATTTTTTAATTTGCCATGCCGCTTTAGAATGTCATCCTGAGCGTTAGCGAAGGATCTACGGCACTTGCGAGATTCACCGACGCTCAGGCTGCGCTGCACTTGCCTTCTTATCGCGTTCGGCACTAAATGCCATATGGCATTGTCGCTTCGCTAGCGCTCAGAATGACATTATTGCATGATTTTTTGAATTATGCAAAACCCCCAATTAGACGAAATTGTTATTGGTAAGTAAATTTATCGTAGGAAAAATAAATTAGGAGGCGAGTATATGGAGATAATAGGTTTGCTGGCTAACTGGCTCATCGTAATTGTACTGGTGGTACTGTTGCTGAGTGCATCAATTAAGATCATTCCGGAGTACGAAAGGGCGGTACTGTTTCGTCTCGGCCGTTTGGCCGGGGTACGGGGCCCGGGACTGATTTTCATTATTCCGGTAATTGATCGCATTATCAGAATATCCCTGCGAACCATCGTTTTTGATGTTCCCCCCCAGGAGGTCATTACCCGTGACAATGTAACCTGTAAAGTAAATGCGGTGCTTTACTACCGGGTCGTAGTCCCTGATAAAGCAATTGTTAATGTTGAACGCTATGATGAAGCCACCAACCAATTAGCCCAGACCACCCTGCGTAGTGTGGTCGGAACTGCGGACCTGGATGAGCTCTTATCCCAGAGGGATAAACTGAACCAAACCATCCAACACATAGTTGATGATGCCACTGATCCATGGGGCATTAAAGTTACCGCGGTGGAAATTAAAGATGTGGTTCTCCCCAATGAAATGCAGCGCGCCATTGCCCGTCAGGCTGAAGCCGAACGAAATCGCCGTGCCCTGGTCATCCAGGCCGAAGGCGAACAACAAGCGTCCGAGCTTTTATCACAGGCTGCCGAAGTCCTCAATTCCAAACCAGGCGGCATGACCGTGCGTGTGTTACGTTCCCTGGCAGACGTCGCCAGCGCACCCAACACCACCATCCTCTTCCCCCTGCCCATGGAATTACGCAAAATTCTGGGCGATTGGGAGGAAAGCGCACAGGAGAAGTGATTTTCGGGGACAGTCCCCAAAAATCACTTGCACAGAGCATCAAAAAAGGTGAATAGCTGCGTTTTGCAAACCTTGCTCTTCGCCTTTTTTGCTCGCTCTGGAGTCCTGCCAAGTAAGGCGGGACTTATGTTTTCAATGGTGGGTCAGCGGCGACTCGAACGCCGGACGCCCTGATTATTAGTCAGGTGCTCTGCCGACTGAGCTAATGACCCGGATGTAAAATGGCTGGGTGGCTAAGGTGTTACTCTCTTCTTTTACAACCACACCGGGCTGTAGCTTTTTTTCTCTATAGTGAGTTGGGTCAGGAGCCGGGAATTAAGCGTTTTGGCATAGATATCGCGATTGATAGCCGGAATCGGATAGAAGGTGCCAGGATTGCTTAAAACCATGAGAAAAGCCTGGTCAGCGGGGGAGAAGTTGTTATTGTTGAGGTTAACATCCTTGCCGTAGAGTTCCTCGCCTACTAGAGCAACTTCGCATAAGTAGCGGTTGACTTTCAGGTAAAACCAGGGGAAGAATTCACCAAAATAATCCCGCTGCAGGAGCAGGAAGTAGTCGCGCGTCCTTGACCATTCGCCAAAAAAGTCATTGCGGCTGATTTCGATCAGCTCTTGGCTGGTAAGGTCATACAGCAACGTAAAGGTTACTCGGCCCGGATCTACAAATGCCATTACCAGCAGTTTATTTATCGGAGCTGCAAAGGTGAAGAACCAGATATTGTAATCAGGTAATTCCAACACCGGCTGGTCGTTGCCGGTTTCGATGTTAATTTTCCGCAAAGTGCTGATGCCGTCGAAATACAGCAGGCTTTTATTATCAGTAAACCATTGGGGCATCATGCCGGTAAAGGAGAAGAGCGTTGTTCCGTCCAGCGCGCTTATCACCCGGCCGCTGCTTAAAGCCAATTTACTGCCGTCATAGGACCAATCGATTGATTCAGCGGTTTCCGCTATGTTTAAACTGCGGGAGGTTCCCTTGGCCAGGTCATAGATAATGATCTGGCGGCCTTCGTCGGCCAGCAGAGCGACTGCTTTCTTGTCTTTGCTGAGAAATAGCTCCCTCCGGCTTAGATTTGCAAATCTCTCCAGGCGGGTTGCGGTTCCGGTATCAGGATTTAATTTTATCAAATCGTCTCTATTATCTGTTGGCTGCAGAAAAGCTATTTCCCCCGGCAGGTCGGTGCTATAACCGGGGAGGACGACGGTTTCGTCCGGAATCAGGAAGCCATCGGGAACAAGATTATTAGCTTTTTGCAGGTCAATAAGAGGCAAGGCGTAATTAGAGGCCACGTTATTCAGGGTTTCGCCTTTCTCCGCCAGATGGAAGTTAAGCGGCGGCGGTATCAATAACAGTTGGCCGGTCTTGATGATGTAATCCGGTGCGGTTAAGTTATTAAGCTTGATGATATCTTCCATTTTATGCTTGAACAAGCGGGAGATTTTAAAAACGGAATCGCCGGCCTGTACCCGGTAGTAATATTCCTGCTGGGGAAAGGCAATACTTGTGCCCAGCGCCAGGTAGGTTTCCGGCCCGACGATACCATCGATGGCAATGCCGGCTGCAGTTTGAAAATCTTTGACTGCAGTGGAGGTGGCCGCTTGAAAATAGCCGTTTATTTCCCGGCGGTAATATTTTAATTGGTAAAGGTAATACTGCAGCCAGTAAACATCCAGTCCCCGGTCGTTTAGCCGCAACGTTCTTCCCCCCAGGGGGGCGTGGATAAATATTTTGTTGTAAGTGTCGGGGCCGGCAACGCCATCGGCGACCAGATCGGGAAAATCGGACTGAAACAGCTGCACGGCACCTTCGGTAAATAGACCAAAACGGCCGTCGGCGCGGCGATTGAGATACGGTTTTTTGTAGGCGGCCAGGCGGTTCTGCAGAACGGTTACATCTTTGCCAAGGGCGCCACTTTTTAAAATCCGCGATGAAAAGACGGCTTCGCCAGTCGCATACTTGCCGGTTCTGTGCCCCAGACGCAGGAATGTCTCCGGCCCCACGATTCCGTCTCTTACCAGGCCAAAATAATTCTGAAAGTTCCTGACCGCGGCACGGGTGAGAGGGCCGAATATACCGTCTTCCACCAGCTTGCCCGGTACCATATTATCGGGCAACATGTTCAGCAGGAACTGGAGAATTTGCACATCCGTACCCTGCAGCTGCGGAGTTGTCAAGCGCAAGTTACGGCTTCCGAAATAATAGTAAACCAGCTCATCCATTTTCATATCTCCTTCTTTTAGAAATCAATACAATGTATGAAGAGCAGGTATGATTTATAACAATGCATTCTCCGCCCTCCGGAGGGTTCTTCATTTACAAATGGTAGGTCAGCCGCGACTGAGTGATTTTTGGGGACTGTCCCCGAAAATCACTCAACATTTCAAAAGAGAAATTAGAATCAAATTTAAGTAAAAGTAAATCCGAAAAAGCCGATATAAATATAGATTTGATTCCACTGCAAAAAGTCAATTATGAATAGATACTGAACAAAAAGGAGGAATATCATGTTTTTTACAAATTATATCGGGAGAGGGAAAAAGACCATGTGGTATCAGTCTATTTTCAGCAAGCTGCTTCTCAGCCTGGCGGTGGCTTTGTTGACGATAAGCCTGCTGCCTTTCGTTAGCCAGGCAGCTACGTTTGAACTGGGAGGTAATCTGGGCTTAAGCTCAAGCGCCGACCCCATAACAGAAACAGACATTCGTGCAGGTGAGGATCCTGACAAGAAAGCTCTCACCATCACCCTTACTCTTAAAGGCACTAATACTTGGGCCGACGATGTGGAAAGCACCGCAAAACTAAGAACATTGATTGATGGTTTGGTGGCCCCATTTGATGATGATGGACTCCAGTGGGATAAAGTGAAAGCAGCATTAAAAATAAAAGCAGAACCGACCTCCAAAGCTAACTTTTTTAAATATGATAAAGATAATAATAGTATCGAAATTATCTTGCCCGAAGTAAAAAAATACGATATATCAGCCGACCAGATTATCGGTGTAAGCATTGCGCCGTCATTACTGAACGATTCTTCTGATCCGGTAACCAATACGCTGGATTTCACGATCACAGCTGATAGTCAGGCAGTTTTAATCAGCAACATTAATTCTGCTTCGGACATAGTTAATGGAGGAAAAATCATCAGCATATCCCTGACCAATAATACCTGGAATGCAGATATAATTAATATTAATGATAAAAGGAATGCTTTTTTCGAAAGTCTCAGTGCTTCTAATGAAACAGCTGAATGGAACAAGGTGATAAGAGCCTTAAAGGCTTTTCCCGATCCAGCGAATATATTAGAGATATTAGATGACAAAAGCACGCTTACTATTACCCTGCCGCCAGTGGATAATTACCGAATTTTAGAGCCACAGAGCATAAAAGCAAATTTTGAAAACTGGAATAAAAAACTCTTTATAACTAATGACCTGGCAACTTCACAGCGCCCTTTATCTTTTACCATCGCCCCTTCGTTTACGACTGCTACCTTGGGGGGAACGATAATTAATAGCCCAACAGAAAGCAATATCGCTATTGATGGAGGGCAAACTATCATTATTACTCTACCCAATAATACCTGGCAGGCAGATATTGCAACCAGCCCGGCCAAGATTAGGACGCTTGTCGATGGTTTTACTGCAGCTTCTGATACCGACAGCTGGAGTCAGGTAAAATCCGCAATAGATTCCAATGCGATAAGACTTGATGCCGCTAAGAAAAAATTAACGATAACCCTCCCACCAGTTGCAAAATATGACATAGTGGCCGATCAGACCATAACCGTGAACATAAATGCTACGTTGCTGGAATACAATCATCCGGTGACCTTAACCCCCAACACTTTTACAATTAAAGCTGACGGTGCGGCGACGGTGACCGGCACGGTAGCCCCGTTGCTGACGGAAGCGGATATGATAACCGGCGGGAAAACCATCATTATTACCCTGACCAATCATAAGTGGATCCCCGATGTTATAAGTAAGGCAGACAATCGAAATGCATTAATGGATAGTTTTACGGTTTCGAGCGGTAGCGAATCAGATAAAACTAAGTGGAGCAACGCGTTGGATGTGATTAAAGCCTCCGCCACTTTCGTTCGGATTAGTGATATTACCGTATCTATCACCTTGCCGCGGAGCAACGGCTTTAATATTGAGAAGGAAATGGAAGTGCAATTAACTGTTCCGGGTTCTTTAATCGACGTTACACCGCCGATTGCGGCACTTGACCCGGTTTATGCGTTTAAAGTTTTGCCGGTAAGCGATCAATCTGCCAAATTATCCGGCACAGCCGTCAGTGGCATCACTGAAAATGATATCGTTGCCGGGGGGAAAACGATCATCATAACCCTCAGTAACGATATTTGGGCACCCGAGGTTGCAACTGACCCCGGCCTACGCAATGCTTTGCTCGACGGGCTTACTGCTGCTGGTAGCAAATGGGCTAACGCGCTGGGCTATTTCAAAAACAGCCCTTCTACCAAAATTGTGCGCGACAGCGATACGGTTGTAACCATCACCCTGCCCGCTTATGAAGGATTTTCTATAGATAATGATTTGAGCATCACTTTGAATATACCGAAATCAGTCCTGACTAGCGCGTCAACAGAGATTACGACCACATCTTTCACTATCTCTGCCATCACCGCGGTTTTATCCGGAACTGCCATTACTGCACCGCCAGACAGCAAAAGTATTATCGCCGGTGGCAAGACGATTATAATTACTTTGAAAAATGCCACTTGGGCAACTGATGTCGTCAACCGTTACAGTGTATTGCTCGATAAATTTACAACCAATGACACCGTCGAGTGGAAAAAGATAAAAAACAAAATTACTGCGGCAGGCGTTGTCCGTACCAGCAATACAGTGGTTACAATTAAACTGCCGCCGGTTCCTGATTATACTGGTGATAATTATGATATTCACTGGATCAGTGTGATCGTACCCCAAGCCCTGATTGCAGGAGGAAAGAAGGATGTGACTGCTACGCCGGATCTGGAAATCGGTTCGAAGGCTTCGGCCCGCTTAAGCGGAAACAAGCTTAATAAATCAGATGTGGTTTCCGGTGGGGATACCATAACGATCAGACTTGATGGCTGCACCTGGGCAGAGGATGTGGTATCAAATGCCAGCAAATTAAAAGCCCTGTTAAAAGGTTTTACCGCCGATTCTGATGCCGCCAGCTGGAACCTGGTGATGACCGCTTTGCAGGCCAAGCCGGAAAATGTAAAGCTAGATAGCGAAACGAAAATAACCATCGAGCTGCCGCCGGTACCCAACTACGACCCGGTAAACGAACAGACGGTAAGCCTGACTATTCCGAAAAACTTACTGGTTTCGGCTAACGACAATATCGTTGCGACAAATCAAATTGTAATAAGTTTACCCTCACATTACTACCAGGGAACATTGCAATACTTGCTTGATTACAACATTCTGACCCATTATGTTAACACAAAGCCATTGCAGGATATTTTCCTGGCGGTACCGGTAAAATACATTACTTCGGTTGTGGTAGGTCAGACCATACTTGATAATACGGTGATAACTTCCATGGACATTTATACGGATTCCAGCGTTAATAAAGTGACGGTGACCGTAAATGGGACAACTTACACTACCAGAGACTGGGTAACCGATGGAAAGGGAAACAAGTTTAACATTGGTTTTGCCTATAACAATTATTCCACTGCTGCAGGCGGTTCAGCAGCACCTGAGATTGATGCCATTATCAGCGTGTCAGATCGCAATATCCGCCTGCAAAATGATGTAACCGTAAAGATTAGCGGTTCCAAAACCTATAATATAGCACCATCCGCCGATTTGAAAGGCACCTACAGTCTCTACAAACTGGTAAACGACAGCAAATTATTTACGTCAATACTGGATTACTATATACCTGCAGACATAAGAGTGCAGACCCTAACCCCATAAAAAAGATCGGAAGTGAAAACCATGAAAAGAAGCTTTATTTCCCTGCTGATAATTTGTTTGCTCATGGCCGGAGCAGTTCCGGCCGGGGCGGCCTCAATACCCGCCGGATTTGACTCCTGGCCGCTGCAGGGTACGACCGATGCCAAAAAGGTATGGACGATTAAATTCAGTCTGCCGCTGGATTCGAATTCAGTCAACCGCAGCAATATTTATGTTACTGATGACAGCAATCGCTCGGTCAGCACTTCGCTGGTGCGCTCGGCTGATGGAACCAGCGTCCAGGTGAAGCCTTCCAGCGCTTATACGGTTGGGAAAAAATACTGGCTGTTTATTAGCGGCGGACTTACTGCCGCTAACGGTAAAAATGCCCTTGCCCAGCCGATTGCTGCACCTTTTTTAGTTGCGGAAGAAAACAGTAAGATTATTCAGATATCCGCCAGCCATTCTCCCCTCTTGACCAGTTTCACGGTTCTTACTAGTGCGGATGTATTTTCGGTTAAAATCAATTCCAAAAACATGATCTATCAAGGAAACAATACTTATACCCTGGGGATGACCGGCCTTAAAACCGGCGGTACCGTTACCGTATACGCTTACGACAGCAAGGGCAAATGTCTCAAAAACCAAAAATACACCATAAAATAGAACAAATTTAAAGTGTGATTAGTTAAAAACACCCATGATAACAGCTAAAAAATTATTAATCTTGACTATGGCATGGGGGCATGGAAGGAATAATTATATATTTTTTAGGGATGCCTTGATTTTTTACAAATGGAAGCAAGAGTTGATTGCAAAGGAATTGAGGAGGAAGAGAATTTTGAAAAAAAACATACGACTGTCCCGGCTTATATTAATGGTTTTTATGCTAACCGCAGTTTTCACGGTGGGGCCGGCAACTACCTCATCGGCTGCTCTCAACGATATCCAGGGTCATTGGGCGGCAGCTGCTATTCAAAAGATGGTAGATCAGGGTGTGGTCACCGGCATGCCGGACGGCAGCTTCAAACCCGATAATAGTATCAGCAGAGCAGAGTTTGCTACTTTAGTGGTTAAAGCTTTTAGGCTGGAAAGCAAAAGCGGCAAAGTATTCAATGATACCAGTCATCATTGGGCCAAAGACTACATCGCCACCGCCAATGCCTATGGTATTCTAAACGGCTACAGCGATATTAAATTCGGTCCTGACGATCCTATTACCCGCGAGCAAATGGCCGTGATGATAGTAAAGGCTGACAAACTGCAGAGCAGCGGTACGGCTTTAAGTTTCAGCGACAGCAATAAAATATCCGCTTGGGCTAAAGATGCTGTGGCTACTGCCAGTGCCAACCAACTTATCAAGGGCTTCCCCGATGGAAGTTTCCAGCCGCAGGCCGGTGCCACCCGCGCCCAGGCAGTGGTAGTCATCAGCAATGCAGATTCCGCAGTTGCACCAATTGAAGATACCGATCTGAGAGTTATACAGATTAACTAATAAGTGATTTTCGGGGACAGTCCCCAAAAATCATTTGCACGGCAGTTCCCTGCAACTGCAGTTTACCGACAGGCTCTGGAGGGCCACCTCCGTGAACAGAGGAATTATACCGGCAAGTGGGTAATGCATTGGAATGTTTTCTGGCAAAACCTGCTGGTCGGAGTAGTGATTTTATCATGTTTTACCTTGTATATATTCCGGGGATATGGATGGTTGCTGGTAATTATGGCGGGCATGCTGCTGGGAGTTTGTAACTGTCAAGTAAAA
>Ga0209509_1001764_pt1 | contig 15547 bp, 10 predicted proteins | sample BioC13SIPDNA_FD_185743 | JGI IMG/M metagenome (GOLD analysis project Ga0209509, IMG submission 185743) | Anaerobic biogas reactor microbial communites from Washington, USA - Biogas_R1_A C13 SIP DNA (SPAdes) (version 2) | ecosystem: Engineered > Bioreactor > Anaerobic > Unclassified | place...
CGGTGAGCGGGGCGAAATCCCCGCAGTCGCATCCTGCCGGTGCAGAAACTGTGGACGCCGAATCTTCGGCGGTTGAGGTTGATGGGGAAACCGTGGGGTTGGCAAACCCGGCTTCCGTCCATTGTGAAGAACAGGGCGGCACGCTTGATATCCGGGACACGGATGTGGGCCAGTATGGCGCGTGTGTCTTCTCCGATGGGAGCGAATGTGAGGAATGGGCATTTTTCAAGGGTGAATGTACTCCCGGCCTGAAGGCTGACGAACCACTGGACAGCGAGGTCACTGCCGAACCGGTCGAAGACTGGGTTGGTGTCGTGGTGAGCAATCCAGAAGGCGCGCAGTTCGACGATTATTTCCAGATGTTGGATCAGAACGGCACGCGCGTCGGCATCACAGGAACCGATGTTATTGGCGAGCAGCTCGTCGCTTTGCGTGACACCGGCACGCTAATTCACGTCTGGGGCATCATCCGCCGCGACGTCCCAGATGCTTACGGTGCGCAGATCGAAGTCACGCGATTGGAGACCGAGTAACGATGGGCGACACTCAACAGTTAAGCCTCTGGTGTTTCATTCCAGAGGCTTTTTTTATACTTGGAGTCCCGTTCAGTCTGTCCACCGGAACAATGTCGAAACAGTCGGAACCATATCGGCGACTGAGGCCTGCCGGTTTCCCTCGTTCGCGCAGCGGTCGGTGATTACGCCGTTGACCGTTTCACGCAGCCAGACAACGCTATTTGCATTCCCACCCGGATAGGCGAAGGTCAATACCGTTTCCGATTCGCCGGGCAGTAATCCGCCATGGACCCCACGCGCCGGCCCGCCGAAGTAATAACCTTCGCGCCCTTTCGCTACCAGGAGCAGGTCTCCGCTGCTTTCCGACGCCAGCAGTCTCAGCCGGTTGACCGCGTCCACGTACCCCAATTCTGGACGCGCAGTCAGATAGTCGCTCAATGTCTGTGTCTCCCCCTTGCCCAGGTAGGCCTGATATGCGGCGTGCCACCCATCGCTTTCCACGTTGCGAATCAGAATTGCGTCTAGCGTGGCGTGCAATTCCTCGGCATAGCGCCCCTGTACGTTCATCTCGTGAAATGCCTCCGCCACCGGAAGTATGTCTTCTGTATAGCGTGGGCGATCGGCCCAGCGCCCATCACGTCGTTGCAGATAGACGTGCGCCAATCCACCGTTTAGTCCCATCACCGCGTCACAGTTGGGGTCCTCGCCGGGAATGTCGTGAACGTCCAACCCCAGGGCATTGAACACATGCCCCAATTCCAAATCGAAAGGGAACCCCATACGCAGGGAGTGGCGATCATCGGGCACGGCATCTATCTGCCCGTGGTCACTCACCAGGACGAAGAGCGCGCCGTCGAGCATGCCGTGGCGCGCGAGCGCATCCAGTAGTAGTCCGATTTGGGCATCGATGACTTCATGGAGATACTCGGCCTGGCTGTCAGGCCCATGCACATGGCTGTGATGGTCAAGCCCCATGAAATAGGCCATCAACACGGCGGGGCGGTATCCCTTCTCTAGCTCGCGGATCAGGCGTTGCAGCATCCCAGCATCGTATTGTCCAGCCTCCATCCCCAAAATGCCCCGTCCTTTTGTGAAGCGCGCGATATCGAGCACACTGGGAGGCTGCCAGACATCCGCGCCACGGGCATACATATGATAGAAGACCGCCGAGGGCAAATCGCGCGCGGCTGCCCTTTCATAAAGCGTGGGTGTTGTGCTGTGCAGAAACCGTGACGCCAGCGCATCGGTGAAGACGGCCACAGCGTCGTCTACGGCCAGTGTGTCACCCACGTCAAACCCGAAGTGGCGTGGACGTCCGTTGGAGATGCGCCCAAACCGGTCGAAGCTTTCGTTGCCGGGGATGCCGTGTTCGCAGGGATGTTGTCCCGTGACAATGCTGGCCTGCGCCGTAAACGTGATCGCTGGCGCAGTGCTTACCGCTTCCACGTGACACGCGCGCGTCCCTTCGCGCCCACCGACCATGCGCGCGATGTTCGGAACTTCGCCGACAGCCAGCGCCTGCAAGAACACGTCACGCCGAAGGCCATCAATATCGATTATGATCAGTGAATGTGGTGACTGCATGACTTGAACGCTCCTAAAATCAGTGTATGTAAAGTGTACACAAATTGCCTTTTCCGTCTAGTCGATTATGCTATCGTCGCGGGTGTGCCAGATTGTCTTAATCCCTCCACGAATCGTTCAACAGTTATCGCCGTTCGCTCTCTGCCTCTTTTGCGGTATAATAGGCTTTTGGAAACCCTCACGTTTCCTGATTGTCTGTCACAAATTCCATGAATTTGGCACGCCTTCGTGAAATTCATGGCGTTTGCGGGGCAACCATCACCATCCCACGATGCTGAACCAGTGGAGGATTGGATCTTTTGGACACTGAAAACGAGACCGGAATCATCAGGACAGTGGATATTCAACACGAGATGCGCACGGCGTATCTCGATTACGCAATGAGCGTGATTGTGGCACGAGCGCTGCCCGACGCGCGCGATGGCCTCAAGCCCGTGCAGCGCCGCATCCTGTACGCGATGCACGATATGGGCGTGCGCCCCACTACGCCGCACAAGAAATCCGCCCGTATCGTCGGTGAAGTGCTTGGTAAGTACCATCCCCACGGCGACTCCGCCGTCTACGAGGCGATGGCGCGTCTGGCGCAGGATTTCTCCGTGCGTTATATGTTGGTCGATGGGCAGGGTAACTTTGGCTCCATCGATGGCGACTCGCCTGCCGCCATGCGCTACACCGAGGCGCGCCTCTCGCACATCGCGATGGAACTGCTCAACGACATCGAGAAAGAAACCGTCGATTGGGTCGAAAACTTCGACGGCAGCTTGCAAGAACCCGCTGTGCTGCCCGCACGCTTGCCCAACCTGCTCGTCAACGGCGCGTCGGGCATCGCTGTGGGGATGGCGACCAGCATCCCGCCGCACAACCTGGGCGAAATCGTGGACGCGTTGGTGCACATTCTCGACAACTGGGATCGCCGCGAGGAAATCGGCGTCGAAGAGTTGATGGAGTACGTCAAGGGGCCGGATTTCCCCACCGGTGGGCAAATCCTGGGACACGAGCCGATTGTCAAGGCGTATGCCACCGGGCGGGGCAAGGCCGTGGTGCGCGCCGTCGCCAACGTCGAGGAGATGCGCGGGGGCCGTTTCCGCCTTGTCATCACTGAAATTCCTTACCAGCTCAACAAATCGAGCCTGCTCGAACGCATTGCTATGCTCGTCCGCGAGGGTAAACTGGAGGAAATCAGCGACTTGCGTGACGAATCCGACAAGCGCGGAATGAGCATCATCATCGAACTCAAACGCGGCGCACAGCCGCAAAAGGCGCTCAATCGCCTCTACAAACACACCCCTCTGCAATCCACCTTCGGCATTCAATTGCTCGCGCTGGTGGATGGCGTGCCGCGCGTGCTGCCGCTCCGGCGCTTGCTCCAGATCTTCCTCGACCACCGCATCGATGTGCTGGTGCGCCGCACGCAGTACGATCTGAACAAGGCGCAAGCCCGCGCGCACATCGTCGAGGGCCTGCTCATTGCGTTGAATCACATGGACGCGATTATCAAGACGATCCGCGAAAGCCCGGACGTGGATACTGCCCGCGATCGGCTGATGGCGAATTTCGGTCTGAGCGAGCTGCAGGCGCAAGCGATTCTCGATATGCAACTGCGTCGCCTCACCGGGCTGGAACGCCAGAAGCTCGAAGAGGAATATGCCGAGCTACTCAAGACGATTTCCTACCTCGAAGGACTGCTGGCTTCGCCCTTGCAACAACGTGAAGTCATCCGCCAGGACCTGATCGAGCTGCGTGAGCACTATGCCGACCTGCGCCGTACGGCCATCCGCCCCAACGCGGACGCCTCCCTCGACGAAGAAGACCTGGTCGAAGAGGAAGACGTGCTGATCGCCATCACGCAGCGCGGCTACATCAAGCGCATGCCCTGGACGACCTTCCGCGCGCAAGGACGTGGCGGGCGCGGCGTCATCGGCATGGCGACCGGCGACGAAGACGAGATCACCACGCTGCTTTCAGCCTACAGCCATGACACGTTACTCTTCTTCACCGACAAAGGGAAGGTCTACCAGGAGAAAGTCTACCAGATCCCCGATGCCGGGCGCACGGCCAAAGGTTCGATGATTGCCGGCATCCTGGCGGTGGGGGCCGAAGAGCACGTCACCGCCGTCGTGCCCGTGTCGAACCTTAAGAACGTGCCAGGCAGCGGCGACATGTTGAGCCTCGACGACGCGCCAGACAGCGACAGTATGCCGGCCTCCGGCGATGAACTGCTTTCCGATGGCGAACCACTTCCAAGCGAGAGCCTGCCAGACGAGGGTCTGTCAGGGGAGGTGCATTATTTGTCGATGATCACGCGATTGGGTCGGATCAAGCGGGTTCCCCTTTCGGAATTCAGCGCCGTGCGTCCCAGCGGCCTCATTGCTATCTCGCTCAACACTGGCGATGAATTAGGCTGGGTGCGCCTTACGCAGGGCAACGACGATCTCATCCTGGTGACGGAGCAAGGACAAGGATTGCGCTTCAACGAGCAGGATGTGCGCCCGATGGGACGTACGGCGGCCGGCGTCATCGCCATCCGTATGGATGATGGCGACCGCCTGACCATCGCTGAGGTGGTGGAACCGAATGGATCGCTTTTCCTGGCTTCGCTGAAAGGGTACGGGCGCTGTACTGCGCTGGACGAGTTCCGCACACAGGGACGCGGCGGCAAGGGCGTGATTGCTTTCCGGGTCAACGATATGACCGGTCCCGTCGTGGATGGCCGTGTGGTACAGGATGATGACGAAATCACGTTGATGTCGGAAAGCGGCATCGTGCTGCGCACCCGCGTGGATAAGATCCCCAAGATGGGACGCTACTCGCGCGGCGTGCAGATGATGGGTCTGAAGAACGGCGACCGGGTCGCTACTCTTGCACGGCTGCCCAGTGGCGGTACGCCCAACGGCAGCGCGAATAACGGCAATGGTGATACAGCCAACAGCAACGACGATATCAACAATCGCAACGGCGAAGTGAATTCTACCGTGAGTCACACCGATCCTGAAGAAATACCAGACCTGATTCGTGAAGATTCGGCGACTGTAGATATTCGTTAAGATTCGTGGTTAGATCCTAAAGGAGCGTCGATATGCGCGACACAATCCGGCCTCGCTCCAGTCAATTGACGGCGCTGCTGCCAACGGCAGATGCCGAGTTGTTGGCTGAAACGTTGGTGGCGTTCGCCAACGCTGACGGCGGCACGCTTTACGTGGGCGTCACCGATGATAGCGACGCTGCCGACGGCGGCGTGCCGACTCCCGGCACGCCTACCGGGGACCTCTATCCCGAAGAATTCGGCGAAGTCGTGCAGCAGGCCGAACGGCTCTGCCGCCCACCGGTTCCCGTGCAATGGGAACAGGTCGAGACCGGAGGAGCGTTCGTCTTCGTGGGACGCGTGCAGCGCAGCACCGAATTGCACACGCTACACGACGGACGGGTACTCGTGCGCGCAGGCGTAGAAAACCGCCCGCTCGACGGTGCAAAGGTGCAGCAGATCCTCGCCAGCCGCTCCACGGGGGAATACGAAGCCGAGCCGGTTCCCGGCGCGACACGCGACGATTTCGATGCCGACACGCTGCGCGAATTCGTCGAGAGGTGGGAAAAGCGCCAGGGACGCCCACTCAGCCGCCCGCTCGATGACGTGCTCGTGGAAATGGGATGGCTGCTCCCCGGAGGCGCGCCAACTGTGGCGGGCATCCTCCTCTTCGGCAAAAACCCGCAGGCATTCATTCCCCGCAGTGGACTGACGTTCGTGCGCTTCGACGGCACGCAGGTTCATCGCGAAGGCGGCGATCCCGGTTACGGGCGGCGGGTGGAGTTCACCGGCCCGCTGGCACACATCGTCCAGCGCGCGTGGGACATCCTGCAGGATGAAATTCGCGTGGGCGCGGTGGTGCGCGGCCTGGAGCGCAAAGAGCAGTGGCAGTACCCACCGACCGCCATCCGCGAGGCGCTGGTTAACGCCGTGGCGCACCGCGACTATCGCGTGCGCGGACGTGCCATCGAAGTGCGGATGTTTGTCGATCGGCTAGAGATTTCCAGCCCTGGCGGGCTACCCGGTTTCATCACCATCGACAACATCGTGGATGAGCACTTCTCGCGCAACCCGCGCATCGTCAATGGTCTATTCCAGTGGGGTTATATCGAAGAGCTGGGGCTGGGCGTGGACCTGATGATCCAGGATATGGTGAACGCCGGACATCCACCACCGCAATTCCGCGCGCTGGACTATGCGTTCACCGTCGTCTTCGAAAACGTGCATCAGCGCCAGCCTATCGCACCCGCTGCCGTCGATTTGACGATGAACGAGCGGCAGGCCAAGGCGCTGACTTACCTGCAGAAAAACGAGCGTATCACCAACCGCGACTATCAAGCGCTTTGTCCCGACGTGACTGCCGAAACACTGCGTTTGGACCTGTCGGACCTGGTCGAGCGTGGCGTGCTCCTCAAGATTGGGGAGAAGCGGGGGACGTATTACATCCTGAAGTAAGGAGCATGGAGTACGGAGTAAGGAGGAGGATCGACCAAATTCCACCTCCCTACTCCCACCTCTACTCCATACTTCTTACTTCTTACTCCCTTTTCTGAATTCCTCCATCACGCGCGCCCAACTCATGCTCGCGCTGGAGAGCAGCGTGTCGGCGCGGAAGAAGCGCGCGGCGATGAGAACGAAGAGGTACGTCGTTATTGCCAACCCTACCAGGCTAACAATCGGCTGCCAAAATGGCACGCCACCCGCCGCAAGACGTGGTAGCATCGCTGTGGGCGCAGTCAGCGGGAAGAGACTCACGATTGTAGCCAACGCACCGTTTGGCGATTCGACGAAGGCATTGCTCAACAGTACCGGAATCATCATCGGCACCATCACGATGTAGGTGAACTGCCCGGTTTCACGGGCGTTCGGCGCCAGCGCGCCAATCGCTCCCAATGCCGAGGCATAGAGGATATAGCCCAGCACGAAGTAGAGCAGCCCCCATACCAGGAATCCCGGCGGCAAAGTGACTTGACTCAGCATGATACCCAACGTTGCCAGCATCGAACCACCACGTTGTATCGTCAACAAGCTGCCGCCGAGCCAGATGCCCATCTGCAGCAGCCCCACCAATCCAAGGCCGAGCACCTTCCCCAACATCAGATCGCGGGGACGTAGACTCACCAACAGGACTTCTACAGTGAGGTTTTCCTTCTCCCGCGAGACGCTGCGCAGCATGAAGCTGCTGCTCATCGAGAGCACGAAGAAGAAGATGAAGAGCACACCATAACTCACCATAAACCGCGTTCCGAAGTCTGCATCGGCGGTAGTGTCTTGGGCTGCCAGAGCCGTGGTGTCAAGGTTGGCGATGGGATTGGCGACCCGTCTGGCTACCATCTCGTCGCCCACCAGGTTGAAGCTGAGCATGTACTGGAAGATGTCGCCGCTCCCGATGTTGCTGAGCGGCGCGAAATCTTTCTCCACCGCGAGGAGGTCGCCGGTAGCGATATAATCCGCCGAGATCACGTAATATTCCCGCAATTGCCCGTCCAACAGCGCCGCGTGCGCGCTGGACTCGTCAGGAAACGCTCTCACCAGCGTGTCCGGGATGCCGGGAGGCAGTTGAGTGATCAATCCCGCTTGATCCACGTATCCAATTGCCAGTGCGTTTCCTTGCTCTGCACTGGCGAGTACATCCTCTTCCTGTTCGACCATGCCCTGGCCGAGAAATTGTGTCCCAAGGGTGAAGACCATAATCACCGCAGGCAGCAAGAACGTAGTAATCCAAAACGAAGGCTTGCCGAGCGTATTGCGGATTTCATGTTTGATGACTAACCAGATGTTACGCATACCCTACCCCCTTCACGATCGTTCGGCGCGCAGCCGGCCGATGATGGTTTTGAGGCGCAATGGCTGTCCATAATGCAACATCCCAATGCGGAAGATGCGGGCGGCGAGCCATACACTTGCCCCTGCCGAAGCAACCAACAGCACCCAACTCACGACCAACTGCCACAGCGGCACCGTCGTGATGGCCCAGCGCATCGTGACGGTGACAAAAGCCGTGGTAGGGAACAGCGTCAGCGCCACGATCAACGGACTGTTTGGTTTTGTCATAATCACTGTGATGAGGAAAAACGGCAGCATGAAGAACATGTTGAGGATACCCGTGATTTGCTGCCCCTGGCGCAGATCGGAGACCATGCCGCCCACTGCCGTCATGATCCCGGCGGTCAGAGCATAAGCCGGCAAAAAGAAAAGCGCGACGACGACGAGCAACGTCCACGGGATGCGCACCCCTTGCACTTCTGGTACAAAGAACGACGCGACGAGCAGCGCAAGCACGCCCGTCAAGACCCATATTCCCAACTGCGTCAGTCCCACGCTCATCAAACCAAGTGCCTTGCCACCGATCAGTTCCCCTGGGCGCACCGAAGTCGCCAGCACCTCGATCGTGCGATTCTCTTTTTCGTCGGTGATCGCCTGAAGCATGTAGCTGCCGGAGTTCATCACCGCAAAGATGAAGAAGAAAGCTGCGACATAGGGCACAAGGAAGCCCAACATATTCTCGCCTTCGAGTTCCTGGCTGCCATCACTGGAGCGGAAGGTGATCGAAGAGCCTTCCACGATGCGCTGTTGAATATCCGTGGGATGTGCGGCGAGCAAATTGGCGCGCAGAAAACTGGCGAAGTCATCCTGAGCGATTCCGCCGGGACGCTGGCTGAGGTAAAAGAGCTGGACGCTCCCGGATTGCATGTAATCCGCCGGGATGATGTAGTACGCCTGAATCCTCTCGGCTTCCAATGCCGCGCGTGCCGCATCCTCGTCGGGGAAAGCCTGTATCGCTACCGGCGCTTTGCCGCTTTCATCCGGCGGCAGCGTGACGGCAGCGTCGAGCAGCCCGGTGTAATCGACGTAGCCCAACGGCAAGTCGCCGCGTTGGCCAAGCGACGCCAGGATAGCCACCACCATCACACCGATAATCATCACCGGCAACCACAACGTTCCCACCAAAAACGATTTCTGCCGGACGATCTTCAGATACTCGTGTTTAGCGATCAACCAAAAGCTACGCATGCGCCGCCTCCTCGTGCCCGGCGCCCTGCACCACGGTGACGAAGATGTCTTCGAGCGACGGTTCGGCGATCTCGAAGCGCTCCAGCTTGACGTTGTCCTGGCGCATAATCGCCCGCAGTACATCCTGCGAATCCACGCCCACACCCAGCGTCAGGTTCCACGCTCCGTTGTGGCGGCGAGCCTCCAGCACGCCGGGCAGATTGGTGAAATCTCCCTGTCCCTCAATGGTCAGCGCGTTTCCGGCAAAGTCGCGCTTGATCTGGTCCACCTCACCGTAGAGCACGTTGCGCCCGTGGTCGATGAGGAGGATGCGGTTGCACAGCTCCTCCACTTGATGCATCTGGTGAGCCGACATGATGATCGTCTTGCCCTGCCGTCGCAGGTCTTCGATGATGTCCTTCACCAGCCGTGTGTTCACCGGATCGAGTCCCGAGAACGGCTCATCCACGATCAACAAATCCGGATCGTGGAGCAACGTGGCAATGAGCTGCGCCTTCTGCTGCATACCCTTGCTCAGGTTCTGCACCTTCTGCTGGCGGAAGTCGACCAGATCGAAACGTTCCAACCAGGGTTCCAACCGCGCGCGCGCGGTTGCTTCGTCGATGCCCTTCAGCGTCGCCAAAAACAGCAACGTCGGCTCCAGTTTGAGGTCTTTGTACAGGCCGCGCTCCTCCGGCATATAGCCGATGCGGTTCTTCTTCTCTTCGGTCAGCTTGCCGTCGAAGATGACGACCTCGCCATGATCGGGCCGGAAAATATCCAGCATCATGCGGATCGTTGTCGTCTTGCCCGCGCCATTTGGTCCGAGCAGACCGAACACCTCGCCCGGATACACCTCGAACGAAACATCCTGCACGGCCTTGACCTCGCCGAAAGCTTTGCTGACGTGTGAAACTTTGACTGTCGTCATGAAATTGCCTCCCGAATTGCGAATCACTTTTGTGTCGAGCTTATTATAACCGAAACATGGGAAAGGAACATTGCCCGAAGGAACGAATTTTGTCCTGTACTTTTGTTCAAGGATAAAGTATACAAATTTATGGTAAAATAGTATCTATGACCGAGTACACACAACTCGAACAAGGTATTCGCGCTTTGGAGGCGCAGCGCGGCGCGTTGGGTGACGCTGTCGTCGATGCGATGATTGCCGCTGCGCGCGATAAGCTGGCAGCGTTGGAAAATGGCGCGTCTACCAGCGCCGCCGTGCCAACAGGCGACGTACGTTCGGCGGGCATCCGCGGTGAGCGCCGGCTCGTCACCGTGGTCATCGCCGATGTGAAAGGCTCCACGCAGTTGTTGGAACACCTTGGTACCGAAGCCTGGGTCAAGCTGATGAACCGCCTCTTCGCCATCCTGGAAGCGGAAATCAACCGCTTTGGCGGCGCGGTCGATCAGTTTCGGGGCGACGGTCTGGTGGCGTTCTTCGGCGCGACGGAGACGCACGAGGACGATCCCGTGCGGGCTGTGCTGGCGACATTGGCGATGCAAGAGGCGCTTAAACCACTGGCAGCCGAATTGCGCGCCCGCGAGAGCGTCGAATTGCGCCTGCGCATCGGTGTGAATACCGGTGAAGTCATCGTCGGTAAGCCGCAGGCGCAACGGGAGGAAACAGCCATGGGCGAGGCCATCACCATAGCCGCGCGCATGGAGCAAGCCGCTGAGCCGGGGACCGTCCTCGTGAGCGAGCACACCTACCGGCTAACCTGGACGCAGTTCCGGTGGCGTCCGCTGGGCGCGCTGGCGGCCAAAGGTGTCCGCCGCCCCATCGCTGTCTACCGCCCCCTGGCGGCCAAAGCGACCGCCGAGAAGATACGCGGCATCCCCGGCCTGGAAGCACCTCTGGTGGGCCGGAAAACCGAGTTATCTGCCTTGCAGCACGCCATTGCGCGCTTGCACTCCGGAGAAGGCGGCCTCGTCACGATCGTCGGTGAGGCCGGATTGGGAAAGTCGCGATTGGTGGCAGAACTGCGCCGGAGTGCTGGCGGGCGTCGCGCCGATATGCAGTGGGTCGAAGGCCGCTGTCCCTCCTACGGTACCTCCATCGCCTACCTGCTCTGGGTAGACGTGCTGCGAGGATTGTTGGATGTGACGGCGGATGCATCACCACAGACCATCCGCGATGCATTGCGCGCGCGGGTACAGGCCCTGGCGGATGTCAAATCGTCCTATCCCGAGAGGCATCCCACCCTCTATCCCTACCTCAGCCAATTGCTTGGGTTGCCGCTTGACGTGAAAATGGCTGCCAAACTATCAGCCGTGGAGGGTGAGGAACTCAAGCGCGGCACGTTCCGCGCCATCGAAAGCCTCATCGAAAGCACGGCCCGGCAGCATCCGCTGGTGATCGTCTGCGAGGATTTACATTGGGCCGATCCCACGTCACTGGAACTGTTGGAGCGCCTGTTACGGATAACGAGCCGCGTTCCGTTGTTGTTTATCTGCGTACTGCGCCCCGAAACGGCCCACGGCGGTGCACTCGTCAAGCAGCTTGCCGCGCGACGCGGCGGGCGCCAGCACACTGACCTATGGCTGACGCCTCTCTCTACCGTGGAAAGCGAAACGCTGCTGCATCATTTGCTGCGCATGGATGAACTGCCCCAACCACTCAAGGCTCGCATCCTCAATCACGCCGAGGGCAATCCGTTCTATATCGAGGAATTGATCCGCTCGCTGCTCGACGACGGCGTGATCGTCTGGGATAAAGACCGAGGGCGCTGCGAAACGACGTGCGAACCCACCGAGATCGCCATCCCCAACACCCTCTACGGCGTGCTCATGGCCCGCATTGACCGGCTTCCGGAGGATGCCAAACGGGTGCTGCAACTGGCCTCAGTGGTGGGACGTACCTTCCCGCGCCGCATGTTGGACGCTATCAACCGCCGGCGTTACAACCTGGATAGCGCCCTGCTCACCTTGGAGCGCGAGGAACTGGTCTACGAGCAGAAATCGGGGCCGGACCCGGAATACGTCTTCAAGCACCATCTGATCCAGGAGGCGGCTTATAGCAGCCTGCTCAAACAAGAGCGGGCGGTCCTGCATCAATGGGTGGCCGAGTTCCTGGAAGGCCTGCGGACCGAAGTGCGCGACGCCTACGTGGGGGTCTTCGCCCATCACTGGGAGCGTGCTGACCGGCCCGATCGCGCGGTCGCCTATCTGCTGCGCGCCGGAGAACGGGCGGCGTCGCAGTTTGCCAACGTCGAGGCCGCGGAGTATTTCAGCCGGGCGCTGGCATTGACCCCAGGTTATAGCCTCGAGCGCTATACACTGCTGCTGGCCCGCGAGCGCATCTATGACTTGATGGGCGCGCGCGAAGCGCAAGCGCACGACCTGGATGCTTTGGAGATGTTGTCCCAGGCGTTGAACGATCCACAATGCGAAGCGGAAATCGCACTGCGCCGCGCCCACTACACCGAAAACGCGCGCGATTATCCAGCAGCGATAGCAGCAGCGCAAAAGGCCATCCGCCTGGCGCGAGTCGTGCGCGACGTGCACAGCGAAGCCGCTGGCTACCTGGCGTGGGGGCGCGCACTTTTCTACCAGGGCGATTACCGCGAAGCCAGACGCCAACTGCAACAGGCACTCGATTGCTCGATGGACATTCCGCAGGTCCAGGCCGACAGCTTGCGCAGTCTCGGCATGGTCGCTGAGGATCAGCGTGAGGCGCGCGACTGCTTTCGGCAGGCGTTGCACATCCACCGCAAAATCGGCGATCAACGCGGCGAATGGGCGACGCTCTACAGCCTCAGCGTGCTGTTTTTGGAGCAGGAGAACTGTGCCCAGGCTATGAAGTACGGCGAGCGCGCGTTGCGCATCTGCCGGAAAATTGGCGACCGGCAAGGCGAGCGAATGGCGTTGGACAATCTGGGCTACGTGGCGCTGTGCCAGGCCGATTATGAACGCGCTCGCGCGTATTTCGAACAAACGCTGCGGCTCTGTCAAAAGATCAGCGACTGTCACAGTGAAGGTCACACGTTGGTCCACCTCAGTGAACTCTCCCACCTGTTCGACGAATACGCCGATGCCAGAACGCACGCAGAAGCTGCCCTGCATCTGGCGCAAGAAACAGATGATCGCCCGGTGGAAGGCGACGCGCTGACCTTTCTGGGGCACGCGCTGTGGGGATTGGGGCAGCGCGACGCAGCGACGGAGGCATACCGGCAGGCGCACGCAGTGCTCACTGAGTTCGGCGAAGTGCACCTGGCACTCGATCCACTCGCCGGTTTGGTGCGCAGCGCATTCGAAGCAGGCAACACTGCGCAAGCGTTACGCAACGTCGAGAAGATTCTGCGCGAGCTGGATGCATTGCCGCTCGACGGCAGCGAGGAATTCTTACGCATCCACCTGATTTGCTGGCAGGTGCTCCACGCCCTGCGCGACTATCGCGCGCGCACCATTCTCGCTACGGCGCACCGCGCGTTACGTCGCCGCGCCACGAAGATCGGCGACCCGGAGGTTCGGCGGGCGTTTTTGGAAGATATACGCCTGCACCGGGAGATTGTGCAGGCGTTTGAGGGGTAAAATACTCTATCTCCCCAGAGATTGAATAGCTGCATAGAGACCTCGCACCACCATTTCCATGCGTTCATAATCCAGAGTCTCGGATGTATCCGTAGGCGTGTGATAGTTCTCGTTGCGAAAGTCGGCAGTATCTGTAACCAGTATGGCCTGGCTATAACCTGCCTCCCAATAGCTTTGATGGTCGGCGTGGGCGATTTTGGGAAGCATCCAAGGCGGAAGGTTCACTGAGTGGACCGGAAGAACAGACTCTCTTCGCATAGCCTGTTTGACGCGGCGCGCCAGCCATCCTTGCTCCCACTTCCCGGCGATAAGAATCCAATTGCCGGTCGTCGGATAAAACGGTCTCAAAAGAGATGGCCCTTCTTGAGTGTGGGGTTCGTCCTTAAAATAGCCGATCATGTCTATGATGATGACCGCGCGGACACGGGCTTCCTGAAGTTCCAGGCGTGTAGCGTGACGTTGGCTTCCGACATAGCCGTATTCTTCCAGGGTGTGCGCGACCAACTCGACTTGCAGTGGCAAGTCCGTTTTCCCGAGTAGATAAGCCAATTCGATCAGTCCGGCCACGCCGCTGGCATTATCATCCGCAGCGGGGGAGTCTATCACAGCATCATAATGTGCGCCTACGATGATCCGCTCATCTGAAACAGGCCCGAACATCGCGATTACGTTGCGATACTCGACCCCGTCCGACATCATGAAAACCTGCTCCGTCACGCTTCCCCCTGCTTTTTCGAACGTTCCACGAATGTACGCTGCCGCGCACTCCAGGGTTTCCGGATGATCGGTGTCGCGCGGCGCGCACGTTTCGGCCAGCGTACGGACGTGGGTTTCGAGGTGCATGGGAGATGCCGGTGCAATGGGATTGACCGGTCCAGGGAGAAGCAATGGCTGTGTCGCCCAAAACCACAGCACAACCGACATCCCCAAAAGCGCCACGGTGATGCTCACAAGCCGCCGTCGCCACGTGCGACGCTGGACGGTTACGCCGCGATCTGCCTCAAGATGTCGAGACATGGTGCGCTTTCAGACGCTTGAGCAAATCGGCGATTTGGATTTGTAGCGCGTTATCGTTTGCCTTTGTCGAATACGCTTCCAGTTCAGCAATGACCTGAGGTAAATTGTCGATTTGGGCACTAACAGCCTGCGTGAGCGTGAGTTGGGTGACCGTAGGAGCCAGGACGGAAAGCACCTGATTGTAATCCGCAACCGCCTTGTCCCATTCTCCTATGTCCGCATAGATATTGCCACGCACAGCATAGGCCATCGCCACTGACGCATCTAGGGCGAGGGCTTGTTCTGCGTCCAGCAGGGCCTGACCGAGTTGCCCGGACTGGAGATAGCTATCAGCCCGTTTGAGATAGGCAACCATAGCATCCGGCTTCAATTCGATGGTTATGCTGTAGTCGGCAATTGCCTGTTCGAACTGGTGTTGATGGAAGTGAGCGTTCGCGCGGCTTTGATACGCGTAATAGACATATTCCGAGTTGGGATCGACTTCAATCGCCTTGTCGTAATCTTGAACGGCCAGAGCAAACTTGCCAAGCTGTTCGTAGGCGTTGCCACGATGGACGTAGGCAACCTGAGACTGATTGGGGGCCAATGCGATGGCTTGTGAGAATCCCTTGATGGCAAGTTCGTAGTCGCCCTCATTGTAAGCGGCGACCGCAGCCTCGTAATATCTGGAGGCTTCCATTTGCGGATCAGACGCTTTTTTGCAGGCTGTGTTTATTGACACGATGACTGCCAGCAGCGTCAACAGCCTGATGCCTCGTTTAATCAGTTCAGACATAGCCATTGCCCTCCTGTGCTACTTATGAGGTAGAAAAGACTTATCCTTTCTGTTGTGGCGTCGCCTGGTTGAGGATCTGGTTCATAATGAAACTATACGCCCAGT
>Ga0209509_1001768_pt1 | contig 15517 bp, 19 predicted proteins | sample BioC13SIPDNA_FD_185743 | JGI IMG/M metagenome (GOLD analysis project Ga0209509, IMG submission 185743) | Anaerobic biogas reactor microbial communites from Washington, USA - Biogas_R1_A C13 SIP DNA (SPAdes) (version 2) | ecosystem: Engineered > Bioreactor > Anaerobic > Unclassified | place...
GCGGCGGATGCGGCGTGGGCTGCGGCGGATGCGGCGTGGGCTGTGAGGGATGCGGCGAGGGCTGCGGCGTGGGATGCGGCGTGGGATGCGGCAGGGGCTAAATACACTGATTGGCTGTGGGAGATGTTGGAGGGGGAGCGATGAGCATTGAGTCAATCAGGGAGCGGCTTAGGCGACATGATCGCCAACGTATGAGGTACGGCTACTCGGATGAGACCGCCCCGCAGATTTGGGAACGTGAGCTTCGCGCCTTGCTGAAAGTGGCAGAGGCGGCAGAGGCCCGCATGGAGATGTGGACGGCTGAGACGTATGCCGATCTGCGCGCTGCCCTTACCGCGTTGCGGGAGGCGCAGTCATGATGCCCTCAAACGCAGTCACGAAACTCTCCTATCTCATCGACATGGCCGACTGGTACTGCTGCGAGGGCTGCAAACACGCCGAGACGGACGGATGCGCCAAGGAAGCAGCAGCCGACGCCAGTGTGTACCTGGAGGACGGGTATCTGTGCTGCGGGTTGTGGGAGAGGGCGGAGGCACAAGACCCACCCGCAAGCGCAAACCTTGCCCGCGCCCTTGCTGCCTACCGGGAGAGGGAGCGTCCGGGGGGAGAGGTATGATGGATACAAAGGTGTCCCGGCGAGCGGTGAACTCCCGGGACGCGGACACACTCGAACTAGGCGAGGTGACACGTGAATGATACCACGCAAGCCAAACGGCAAACCCTCTCCAAAAAGCTCCGCTTCGAGATCTTCAAGCGCGATAGCTTCACTTGCCAGTATTGCGGTGCTCAGCCCCCCCAAGTTGTTCTTGAAGTTGACCATATCCGTCCGGTAGCTGAAGGCGGAGGCAATGAACAAGAGAACCTCATCACCGCATGTGATAAGTGCAACCGCGGCAAGGGCAAACGCACACTGGGAGACAGAATCGTACGTCCCGATGCTGATCTTATGTGGTTGAAGACACAGCAAGAAATAGCCGAACTCAAACGATATCAGAAGGCAAAGCGACAGAAAGACAAATTGCTTGCTGGAGCTGTCGATTCACTTATTGAGTATTGGTACAACATTTCCGGTCTTAGCTGGGCACCATCGGAGCCATTGGTTAGGCGACTTCTGGCGAATAATGCGCCCGAGGTAGTAGAAAAAGCTTTTACTGTTGTGGGGCCCAAGATCAAATCTGGACGACTACGATATGACAACGAATGGAAACCCTATTTATTCGCGGTATGCCGCAATATGACTAACGGTATAGATCCAAGCGAAGTTGCGGCAAAAACAAAAGAAGCACAACAGCAAATAGCAGCGCTGGAAGAACATGAACGGTGTCTTCGTTCTTTCATTTACCTCTTATTGATGGAACACGATGAAGAAGCTTTTAACTTCGAACAATGCGAGTACGCAAGCATATATAGGAACTTAGAAACTGGCGTAGCTTCTATTGTTTGGACATCACCTGATGAAGGCAACAACTGGACAATCCGCGTCAGATACCGAGAGTCCGATGGCTAACCCTCAGCCTACGCCCTTCGTTCAGTTTTCCAAGGAGCTGTTTGACGCGATTCTGCTATCGCACATGCCCGCTACCCACAAAGAAGTTGTGTTGGCAGTGATACGACGCACTTATGGCGATCACGGCAAGAAAAGCGCTCCGATTTCTCAAGCTTTGCTGCAACGAATCACGGGGCGGCACAGGAACAGCATCCAGCGGAGCTTGAGCGAACTCAAAACCGAGGGAGTGCTCAAGCAGGTACGTGCTCCGTCCTTCGGATGTAGTGCTGTTTGGAGTCTGAACAAGAATTATGAGGCATGGGGGCGTTGGAGCGTAGCCAAAACCCTAGTCATGGGCCTGCCACACGACGAGGGGCCACATAATAAGGGGGAGGCACACGAGAGTGTAATGAGCGAGGCACACGAGAGTGTGCTGAGCGAGGCACACCAGGATGTGCCCATTGAATACATAGATACAAGAGAGACTAAACATATTGTCCAGCGCACAGCGCCGGACGACTCCAAATTTGACGCATTCTGGAAACTCTACCCACGTAAGGAGGGAAAGGGACAGGCTCGCAAGGCATTCAAGACAGCGATACAAAAGGCCGGAGTGGATACTGTGCTGCAAGGTATCGAACGACTTGCTCCGATATTGGCCGAGAGAGATCGCCAATTCATTCCGCTGGCGTCTACTTGGTTAAACGGGGAGAGATGGACCGATGAAATTCCGGTGCAGAAGTCCGGCATGGAGCAATTACGAGAAAAGTATGGTTCAGCATGATTCACGTCGATGATCTGCTCAAGATGCTCCACGGGGTAAAACGTGCCGGTAAGGGATGGACGGCTCAATGCCCGGCCCACGATGACAAGCGGGCGTCGCTCAGCGTCTCGGAGGGAACGGACGGGCGGATTCTTTTGCATTGCCATGCCGGGTGCGAACTTGCAGATATTCTCGAAGCCCTGCGCCTGGACGTGAAGGAGCTATTCCCCGACGATCCCAAGGGCAAGGGTGAAATCCTTGCCACCTACGATTACACCGACGAGGCGGGCAAGCTCCTGTTCCAGGTGGTCCGCTTCTTTCCCAAGGACTTCCGGCAACGTCGGCCGGTGGGCGATGATTGGGAATGGAGCCTGGGGAACACCCCGCGGGTGCTCTACCACCTGCCCACTGTCCGCAAGGCGGTAGAGGCCGGGCGCCGGGTATTCGTGGTCGAGGGAGAGAAGGACGTTCACACCCTGGAGGCCCTCGGACTGGTGGCTACGTGCAATGCGGGAGGGGCCGGCAAATGGCCGCGTGAGTGTTCCGAGGCTTTGCGCGGTGCTCACGTCGTGATCCTGCCAGACAACGACGAGGCCGGGAAACAACACGCGGAGTTGGTAACAGGGGCGCTTGCCGGGATCGCAGCCGACGCTACGGTGCTCAATCTTCCCGGGCTCCCGATCAAGGGAGACGTTACCGACTGGGTACGCAACGGGGGAACGGCCGACGAACTCAAGCAACTTGTATTGCGGCCTCCGCTTCCGGATGGGGTTGTCAATCTGGTGGAAGCTGTGCGCTCGGTCGCCGTCTATGCCGAGACGCCTATGCCGCGAGGTATCGACTATCCGTGGCCGGTAGTTAACAAGCTCACGCGGGGTATGCGTCCCGGTTGGATCACGTTCCTGGCGGGATACCCGGGCACGGGCAAAACCGCAGCGGCAATCGAGGCGATGATTGCGGCCGCTCGTCAAGAACATAGCGTTCTCATGGTCAGCCTGGAAATGTCCGCAGACGAGATTGCGATTCGAGTTGCTCAGAGGTTCGGCCTCGATACGGGCAGGCTCTACGGGGGCAAGCCGGAGCATAACGACAAGTACGCATTCGAGCTTGCCGAGGGGATGCCGTACCACCGCAACGTTAACCTGGTATATCGGCGGCTACTGAGCGAGATCGAGGAACTCACGGAGGCGCTGAGGCCCGATCTGTTGATTGTCGATTACCTCCAGTTGCTCGATATCGGTACTCTGTCGCGGACGGAGGGCACCACCCGCAACGCCTACGGGCTCAAGTACCTCGCACAAAAGTATGAATGCGCTGTCCTTTGTCTCTCGCAACTCTCACGTCCGCAGGAACGGCTCAAGGCTTACGTGCCGGGAATCTTCGACCTGCGCGACTCGGGAGCCATTGAGAACGCGGCCGATCAGATCATCTTCGTGTACCGGGAGCGGGACGAGAGCAACAAGACGGCCAAGGATGAAGGGGCTTTCATCGTCGCTAAGGTTCGCATGGGGAAAACAGGCATGGAGAGCTTCGTGTTCGATGGAGCGGCGCAGACGTTTGAGATGCAATCAGCGGCGGAGGAACGGGCCGCTGCTCAAGGATGGAGTGTGTACCAAGGTGCCGGAGCAAGAGATTAAGGGGGCAAACATGAATCCAGGTGAGTACGAAGTCAACGGCATTAGATACGGATGGGCACACGATCTCGACGAGTATGAGCACAGGGAGCGTATCGACGGGGTGTGGTTTCGGTGTGCACGTTTCCCCGACATCGAAAAGGCCGAGAAAGCTCGTCACGAGTTGGCCGAGGCCGAGAGCGAGGGGTGGGTGGAGATCGACGATAACGCCCGTATCCAGGCAGACGGTTCAGACCCGCAAGTGAGGCATGAAGGAGGCATCTGCTGTTGGAGAGGGTTGACGAATCCCACCGACAAGCGCTGGCCCAAAGCCTACCGCAAGGGCCGTGAGGTGGCAGAGGCGGAGCAGGCGGAGATGCGGGATGCTGTGCGGGAGTTGGTGGAGGCGGTGACGGTCGCCAGCCGATGTGGTGTTGACTATGGCGGGATTGTCGTAAATCGAGCTTGGTTTGATTACGCTGTAACCGTCGCCAAGAGGGTGGAGGCGAAGCTGTGATTGACCTAGACCGCATAGATGAGTATTGCAGCAAGGCGACAGAGGGGCCGTGGAAGAGGGGGCAAGCATGAGTCCTGGTGAGTACATCGGCAAGGACGGCAGAACATATCGGTGGCGCAGGGGAGATACGGGAGGCTGGTTTGTTGAAGAGTTAACCACTGACGGGATATGGGTTATTTCCCTAGTACAGCCGTCTACTGAAGATTGGCCCGATGCCAAAGCCGCTCTCGATGCGCTGATCGAAGCTGAGAGCAGGGAGTGGGTAGGGTGGACGACTCCTCAGGGTTATCACTATCGCGCAGACCAGAATGGATATGTTGAGCGAAACGAGAATGGTCGATGGGTGACGGCAAGCCCACCAATTCAGAGCGCTTACCTTAAGGGCCGCGAGGTAGCGCAAGCAGAGCAGGCCGACCTTCGGGATGCTGTGCGGGAGTTGGTGAGCATGGCTCTCACCCCTCTCCATCGGCAAGATACGTGGTGGTCGGGCACTTTGGCTGATATTGCCAAGAAGGTGGGGGCGAAGCTGTGATTGACCTAGACCGCATAGAAGCGACGCGCATTAGAGCCTCGAACGAGGCTTACGACCTAAGAGCCTTGACGGGGAATATCTCGCGGGTTATCGAGGAAGACCTTCCCGCTGTTGTCGCTGAACTGAGGGAGGCGAGGGAACTACTGGAGAGACTGTGCGATGGATTATCTGCGGGGCATGGATGGGGTGAGGCATACGAAGAGGCTTGCGAGTTCTTGGAGGTGACAGAATGAGCAACCCATCTGCGAGAGATATCGCATCTTCGCAGGAGCTTCTTTGGGCACAGTCTACGCTGGCGCTCTGTTACAAACCCGATGATGTCGAGTACATGATGGAGGCTGCGGTACGTGTGTGCCTGTCTGGAATTATGACGTTTCCCGAAGCGGTATGGTCTGTATGCGTGCCGGTGCTAAGGACACGAAAGGGGATGGAGCCGTGAAAGAGCTATTTGCACAGGATTTGGTAGGCAAGCGAGTATTGCTAAAGCTGAACAGTAAGGGATATTTTGAGAATCAGTTTGTCGAGGAATATCGCGTCTTGGAGGTATCTCCCAGCGGCCAATGGGTGCGCTTGATGAACGTGCATGGCAACAAGTTCTGGCGAGCGCTTACTGAGATAGCCTTTGTGGAAGAGCTTGTTTCTCTGCGGGCGGGACACCCAGAGGGGGAGAGCCATGAGCACACTGATTGACGACGATGGTTCTCCCGACGTTCAGGATGATATCTATTTTGAACACGTGACAGCCGTGCACATTGAGCGCATGGATACAGGGTATGTTTGGATGGCTGTCTACCGCGCAGACGGTAAGCGCTACGTTGTCGATTTCTTCACTCCACGCAACGGAAAGTTGTGCTGGCGGGCAGAGGAGGACTGGTGATTCTGACGCCTGAGCAGATAGAGCGGTTATTCGCTGACCCCCGTGGACCTAAGACGGTCCCGCCTATGAGTGAGTATATCCGTATTCTCAATACTCTCGCTGCACACGTTAAGATAACTCGTAAGGTGGCGGAGATGCCAGAGCCGGAGTTGATGATACTCGATGTGCGTCGCTATCTGGCGGGTTTTAGCGCTGATGGTCCCTCGGAAGTGCCTAACGTTTGGCATGAGATATGGCTGCAGGCCCGTAAGCTGAGGGGGTGACGGATGCAGGACCTCGCGGAGAAGGCTCAAGCCATCGCCACTGTGCTCTGGTTGCTCCCCGATCACTACACGATGCTGAGACTCAACCGTAATGGGACTATCGGCTACTTCAACGAACTGGAACATGACGATAGCAAACCGCACTGGAGACCGCCGGTCATGGAGGAATTCGAGGGGTGGCCGGCGGAGAAGGTGCTTTCATGGTTTCGCTATCAGCGTGGCCTCAGCAAGAAGTATCGTCTTCACGCCGTGGGACTCGCGATGCAGAAACTCGAGAAGGAGCATCGGGAGTGGGCCGTCGCGGTTGTCATGCAGTGCGTGGAGGATGGGATCTTCACCTGGTATGAGCCCGAGCGAGTATCCGAGCGCTGCAAGGACGGGCTCAGATTCATGGCCGAAGACGTGCCTGGTGACGTGCCGTGGTTCCAAGAGGCGGTAGTGAATGACAAGCCTCGTTTGAATACCTCAGCCCGAAATAAGCGTATCTGTGAGATGGCCGAAGAGGGTATCTCAAAGGCGAAGATAGCCAGAGAGTTGAGGTGTTCTAAGAGTACAGTCCAAGCGGTTTTGTCTGGTCAACGGGTACGCTCTGGGCGTATGGTGTCCGCTGGTAGTTGACAGAAACGGTACACCATGCTAAGCTGTTTATGGTTAACTGGTGTACCAGAATCTAAGGCCGGTAGGCAAGCGCCGCCGGCCTTTTTCTATGCTCGGAGGTCGCCATGCGGAGGCCGTCAGCCCGTGACGTGAAGTGCTACGTTAACGGTGTCGAGCAACCTACCTGGGTATGTGCTGATGAGTACGCCGGGTTCTGTGTCCGTTGGGTTCTTGACCGGCGTGGGCGCTACGTGCAGCTAGGCCAGCGCTACGCCCAGGAGACCATCTTCGGGCGCGTCAAGATGCGACTGGCATGACCACTCACTGCCTCGTTTGCAATGGCCCCGACCTCGAGAACTGCCATTGGCCGGAAGCGGTAGGCAACCGCAAGCGCAAGAAACATCCCGAGCTCCCCGTCGTTCCTATGTGCCGTGTTTGTCACATGCGCCAGCACGAGGGCCACGGTCCCACCATCGAGCGCCTAATCCGCAAGGCCCCGCTCTACTGGCGGGCAACGGGTCAGTGGGATAAAGCCATGCCGTATTTTGAGCGATTCATGGCAAGGCGGGAATATCTTCGAAAGGTGGCGGTGTGAAGGCTCCAGATGCGAAACGTCGCTCCTACGTGACAAGCCCCGATGTGTGCCGGACGTGTCTGTACGGCCAGCGAGGATGCCCCGCGATGAAGTATCTCGGGAAAGAAGTTGTGGCTTGTATCGGATACAAACCGGCTGCTCTACGGATATGACTAGGATTCGACATTGGCTCTTCGGTTTCGACGCCTGCTATGCGTCGGAGGACAGCGTTGTCTATGGCTTTCGGGTTATGCCGGGTTGGAAGATGCTGGGGCTAAAGGTGTGGGCGTGGATGAGGTAGCTAGGTTTAGGCTGGTATTCGCGGACATATCGGCTCCGGCGAAAATCGACCCTACCGACAAGTCGGCTCGGCTGACCTTTGATACCGACGGAGGGCAATTGCCCGAAGTCTTGAAGCTGATAGCTTTTGGCGGCGGGGTAGTGCTGGAAGGAACATTCTATGAAGCGGACGTACAGCCCAAAGCAGAAAGCCGAGGCTCTAGCCGCGTGCGCCGAGTGGGGGCCGTACCAAGCGAGTAAGGCTGAGGGGGCGCCCTCATATGCCACTCTTTGCCGTTGGTGCAAAGAGGCAGGCATCGCCACATTGCACAAGGAAAAAACCGAGGCGGCTATTGCAGCCCGAGAGGTAAACATCGCTGCTAAGCGTGCCGAGCTAAAGCAGCTTCTCATCGACAAGGCCGTTGATTTGGCTCACCGCATGGACGAAGAGCATATCGACTTTAAGAGCGCCGGTCCTGCCGGTCCGATGGAGGTCACCTATCCCAAAGCTACCGCTCAAGCCTGTCAGCAGTATGCCACGGCCATTGGGATTCTCATCGACAAGTTCAGGCTTGAATCCGGGGAGGTCACCGGGCGCGAAGAGGTGGTAACGATTGACGCGATCGACAAGGAAATCCAGCGTCTTGAGTCCGAGCTTGCGCGTCGCGGGGCTATCGACGGAAGTCTTGCAGAGCAACCTGGACGCGCTGAAGGAGCGCCGGGAGAGACTGGCGAGACTAGAGACTCTGAGCCGTCAATCGAGCGGGGCGAGAAGGTATTGGTCTGAGCCGGTAGCGTTCCTGCGTGAGTGCTTCCGCTGGCCGGAAGGACGCGGGCCGACACCGTATCAGGAACAGGCTCTGGATGATTTGTTCAAGCATCGGCGCTTGGCTATTCGAGGTCCGCACGGGTTGGGCAAGACGGCGCTGTCCAGTTGGGCGGTTCTCATTTTCGCGCTTACCCGTGACGGAGAGGACTGGAAAGTTATAACCACAGCAAGCGCCTGGCGGCAGTTGGAAGTCTACCTGTGGCCGGAGATCCACAAGTGGGCTCGGCTTCTTCGTTGGGACAGGTTGGGCCGTGAGCCGTTCAGCGACGCTGAGCTTTTGCAGCTTAACCTGAAACTCACCACGGGGCAGGCATCGGCCGTTGCCTCCAACCAACCGGCGCTTATCGAGGGCGCCCACGCGGATCACATTCTCTACCTGTTCGATGAGTCCAAGACCATTCCCGACGCTACCTGGGACGCGGCTGAAGGTGCTTTCTCGGGAGGTGATGACGGGGCGCTTGAGGCATTGGCGCTGGCGGTGTCCACTCCGGGCGAGCCGGTGGGACGCTTCTACGATATCCACAAGCGCAAACCCGGCTATGAAGATTGGCGCGTGCGGCACGTGACACTTGACGAGGCTATAGCGGCCGGACGGGTAAGCAGACAATGGGCACAGCAGCGAGCCCGGCAGTGGGGGGAACAATCCGCCGTGTATCAGAATCGCGTGGCCGGCGAGTTTTGCAGTTCCGATGAGGATTCGGTTATCCCTCTCGCCTGGGTGGAGGCGGCCGTGGCCCGTTGGACGGAAACCCCTCGAGAGCCGTTCACCTGTTGCGGGGTGGACGTGGCCCGCTCGGGGGCCGACAAGACGGCCGTTGCGCTCCGCCACGGGTGGCACATCACGGAACTCAGGTATACAAGCCTTGAGGATACGATGCAGACGGCCGGACGCGTGGCCGGAGTGTTGCAGCGGGGTGGATACGCCGTGGTAGACGTAATCGGCATCGGGGCCGGGGTGGTAGACAGGCTTCGGGAGCAGAAACTCCAAGTGGTAGCTTTCAACGCCGGAGAATCGACAAGCAACACCGACAGCTCAGGAGAACTGGGCTTCGCCGATAAGCGCTCGGCCGCCTGGTGGCATATGCGCGAACTTCTGGACCCCTCGCAGGGTGAATCTGTGGCTCTACCCTCCGATGACATGCTCATCGGGGATTTGACGGCCCCCAAGTGGCGCGTGACTTCAAGCGGCAAGATCAAGGTGGAATCCAAGGACGATATTCGCAAGCGTCTTAATCGCTCCACCGATTCGGCCGACGCGGTGATTCAAGCATTTTGGGAGCGGCCGTCAACCTACGCGCTTCCTCAATCGACGCGCTCTGCATTTCGCCCCGCCACGGCGGGCATCCGTTCCCAGGTTTTCTAGGAGGCTCATTTGAACTTACGACTGCTCAAGCGTGAGCCCAAGCGCAGGTCTCCGGAACCGGGTCCTATCGGTCGCTCGGGAACGCGGGCCTGGGGCGGGCGCATAACCGAGGACTACAAGTACGATCTGGCCGGGAGAACGGGCGTCGCCATCTATGACAAGATGCGCCGCTCTGATACCCAGGTCGCTATGACGCTGCGGGGTATCAAGCTCCCTATCTTGCAGGCCAAGTGGACGGTTCAGCCCTCGGAGGACGATCCGGACGGGGAGCGTATCGCCATGGCGGTCGAGCGTATGCTCTTTGCGGGCGGGGTGCGACATTGGCGAAGCGTACTACGCCATGCGCTACTGTGTCTTGACTACGGGTTTTCTGTGCTGGAGGAAGTCTGGGAGCTACGCGACCGGCCGGAGCAGATGAAGGACACCGGAGCGCCGGAGAGGATGTATTGGCTCGCCTCTTTGGAGCCGCGGCTGCCGCAGACAATCGACAAGTGGATAGGGTTAGACGAGCCTCCTTACACGCTCACGGCCATCCAGCAAAGACTTCCTATGGGCAAGAATCCTCCCCCGATTCCCGCAGAGAACGCCGTCGTTTTCACCAACGAGCGCGAGGGGGACAACTTAGAGGGCAAGTCTCTTCTACGCTCGGCCTACAAATCCTGGTACTACGTGGAGATGCTGGAAAAGATCGACGCCATCGGCCTAGAGCGGGCCGCCGTGGGTCTGCCGCATTTCCACTACGACACTCTGGATGGCTTGGACGTAAACGAGGCCATCACCCGGGCCGAGGATATCATGGCCCACCTAAACGCCAGCGAAAGCTCGTATGTCATAACGCTGCCGGGGATGAACTTCGAACTGTGCTCGGGCACGTACAACAATGACGCTATCCGTAACACCATCCAGGCGCACAAGCGGGATATATCCGTCAATGCGCTCATGCAGTTCATGGAGTTGGGAGCCAATAACTCGGCCGGTAGCCGAGCCACGGCCAAGGAGCAGAAAGGCCCCTTTGACTTGTCTTTGCTTGCGGTGGCCGATGAGATAGCCGAGACCCTGAGCGAAGAGACGATTAGGGATATCGTCGTCTACAACTGGGGCGAGCGGCCGGGCTATCCGAAGCTCATAGCCTCGGGAATCCTCGATACCGACATGCGGATGCTCGCTACCATCGTGCGTGATCTGGTGCAGGTGGGAGCGCTTACGGCCGATGAAACGATGGAGGATTGGCTGCGCGACACCCTCTCACTCCCGGCGCTGGCACGCGAGGCGCCTCGTGCCAACCGGCACATGGCCCAAGAGGAACCAAAACCCTTCTGGCGCGAAGTGCGCTACGAGGAACGCTTCGTAGCCTTTGCTCAGATCAAAGACGACTTGGACGCGGCCAAAGAGGGATTCCAGGAGCGGGTCGGCTCTGTCGCTTCCGAGGTGGCCGAAGGGCTCGTAAGCGATGCCATGCGGTTCATTCGCAAGGGCGACTATGAGAGCATCGCGGCGCTCAAAGCCTCAGGACTACCCAAGCTCACCTCTAAGATCAAAGGCGAGCTTAAACCCCTGGTGGCCTACGGACGGCAAACGGTTCGCGACGAACACGAGCGGGCTCGTAAAGGTGTCCCGGCCGATAACGTCATTCGGGCGCGGCAGTCGGGCGTGCGGGGGTATGCGGACGATCTACTCTCCGATGACGGAATCAAATCCTGGCAGGCGGTAAAAGCCGCACGTCGGGCCAAGGCTATAGCTGAGGCTATCGAAGCGTCGATCATCGACGAGGCTCTACGCATGGTGCGGGCGGCGGCCGAGGCTACGTTGGCGCTAAAGACACTAACCGAGACGGCGGAGAACACCGTCAAGCGCACGGTGCTCAACACGGCCGGACTGCTCATCGCCGAAGCCTTCGGCATGGGCCGGGGCGTGGAGATCAACGAGCAGATAGACGAGGGTCTGGTAAGCAAGGGCATCTACTCGGCGCTCCTAGATGACAATGTGTGCGAGGTCTGCCAAGCCCTGGACGGTCAGGAGTTCGCTCCCGGAAGCGCTGAGTTCGAGAAATATCAGGACGGCAACGCCGATGATTGCCTGGGCGGGTCGCGCTGTAGATGCATGTTGTTCTTGCAGTATTCAGATATGGACGGATCCGAGGTCAAAGACTGGAAGCCGGGGGACGCTCCCTCGGTGGTAATGCCCTAGCCGTACCCTTTTCTCCAAGGATGCACGTTCACATCCTCGGGCGGCGTCGGGTAATGCCCCGCGGCCGTCTTGGTGATCTTGCCTTCAAACGAGCAGTACTCACAGCGGAACCTATACATGTCCCAGTAGACGGCCAGAGTCTTACGTCCGCAGGCCGGACAGATGCGGCACTCGAACGGCTGACGGGGCGTCGATTCGTACTCCATATATTCATTATACAACCGGAGGCAACAAGTGATCCCTCACGTTTTCCACCAGTACTGGAGCGGCCCGCCTCTGCCGGAGGGGTACAAAGCGTTTCGTGAAGGGTGGAGGCGGTTGCATCCGGACTGGGAGTTTTTTCTGTGGGGCGAGGAACTGGAACTACCGGAGCTTATCAACCAGGATTTGTTCGATAGGGCGGAGGAGCTTTACCCCAAGCACCCTTGGCAGTTTCGCGCCGACATCCTGCGCTATGAACTGCTGCACGAGTACGGCGGGGTGTGGCTGGACGTTGACTTCGAATGCCTGCGCTCGATCGAACCCTTGCTCTCAGGTGTGGAGTGCTTCGCTGCATGGGAGAAGCAGGACGAGCTTATCAACAACGCCATTTTAGGGGCGGCTCCCGGCCATCCCTTCATGCGAGGTCTGATAGACGCTCTGCCCGGGGTGGTGAAGGACAATCCCAAGGCGGCCGTCTGGCAGGTGAGCGGGCCTCGGCTGGTGACGAACGCGGCTAAGGAGTGGGCGGGCAAGCGGGCGCTCATCATCTTTCCGGAAGCGTGGTTTTATCCCGTTCGTGTCAATCAGCTAGAACGCCTCAAGCAGCCTCACCCGGAAGCCTACGCCGTCCACTGGTGGAACTCGCTCAACAAGGAAAAGCCTAAGCGCAAGGCTCAGCAGTATCAGGACCTGTGGCGGGACGGTCAGTGCGTGGTCAAAGGCGAGCGAACCTGTTCCGAGCGCTACCAGGCCATCAGAGACCTGCTGGAACGCGAACTGGGCCGGGGATTCTCCGTGCTTGATATCGGTGGCTGGGACGGATATTTCACCACACGGCTGCAAGAGGACCTGAACGCCAAAGTCACCAACGTAGATGAGCGTTGGAGCGACGACCCGGGGCATGTGCGGGCGCGGGTGACTGCCGGAAACATAGAGCAGTTCGGAAACCACGACGTTATTCTCATGCTCTCCGTGCTGCATCACATGGAGGACTGGGAGGAGGTATACCGCAAGGCCCGCCGTCAGTGTCTGCTTCTCATCGTGGAGGTGTGCCATCCCGACGAGGCCAAGGGCAAGGTCTCGGACGTACTGCAAAGGACGGGATATCGCCTTGCTCCCCAGCACGAGCGCATCATGGCCGATGCCGCTGAGGTTATTTGCGAGTCTCCGCCCATCGACCGGCCCAAGCTCAGGCGTCCGACCGTGCTTATCCGCCAGGGGGCACGGGGCACGGTCGAGACGGGCACGCAACAGGCATCAGCGCTCATGGAGCTAACGGCTCCCGCTGAGTGGCGCCAGTTGGGATATGAGCCCTACCCCGGCACGCTTAACGTGCGGGTGACAGACGCGGCCCGGAGATGGTTCGAGGGGCTGCCCGGTGTGATCGCTCCCGATCTGCGGACCTCAGAGCATTACGTGCCGGTGATTATCGAGGGCATAAACGGCCATTTGCATTTCTCCCGGCAGGATGTGGGACGTGACACCCGCCCGGTCGAGGTGGCCTCCGCCTCTCACCTTCGTACAGTGTTGGGACTCACGGACGGGGACAGGGTAGACATTCGGGGCCGGGTGCATGGAGTGTCGGTGGCTATCATGGCCCATCCCGAGCGGAGGCAGTGGGCCGAAGAATTACATGCACGTTTCGGGGGGACGCTGTTCTTCGACCCGGGGGACGGGTTGATTGCCAACGCTCGTCAATCGCTTGCGGCCTATGACCCGCTGGCCTCGTATCATCTGGTGCTGCAAGACGACGCGATTCCGGCCGTGGATTTGATCGCGGCGTTGGAGCGCTGCATCCCTGTGGTGGCCCGGGCACCTATATGCCTCTACACAACGGGCCGCAAGAACACTACCTGGGGGGATCGCATCAGAGATAGAGCCCGCGATAGAGCCCGCGACGCTCTTAGCGCCGGAGCCTCGTGGATTAGAGATTGGGGCCCTACGTGGGCAGTGTGTGTAGCACATCCGGTGGAGCTACTGCCTGCTGTTCTTAAGAGGTTCGACGCTCAGAGCACGCGGTCCGACGACGTCCGGCTTACAGAAGCATACAAGGCTATGGGGATTCCCTGCTGGCATTCGGTGCCGAGCCTCTGCGACCATCGCCTCTCGCCAACCATTCACTGGCGGGGCACGGTCCTCCAACCGGATAGATGGGCCGGGGCGTTTCTGAGTGATGCCGGCCGGTTTAACCCGGCAGGCTCTGTATATGCCGATTCTCCTGTAGTTCTACCGCGCAAGCCCAGAACTAAGGGTAGGGGCGCTACCTATCGTCGAGTGTAGCTGTACTGGAGGTGCAGATGAAGCTGAAGACCAAGGACATTCTGGGCGTAGAGGTGCTTTCCACAGGCACTTTTCACGGCCGCGGTTCGCCGCCCGAGGGCGACACCTACACAGAGGCCGACCTGGATAACATCGTCGAGGCCGCCGCTGCGCTGCCCCTTCTGCGTCCGGCTAAGCTGGGCCACGGTGAGCAGGTGTGGGCTCAGGCCGAAGGCGGTCCCGCAGTCGGTTGGCTTGAGAACGTGCGCCGGGTCGGGAATAAGCTGTTGGCCGATGTGCGGAAAGTGCCCGGCAAAGTGGCTGATCTTATCGAGGCGGGAGCGTGGCGTCCACGTAGCCCGGAGTTGTATTTCAACTACACGGACCAGAACGGTAAGGTGTGGCCTCGCGTTCTCCGAGGATTGGCTTTTCTTGGTGAAGAGCCACCGGCCTGCAACACTCTCGATGACATCATAGCGTTGTATGAGGGCAAGCTTACTCCAGAATCTCTGCGCTCTTACATGATTGACGATGCTCCTTGCGCCGAATTGCATACTTATGTTCTAGGTGAAGGGTCAGAGGTCAACAAAGAATCCGGCAGTGAGCCTCGCGAAATGGCCGTGATCCTGCCCCTTTCCGAGGAAGGCTCCTTTGAGAATCTCACCCGGCAGGTCAAAGAGGCTCTGCCCACTGTCCCTGACAGATGGTGGTGGATCAGACGTACCTACCCCACGTTTGTGGTGGCAAGTCGGGAAACCATGGGTGGAGACGTGCAGGATCTTTACATCATCGGCTACGAAGTCACCGAGGACGGCGTGCAGATTGCGCCGGAGTCGGAGTGGCAGAAGGTGGAGACCGAGGAGGTCTTCGTGACGGCCGAGTACACCGAAGGCGAGGAAGACCCCGATCTGCTCGCCAAGTTCACGTCCCTCGTCTCCGAGATGGAGGGACTTATCAAGGGCAAAACCGGAGCGCCCCGCCTGCGTGTGTGGTTGCAGGAAACGCAGAAGGGTCTCTCCGCCATTGCAGCAAAAGCCGCCAAGCAGGTTACGGACAAAGCAGGTGAGAAGGACATGTCCGACGCGGCAGAAAACGCCAGAACCATAGGAGAACCGAGCATGAAAAATGCAGTGTGCCTCGCTTTGGGGCTCCCCGAGGACACGCCGGACGATGATGT
>Ga0209509_1001780_pt1 | contig 15446 bp, 10 predicted proteins | sample BioC13SIPDNA_FD_185743 | JGI IMG/M metagenome (GOLD analysis project Ga0209509, IMG submission 185743) | Anaerobic biogas reactor microbial communites from Washington, USA - Biogas_R1_A C13 SIP DNA (SPAdes) (version 2) | ecosystem: Engineered > Bioreactor > Anaerobic > Unclassified | place...
GCTTCGACAATCTGCTATTGAGCGACCTTCCACTCCCGTTGATGTCCGCATGGACGATGCTCGCGGCCGGTCGACAAGTGGCAGCAAAAAGCCGGACTTCCGTTGGTCCTCTTTGCGACTCGACCGCGCAGACGTCAGAATGATATCTACGCCCGTTCCAGCCGGCCGTGGAAGTAAATATCCGACCCGACCTGCTGAATCTGCGGGTCGAGGAACGTGAAGGCTTGCGGCATATCCTCAATGCCTTCACCCGCGATCGGATTGCGAGCGCTGATGCCGCCGATGAGCTTGGGGGCGATGAACACGTGGGCCTCGTCGATCTGGCCCGAATCGAGCAGGCAGCCGGCCAGTTGGCCGCCCCCTTCCACCAGCACGTTCGTCATCCGGCGGCGTCCCAGTTCTTCCAGGAGCTGGTTCAGCCGCCCCAACCGCGTGTCGGCCTTGCAGACGAAGACTTCGCAACCGGCCTCCTTCAATCGCCGCCGATCCTCGGCCGGCGCTTCCGTACCCACGGCCACCAGGACGGGAACTTCCCATGCCGTACGCACCAATCGGGAGTTGTTCGACAAGGTCGCCCGGGTGTCGACCACCACGCGGACGGCCGTTCGCGGCCCCGGGGGCCGGGCGGTCAATAGCGGATCGTCGAGCCGGGCCGTCAACCGGCCGATCATGACCGCGTCGACGCGGCCGCGAAGTCGGTGCACGATCTCCCGCGACTGGGCGTTCGAAATCCACTTGCTGAATCCCGTCTTCGTGGCCGTCTTCCCGTCGAGCGTCATGGCCCACTTGGCGATGATCCATGGCCGCTTGAGGTGCTGAAGGGTGAGATAAGGCGCGTTCAGCCCCCTAGCGGCCGGTTCGAGCAAGCCCGTCTCGACCGCCACGCCGGCCTCCTGCAACTCCCGGATGCCGCCGCCGTCCACTTCGGGGAAGGGGTCGCGTTGAGCGACGACCACGCGGGCGATCTTCGCCTCGAGAATGGCCTTCGTACACGGCGGCGTTTTGCCCTGATGGCAGCACGGCTCGAGCGTCACGTACATCGTGGCCCCCTCGGCCCGTCGCCCAGCCAACTTGAGGGCCTCGACTTCCGCATGAGGGCCCCCGAACTGGCGGTGCCAGCCTTCCCCGATAATCTCGGCGCCTTGGACGATCACGCAGCCGACCATCGGATTCGGCTCGACCAATCCTTGGCCCTGTACGGCCAGATCAAGGGCCCGTTGCATGTGCCACACATCGAGATCGTACTGGTCCATCGGCGGTTCCTTCAAGGCGTGTCCGTTCGGCATGCAGGTCGCGTAGGCGGGATAGTGAGGCTCTATTATCTCCCGGCAAATGCGGGTCGACTAGGAGCCCTTCGCAAATGCAGGTACCGGGCGACGGAGACTGCCGAAAAAGTCCTTTGGCTCGATGAAAGTCCTTCTTTCTCAGTCGAACCTAGGACCAAGAATAAGGACTTACGTCAGCGGAACCGACTCTTTCAGCAGTCTCCGGCGCCCGGTACCTACTTACCTACCGAGCCTTCAACCCCGAATCGCCTTGAGCACCGCCGAAAAGTCCTCATCGCCGCAACCGGCGTTCATCGCCCGCAGAAACGCCGCATTGGCCGCGGTGGCCGTGGGCAAGGATAAGGTCAACTCCTCGCCGAGTTGCAGCGCCAAACGCAGATCCTTCTTCTCGTGCTTCAGCGGAAAGGCGGGGGCAAAGTCGCCCGCGGCCATTCGAGGCCCTTTGACGCGGAACAGGGGATTGGCCAACACGCCCCCGTCGAGTACGGCGAACAGATCGTCGGCCGCGATGCCGGCCTTATCCGCCAGGACAAGGCCTTCGGCGAAGGCCGTGATCATGCCCCCCATGATCATGTTGATGACCAGTTTCATCCGGGCTCCCTGGCCGACCTCACCGAGAAAGTGGATGGTCTTGCCCATCGCGTCGAGCGCCGGCCGAATCTCCTCCAGCAGCGACTGGTCCCCGGCACAGAGGAAGAGCAGCGTGCCGTCTTCGGCCGGTTTCCTGCTTCCCGAAACAGGCGCTTCCAGAAATCGTCCGCCCTGCTCGGTAATCGACGGGCTGACCTCAATCGACGTATGGGGATCGACCGTCGAGCAGTCGACATACGCCTTGCCCTCGCCGATCGATTCGAGCACGCCGCCCGTCCCGAACAGCAACTCCAACGAGGCCTCGGGATCGGAAACCATGGCGAACGTCACGGGGCAGACTGCAACCACCTCCGCCGGAGTCCCCGCTCGTGCCGCTCCTTGCGCCACCAGCGGCGCACACTTGTCCGGCGTGCGATTCCAGACCACCAGTTCGTGCCCTGCTTTAAGCAGGTTCGCCGCCATGGGGCATCCCATGATCCCCAATCCGAGAAATCCGTATTTGGCCATGGTTCTGATCCGTATGTGAAGGGGCTAGCTGCCCGTTGCCTTCCGAAATTCAGAAACCAACGGTGCTGCTTGTTCTGCATTGAGCATGTGGAGATAGGCCAGCTTCCCGGCAAGCCGACGTTGTTCTGTCGTGTCACACGGTTCCGGAGAGCAGCGCATCTGGTGAATGGCCGCACGGAGCCGGCGCCGCTCCTGCCGAGACAGGCCGGCGGTCTGATTGACGACGACCCCCGTAACGAGCTGGCGCTGCCCTTTGCGAAGCACGCGGGTCTTGCTTCGGTTGATCTCAAACCCCTCGTCGCGAACGATCCGCGAGGCGATCGTGATCAGAAGCTTGACCTTATCCGGATCGTCGCCGGAAAACGTCAGGTCGTCGGCGTATCGGGTGTAGGCATAGCCGTGTTTGCGCGCCAGCCCGGCCAGCCGGCGATCGAGACGCAGCAAGATGGCATTGCAGATCCCGGGGCTCGTCGGTGCACCCTGTACGCAGACCCGCGGGCCGACCGGCACATGCACCACCTTGCCGTTCAGTTCGACCGGCTGCCGAGGCGGCTCCGTCATCAATACGGCCAGCGTCGTGGCAATCGGATAACCATAACCCAACGAGATCAACAACCCGCCGGGCCCGGACATCACACCTCCTCCTCGGTCAAGTCGTTATCATCCGATTCGGCTCCGCTGTCAACCTCCCATCGCGAGGGTGCCTTGCGCGCGGTCTGCAACTCGGCGTCGACACCCGGTATGCTCGTGGGCCGATCGGTGCGCATCGGCCCACTCGCCTGGTACAGGGCCAGCATGTGTTCGCAGGGCCCTTGATTCATCAAGTGCTCCTCAAAGAAGGGGCAGCGGCAGCGACCGAAGATGATCCGATCCGAATCGTTGACTACGATCTCCACCGGTTCGATTCGGTCCACCGCTCCCGAAATCCGCCAGTCGCGGTAGGTGATCTGCCGCGTCACCTTTCCCTCCGGTGTCTTGAGACGGCGCGTCTTGGTCGTTTCCTCAGCGTCGCACGACCGCACCTCAACCCGGCCTTCGCGGCGATATCGTTCCGCCAGCTCGCGCCGCAAGTCGGGGGGGAAGAACTTGCTTTCGTCAATCGGCTCTTCGAAAAGCTCTCGATGACGGTAGCAACGTGTTTCCACGTCGAACATCGTCCGGCCCTGCCGGCACAAGCGAACCAATACTCGCGACGCCGACGCCTCATCGATCCCCAGCTCCGCAGCCACCTCTCGAACCGAGCAGTGATACTTGCCTCGAAGCAGTTCCATCGCCCGCTGGAGGTAATCCTCCGCCCCTTCGGCAGCCTCTGCCAATAGATCGAATCCCCCCGTGCCGGTGAAGCCGCTGGACGAGAATCCCGTCAAACCGAGGACAAAAGTCATCCCCGGCAGTTTCACTGCATAGAAGCTCGGTAGTGCTCGGCCCTTGAGATAGATGTCGACCGATTCGGCAAAGGGGAGTAGTCCTTCGATGATTCGCAGACGCCGGCGTCCCCAGACCCGCGTCGTCTTCTTCTCCGTGTAGTTGTGCTCCGCACCCTCCAACGCCACCGCATGTTCCCACGGCTCCAACACGAGACGCGCGTCTTCTCCGGGCTCGAACTCGTAACGCAGCGCTCTGGGCGACACCCGAGCCTTCGTGTAGCGGAGGAAGCGGATCGCACTCAACAGATCAATCGGCTGTGCGGTGATCCGCGTACCCGGCATGCCCATCGCACCCTGCACCTGAAGAAATCCGCGAACCCAGGAATCGGGCAGATTCACTTTCTTTTCAAACCGGCCGCCGGCGTCGGAGGTGCGTACCTCCAGCCCCTCGGCCCCGACGCGGAAAGTCGTCTGCCGGCTGCTGCGCATCTCACCCAGCGCACCCCAAAGCCAGGCCGTGAAATCGATGTTCGTGGTCCCCGTCACCACCTCGCCTTGCGTTTCGAAAACGGAGGGGTCGACAATCAAGCACACGTAGACCGATTGGTCCTGGCTGAAAGCCTCGAAGAACAGCCGGTCCGGATGAACCGTGATCACCGGGTCCAGAATGTCCGACCGGGCATACCAGGTGTCGTCCGACCAGATCGCTTCCCCCAAAGCTCTTAACGCGATACGAAGGACAAATCCGTGCTCTTTGACCGTGCCCACAAACCGCACTGGACGCCTGGCGTTGGCGGCAATCTCCAGCGACGCGTCGTCGCGCGTCGATTCGAACACGGAAGGTGAGGCATAGTCCACATAGAAGATCATGGTGCGGCCGCCTCCAGTCCATAGATCACGGGCTGTTCGCCCACCGATCGCAACTCCGGGCGCACGTGGAGCACACGGCCTATCAGCCCCACAAGCTCCTCCTTCGGATACTTCTTGTCCGGCAGACGCAGCGCCTCGCGGGCGCGACGAAGCACAAACCGGCCTGAATCGGCGTCTGCCGTAGCCGCATTGGCCAAGGTTCGAAAGGCCGCCAGCCGCGTCTTTCGATGTAGTGGTCGCAAGAGAGTTCCCGCCAGGATGTCGAGCGATTCAGACGCCAGTCTCCGCGCCCGGTCGTCGTCCTGCGCGAGCACGTTATAGGCCAGCATCTGAACGTGAATATCGGAACCTTCCACCAGATCACGAACCGCCCCGGGAACCGCCAGGTAAGCGTCGAAAGACCGCACGAACAACAATCGGGCCAGCTTGTTCGTCCTCAAGAGACGGGAGTAGCTGTGAATGGAGTAGGCCGGGACCCGTGTGAGCACGTCGGCGGCACGACGGGCAAAAAGAATCGCATCGCGGTCCCGCAGTTCCTGGTAGGAGTCGGCCAGTCTCTCCACCGTTTCCATGATCCGATCCCGTTCCTTGGCGCGCCAGGCGTAGTCCCAGCGAACTTGCGTCACGTATCGGCTGGCCAGCAGGTCGACGAGTTCCTCGTCGGCACGCTCTTGTGCTGCAGCGAGCAACTCGGCGTATCCCTGCCACCACGTCGGCACCACGTGCGGCTTCATCGGTCCGTGGACCAGGTCCGGATAGCGGCGGTAGAGCCTTGCCGCCAATTCATCTTTCAGGCCGTGCACCATGGCGAGCCCGAACCCAGGCCAGTTCCACTCTCGCGACACTCCGGCCAGGGCCTTCAATCGTCCAATGCGATCGTTTTCGGAGATGGCCCGATCGGCGAGCAGGTCGCTAACCGCCTCGTTGAACAACTGCGGATTGCGGTTGGCTCGGATGACCGCCGCCCACAGATCCCACCAACCGTTGTGTTCCGCAAGCTTGACGAACGGTTTGGCGCGATTGGTGAACCACCCGCCCAACAGATCGGACAGCTTGACGCGGATGTAGGGCATCACGTCGCGCCCCCGCACTTCCAGGAGCTTGATCGCTCCGGCGCTCAAATCGAGTCCCCATCCCTCGGGATGGCGACGTTCGAGCTCCTCCATCAATTCGTGAGAATCCCGAATCCGCTGAGCCAGGGCAAGAACTTCGGCTTGCCAGTGCTTGACCGGCACCTGCTTGCGGTAGAGCGACCAACGGAACTCCTCGTCGCCCACCTCTTCGGCCGTAGTCATCAGCCTTGTCCATAAGGCACGCTTGTCGTCCCCCCAGTAACCGCGGCGGAGATGCTGCAGGAGGAACGGGCCGGCCGCCCGGTCAATGCGGTACAGGGCAATCGCCGTTTCTTCCGTCAGACTGAACGACGTGTTGAATTCGTCGAGCACGATCGCCCGGGCAGCCGGTCCGGAAGCGGTCTCGTATTCCCGCACGAGCGCAGCACCGAACACCTTTTCGTCGATTCCCCAGTTCCTGCCGGCATACTTCCAGGCAAGCAGGCGGCGTACCAGATTCGAGTCGCGGTTCTTGCGGGCTTCCCACAGCCAGGCGTCCAGTTGGCCGGCATGATTTTTCCATTTCACCCGCGACCACAATCTTCCGTCGGTCTGCCAGTCGGAGAAATGGTTAAGGATGAAAGGCCGGAACGTCACGCGATTACGCTGGTACAACGCCGGGCCCCAGAACCATGTCAATCCCGGCAAGGCAACGTCGTGGGCAAGTCCCTCCAGATTGTCTCGCAAACGGGCGTCGTCCTTCTGCCCGTCCAGGAGACGTTCGATTTGCTGCCGAAGACGTTTCGCCGCCGCAGATTCTCTCACCAGCCCTGTCTCCCCCTGGGGATCGTAGCCTCACGAGAAGAGTAAACCCTCTCGGGCTGCTCCTGTCAATCGGTCGCCAGATCAGCAAACCGTGGAATCGGCGTCCCGGCCAATGAGAATCACTTCCGGCGGCAACCGACAGGATGCGTGGTCTCCCACAGCAGCCCGTTGAAAAAGTCAAGTTGAGCTAACGAATTGGCTGCAGAAGCGGCGCAGCCGCGCCCGCAGCCGAATTCCTTGGCCTTCAATCGGCGACACAAACTCCTGTCAGCACTTGATATCCAGCGTTTTCAGGAACCATCGACGTCTTTCCAAAACGATGAACGCAAGCGGCGCTACGCTTCTGCATGCGTTCATATTAGCTCAACTTGACTTTTTCAACGGGCTGACAGGACTACGGCTCCAACACGATCTTCCCGGCCAGCGTCCCCGCCATCTGCAGCGTGTTCTCTTCCTGCAACTTGTGGGCGGCCGCGGCCTCTTCGAGCTTCATGACTCGGCCGATCTTGGCGCGGAGCTTGCCCGCGGCCAGCCATTGGTTGATGTCGTCCGCCGCACGCCGTTGCTCCTCGGGCGGGGCGTTGAACATGGCGAAGCCGAACGCCTTGCAGTCCTTCACGTAGAAAGGCCCCACCGGGAAGGGAGGCGTCGAATCGCGGCCCGCCATCAGAACCAAACGCCCTCGCATCCGCAGATGCGAAACCGCCTGAATGAGGTCCTGCTCGCGCAACGTCTCGAACCACACGTCGACCCCCTCCGGCGTGAAGGTCTTCAGTACGGCATCGACGTCGTCAGTCTTGTAGTTGATGACGCAGTCGGCCCCCAACCGGCGGCACGCCTCGGCCTTCTCGTCACTGCCGGCCGTGGCCACCACCTTGGCGCCGCGCGCCTTGGCAATCTGGATCACGCACGACCCCACGCCGCCGCTTCCGCCGTGCACGAACACGGTCTCGCCCGGCTGGACACTTGCGTCGCGAACCAGTCCGAGGTGGGCGGTGATCGCCACCAGGGCCGTGGCGGCCGCGTCGCGGTCGCTCACCCCGTCGGGCGTGGGATAGAGCCAGCAGGCGTCGACCGCCGCCAGTTCCGAAAAAGTCCCCTGCCGCCCCATCAGTCCCTGGTTGGAGCCCCAGACTCGATCGCCCACGCGAAACTGTTCGACACCCGGCCCCACCGCCTCCACCGTGCCCGCCAGATCGCAGCCGACGACGAACGGCATGGGCTGCCCCATGTCGATGGCTCCGCTGCGGATGTACGTGTCCACCGGGTTGACCGCAACCGCCCCGACCCGCACCAGCACCTGCCCTTCACCCGGCCGCGGATCCGGCAGATCCCCGTAACGAATGCTCTCCGCAGACCCGGGCTGTTCGATATAGGCTGCTTTCATGACGTTTCCTCGTTTAACGCCCAGCCGAAGGCGCCGGCTTCCGTAGTGCGGCCGGCGCCTTCGGCTGGGCGTTAAACGACTGCACTCGAACGGCTTCAGGTTCTCAGACTGCACCGAAGTAGCGCTGTCCGACTAATCATACGCGCGTCGGAAACGGTCTCAATCGCGGCAATCGAAAAACTCGGTCAGCGGATAGACCTCCCGATTGACTTGCCGCATCAACTCGACGAACTCCGTCCAAGGCTGGTAGCGAATGTCGACAATGCCCTTGTTCGAGTCGATGTTCGACAGTTCCGCACCCTTCTCCTCGGGGTCGTTGTCCTGATACTTGAACCAGTGCCAACCTACGCAGTTTCGCGACTCGAGCAGGCCGAGCACGTAGTGCTGATAGAACCGCCCCCGGTCGGCCTGCGTGGGCACAACCCAGCCGGCCCCCGTCGTGTTGGGTAGCCCTGAGTCCTCGCCCTTGACGTAGAACTCGGTGATCATGATCGGCCGCGGGCAGAGCGTTTGCCAATAGGCCACTTCGTCGAGTCGCGGCCCCCAGCACCCGTAGTAATTGACCGCAACCACGTCGCAATACGGAGCGGCCGCCTTCCAGATGAAGGGGTTGCGGAAGTTGGGACTCATGAAACGCGATCCGATGTAGAGATGATTCGGATCGGCCCGCTTGATGGCCTCTGCGACGATGCGGAAGTAACGCTCGAAAGCGTAGCCCGCGAACTCCAACCGGTCCATCATGCTGATATCTTCGGCCGATACGTCGCTCTTCTTCTTGCGATCCCTCAGCCAGGCCAAGGCCGCTTCGTAGTTGGGCTTCTGGGCCGGATTGCTCGGGTCGAGTTTCAGATAGTTGTCGAGCTTGGGCGTCTGCAACTCGTTGTCGGAATAGATGCCCACTACGTACGGGTCGTCTCGATAGGCGGCCATCGCCTTGGCCTGCTCTTCGCAATAAGACGGGAAGTCGGGGTGAAAGACCGGGATGCACTCCAGTTCGAAGCCCGTGTGCCCGGGAACCGCATGCGTCACGCCGAGCTTCCTGCCGAATCCCGACATCAGGTTCATGCGAACCACATAGGGCAACGGTTTGCCGGAGAGGTGAAGCCGCTTGTGATCGGTCCACCCTCCGGTTCCGTTGAAGTGCAGCTCTTTGAGAAGTCTCGTTGTCTCCGTTGCCCAGGTCTTGTCGTCTCCGTACTTCTCAGCGAACGCTTGCTTCATATTGGCCGACGAACCCGGGTGGACGACGCCGACACCCACGTGGATGAATCGGCATCCGAACGGATCGATCAGCCACCACCGCCCGTCGATCTGCTCGGCGCGGAAGAAACCGGTTGCTTCATATCGCTTACCCAGCCAGCCGCCGTACTTCGACAGCGGCACGGGCTCCTTGGCCTTCGCATACCCTTCCAGCAGGTCGAGCGTTCGCGTCGGATACTCCTTCCACTCCCGATCGGGTTTGACCTTCGAGCGGACGAGAATCGTCTTCGCTGGTTCCTCCGCCGTGGCGGGAGTGGCCGGATACTTTTCCGCTCCCTGCCGATAGAGCTGCTGGATCTCGGTTGCCGCCAGGGCACTGTCATAGAGCCGCAATTCGCCAATCATGCCGCCGAAGAAGCCGTTGGCAGAGGTGCCCGTACCGATCATGAGAGAATCGGTACTCTTCGCCATCGGCCCCTTCACGGGTCGCTCCGCAACACACTCGCCGTTGAGATACAATCGGGCGATCCGGTTGTCGTAGGTACCGGCGACGAAGACCCAAGTTCCAAGGGGAACCGGCTCCGGCGACGACAGGATCGCCTTCGGAGAAGTCCATAGCCCCAGGCCAATGTGCCCCTCCTCCGGGGCGAACAGCCCGACAGTCGGCGTCGACCATGAGGGATTCGTGTTCGGCTTGCCGAAGACCAGGTTGTTCCTGCCCAATCGGGCCGGGTTGATCCAGGCGGTCATCGTCAACCCGCCGGAAAACGTGAGCGATCGAGTGCCGGGCAGCTCGCCGTGGGCCACGTATCCATCCAACGCCCAGACTTGCGTATCACCAAGTTGTCGGATTTGCCCAAGGCGGAGCGTGGCGTCGAATCCGTGGCCCGAAAGATCCTGGGCAGTGCTTCCGTCGCTCGATGTGAAATCCCACAGCCCAACCAGTTCGGCCGCCGGCAGCGGTGTTGTCGCGAGCAGTATCAACACACAGCGAAGAACATGCGACTGATGGAGCATTTGTACGATCCTACTTTCGTTTCAGCGCCAGAGCCGGCGACCTCTTTGGAGTGCGTGCGACTTGTCGCCGCTTTCCTTTGTCCTTGGGCTGGAAACAAGGTGATCGCTGCTGACGTAATGAATCTTTATCAAGAAAAGCGGTGACAAGTCCCCGCACTCCATAGGCTCTGTCTTACACGTCTATCGTATATGGTTCGCGCTGCACGCGTTTCGCCAGCTTGTTGGCCTCGGTGTCGCCGGGGAATTCGTACTTCTTCGTGTCGAACCTGATCTTGCGGCCCAGCAGCATGGCTATGTTGGCCATGTGGCAGGCGTTCACCGCATTGACGTGGCTGCGCACGTCGGCAACCGTCTTGCCGCGGTCTTTCACGCATTCGAAGAAGTTCTTCATGTGGTTGCCCGGCTGCTTGCCGTGGCAGAGCTTGACGATCTCGTCCTTGATCCAGTCGCGATCGGCGTCGGTCAGGCGTTCGATCGGTTTGCCGGTCAGGCCGCCGCGGTTGACGCGGATTCGGCCGAACTCGCCGGAGATAATCAACTCGTTTTCCCCGCTGAACAGCTTGATCGTATTGCCGCTACCCAGCGTCATGTCGACGTCGAAGGTCTTGGCCACGTTGTAAGCGTTCGGAAGCTCGCCCTTGCCGAGCATTTTGGCCAGCGTGGCTTTCCGTCCCAACGGAAGATCGCCCTTGCCTTCCACTTCAACCACGCCCGTTTCGTCGGGGTCGAGGGCCCACATGGCGATGTCGGTGTGATGCACTCCCCAATCGGTTGCCTGGCCGCCTGAGTATTCCAGCCACCAGCGGAAATCGTAGTTGCACCGCTGGGGCGTGTAGGGCACCTTGGGCGCCTGGCCGAGCCACATGTCCCAGTCGAGCTCTTTCGGCACGGGCGCCGTTTCAAAAAGACCGCCGGTATCGGGCGTGCCCACCGACGACAGGGCATGAAGCTTCTTGCCCAGACGCCCGCTGCGGGCAAGAACAACGGCCGTCAGGAACATGTTGTCGTATTCGCTGCGCTGCTGCGTACCGACCTGGATCACACGCCCCGTCTCCTCGGCCACCTTGATGATCTGCCGCCCCTCGTCGATGGTCAGCGTGAGCGGCTTCTCGCAGTAGACGTCCTTCCCTGCCCGCATCGCGTCGATGGCGATCTTCACGTGCCAATGGTCCGGCGTGCCGATAGTGACGGCTTCCACGTCTTTTCGCTCGAGCAGCTTGCGATAGTCCTGGTAGATCTGGCACTTCCCCTCGTAGTCGTCGGCGAACGCCTCGGCATGAACCAGGTTGACGTCGGCCACCGCCACCATGTTCCCCAACTCGGCCGCTTTGCGTCCGATCATGCTGCCCTGCCCGTCGCGCTTGCCCTCCGTCCCCCACCTGTTGACATAGACGCTCGTGCCGATGGAAGCTACCGTGAGCTTGTCGCTCGGGGCCTCCGCCTTGCAGTATCGGCTTGTCCAGAAGTAGGGAGCCATCCCGGCCGCGACGGCGGAACACTTAAGGAAGTTGCGTCGAGTTGTCGTGCGGGTTGGCATCGGTATGCCTCCTGGTATATGTGTGCCTGGGCAAAGGGAGGGATGTCGGTCCAGTCGAGAACACGACGTCGATGATAATCCATCGACCGACTGAACGCCAGCAGTCCGCCAATCTGTTGGAGTTCAGGCTTCAGCCTGCTGAATCGTCTGAGACGTCCCGCACGGCGCAGGCTGAAGCCTGAACTCCAACGTCACCCCACATCCCCCAGATCGAGCGCCTTCCCGTACCGCACCAGCATCATGCGGCGCAGCCGGGCGTGGGACGGCGATGCCAGCCCCGGATCGGCGTCGACCATCTGCTGGGCGTCGCGCCGGGCCTCCTCGACCACGGCCTTGTCGCGCGAGAGATCGGCAATCCGAAACGGCGGCAGCCCGTGCTGCCGCGTACCGAACAGTTCGCCCGGCCCCCGCAAGGAGAAATCAACTTCCGCCAGTTTGAACCCGTCTGTGGTCGACGAAAACGCCTTCAGCCGGGCGGCCGCCTCCTCGCTCGGATCGTCGGCAAACACCGCACAGTAGCCGGGAAACCGCCCGCGGCTGATCCGCCCGCGCAGTTGGTGCAACTGGGCCAGCCCGAACCGCTGCCCGCTCTCGATCGTCATCAAGGTCGCATTGGGCACGTCCACGCCCACCTCGACCACCGACGTCGAAACCAGCACCTGGATCTCGCCCGAGCGGAACTCGGCCATCACGGCGTCCTTCTCCTCGGGCTTCATCCGCCCGTGCACCAGTCCCAGGCGAAAGGCCTCGAGAGGGCCGTTGGCCAAGGCCTCGTAGCTCTCCTCCAGGCTCTTCGCCGCCACGGTTTCCGACTCGTCCACCAACGGCGTAACCACGTAGCCTTGCCGCCCTTCCTGAAGCTTCTTGCTGAAGAACGACCACCAGCGCTCGCGCTCTTGCTCCGTCGGAAGGTAGGTGTGGATCTTCTGCCGGCCGGGCGGCATGTCGGCGAGCGTCGAAACGTCCAGGTCGCCGAACAAGGTCATGGTCACCGTCCGCGGAATCGGCGTGGCCGTCATGACCAGGTAGTGCGGATCGCCCCCCGACTCGCGCAACAGGGCCCGCTGCCGGACGCCGAACTTGTGCTGCTCGTCGATCACCGCCAGTCCGATCTTTTTGAACCGGACGTCCTCCTGGATGACTGCCTGCGTGCCGACGATGAGGTCGATCTCCCCTTCGGCGATCTGTTCGAGGACCCGGCTCCGCTCGCCGGCCGACAAGCCCCCCACAAGTTCGATCAGTCGCACTTCGCTGGCGGCAAGCATGCGTTTGAGCGTCAAGGCGTGCTGCCGGGCGAGGATCTCCGTGGGAGCCATCAACACGGCCTGCGATCCGTGCGCCACGGCCAACAGCATCGCATAGGCGGCCACGATCGTCTTGCCGCTTCCCACGTCGCCCTGGAGTAAACGGTTCATGGGGCGCGTCGACGCCATGTCGGCCGCGATCTCGGCAATCGCCTTCTCCTGCCCGGCCGTCAACTCGAAGGGAAACAGGCGGCGAATCCTCGCGTCGATCCGCGCTGTGGCTTCCAGCGGTTCGGCCTGGTGCAGCGTCCGCTGCTGCTGCCGCTTGATCGCCAGGGCAAGCTGCAGAATGAATAGCTCCTGGTAGACAAACCGTCGCCGGGCCTTTTCGAGCGACTTGGGACCGGTGGGAAAGTGGATCTCGGGCAAGGCAACGGCAAGCGGCGTAAGATTGTGGGCCGCCAGGAACTCTTCGGTGAAGGCTTCCTCAAGCAACTCCGCATAGCCGTCCAGAGCCGCCCGCACCATGCGACGCACGTGCCACTGCTGCAAACCTTCGGTCAAGGGATAGATGGGCACGATGCCCCCGGTGGCCTCGGGCTCGTCCTCGCCCAGCATCGTCACTCGCGGATGGACCATCTGCCACATCAGGCCGCGCAGCTTCGGCTTGCCCGAAACGAGCACCTCCTGCCCGCGGCGGTACTGGGAGAACAAAAATGGCTGATTGAACCACACGGCCCGCAGATGGTCGTTGCCCACGCGCACCAGCATGCCGAGCATGTTCCGACCTGGAGCGATGTCGCGCAACTCGATTTCCTCCACCAATCCGCGGACCGACTGGAGCGATCCCTCCTCCAGGTCGGCAATAGTCCGGCGGTCGGTATGGTCCTCGTAGTCGCGGGGGAAAAAGAATAGGACGTCGGCCACCGTGCGCAGGCCCAAACGCTCCAGCATCTCCGCCCGGCGCGGTCCCACGCCCTTGAGATACTGGACCTGCGTGGCAAGTCGCTCTGCCGCCGATTTTCCCGGATCGCTCATGCTCCCCATGATACCCGCAGCGGGGTGTCTTAGGCCAGTAGGGCGAGTTTACCGGCGCTGCCGGAGCCGCTATATTGCCGAAGGTCTCCGACGGCACAAAGGTCCGTGTCGACGCCAAGACCGCTGGCGCGGCAACCGTCATTCAGATCAGTCTCTCGGCCGGCGAACCGTTGATGACGGTCCAGTGTGAGCCGAAAAAGGGCGAGGTGGAGAGACTCGAGGTGAAGTGAAATGTAGGACGGGTTTGTAACCCCGTCCGGACAGGATGCAATCCTGTCCTACATGACAAAGGAGCCCAACATGAAACGACGACAATTCCTCGGTACCGGCCTCCTCGCCGGTATGGCAACCGGCACCTTGGCACACCAACCCGAAGCGCAAGCGGGGGCAGCAGACACTCCCTCCACCACCCTCCGCGCCGGCGTCGCCAAGAGCGATATCACCACCAATGCCGAGGGCGTACGCGTTAACGACCCGCTCTTCGCCAAGGCCCTGGTGCTTGAAGGCAGCAACATCCGGCTGGCGATCATCGCCATGGACGTCACGGCCATCGGCGGCATCGGCGACATCAAGGACGATTTCCTGCCCAAACTGCGAGCACGCATTCAGAAGGAACTGGGCATCCCGGGCGCCAACGTGCTGGTCAACGCCAGCCATACCCACCCGCCCGGCCGGTTGCTGTGCGAAAGCGATCAGCAACTGGAACGAACCTTCGACGCTGTCCGCCGCGCCGCCGAAAGCCTGACGCCCGTCCGAGTCGGCAGCGGCACCGGCTACGAAGACCGCATCATGATGAACCGGGCCCTCCGGCTGAAAAACGGCCCGCACTGGACGATCCGGCACACCAATCCCTGCCCGCCCGATGAAGAAGTGGCAAGCGTGGGCCCCGTCGATCCCGAAATCGGCGTCCTGCGGATCGACCGTCTCGACGGCCGCCCCCTGGCCGTAGTCTACAACTTCGCCTGCCATCCCTACCTGGGCGTCCCCCGCGGAGGCGTCACGGCCGACTTCCCGGGCTTCGCCTCCAAGGTGATCGAAGACAACCTGGGCCACGACGCCATGGCCCTCTTCCTCCAAGGGGCCGCGGGCGACATCACGGCCGTCCTCTACAAAGACACCAGCCGCCCCCGCGATGCCGAACCCTTCGGCACCATGCTGGGACTGAGCACGCTCGAGGCCCTTCGCGGCATTCAGACCGGCGACGCCAATTTGAACGTGATCAACGAGACGCTGTTGCTGCCCAGAAGGACAGATAGCCAGGCCCGTATCGCCGCTCTCGAGCAGGAACAGGCCGGGCTCCTCCGCTCCCTTCGCGGCACCAGTCTGAACATCAAGACCTTCGTGCCCCTCTACATCAAGTACGCCCTGAACCCCGACTACCCCTCGTATTACTCGTATCGCTACCTGCAGGCCCAACAGACCGGCAGCGACGAAATGTCCGGCATCGACGCCCAGAATCGGGGGCACATGGACAAGTATCTCCGCAACATCCAGGCCATGGAGAAACTGGCCCGGATCCAGGACA
>Ga0209509_1001782_pt1 | contig 15434 bp, 16 predicted proteins | sample BioC13SIPDNA_FD_185743 | JGI IMG/M metagenome (GOLD analysis project Ga0209509, IMG submission 185743) | Anaerobic biogas reactor microbial communites from Washington, USA - Biogas_R1_A C13 SIP DNA (SPAdes) (version 2) | ecosystem: Engineered > Bioreactor > Anaerobic > Unclassified | place...
GAGCGGCAGTTATACCGGCGGGCTGTTATTTTTGGTAGCCATGGCCGCTCTGGGAGCAGTATGCTGTGTTTTGCTGTACCGCCAGGAAGCCTCTGCTCACAAGCGCCAGGGAAATGCCGTACCGTGACATACTCCCGGTATTGAAATACCGTCAGCCACGGGGAGCAACGGGGACGGTTCTTGTGGCTGGTCCCATATAGTAAACTTCGTCCCAGCTATTGGGCTGTCCATTTATATATCTACGCTCCCCGAATAGGAAATTATGATTGATCCTGGGTTTTGCTGACCCCTTATCAGCATTACCGGTAACCGGGTAGAGTATGAGAGTTTCGCTTGCAACATTACTTTTCGATTTTTACGGCGGTGCCGTAGACCAGCATTTCTGCGGCCCCACTCATTATCTGGGAACTGCTGAAGCGAATTCCTACAATAGCATCGGCATTTAATTTTTCGGCTGCCTCTATCATACGATTTAGAGCCTCTTCCCGGGATTCCACCAGTAATTCACTGTAGCCCCTTAACTCTCCACCTACCAGGGATTTTAGACCGGCTCCAATATCCCTTCCCAGATGTTTCGCCCGGATGGAACTTCCGCGAACCAGGCCCAGAGTTTTGCTTATTTTATATTCCGAAAGATTGTCGGTAGTAACAAGAAGCATAATTTTTTCCTCCCTAATTGATAATCAAAAATCCTTATTTTTAAATATATGCCAGGAACCCATCAGAATAAATAGAGCCAAAATGAAAATAACTATCATGGCAGTTGTTTGTATTGAAGAAGTAAAAAATATATCTACACCGGTCATATAGCGGTAGATGTTTAAATAAAGCATTCCAGATATCTTGCCCATTAAGCCTAATGCCACAAATACAATTACCGATGCTATAACCGGCTTAATAACATCATTGAATATAATAGAGAAAAAAACAACCACAGAATACAGAAACAAAGAGCTGACACTTAATTGCAGGCCGTACATCAGAGCTTGTTCCAGACTAAAATTAAAATCATGAAATAAGGCTATAACAACCGGCAAAATACTCCCGGCAGCGATTATCAGAAATATACTGAAAAAGCTGGCCAGGATTTTACTCAGGAATATCTGTTTACGGGTCCGATGGGACAGGAGAAAATAGTTGGTATTCTGTTCTGTTTCCCGAGCAAAAAGAGGAAAAGTCAGGATTATAATGGCCAGAAGAATTAACTGATAAAGGTTTTTCCCGAACCATTGTGACCAGACATAAAAGTCAATATTATTAAAGAGTTCTAAAAGCTGTTGATTCAGTGTTTCCATATCGAGAAGTTGATTCAGAAACGGGGCCTGTTTCAAGCCCTGCTCTATTTGCGCTATATCGGTCACGGTCTTAAACCACTCATAATTGGATAGTACAAAATAACCTGTCAATAAGGTAAGAAACAATAATATTATTCCCCGCCAGCGTAGATCCCACAATTCTTTAATCAAGAGACTCATTCCTCTTCACCTCCATTTTCCATCAGTAGCAAGAAAATATCTTTAATATTTACATTTTCAGTATTTAGGAAAGCAAAATCAGCTTGCAATTTTTGCCGGGCCTCCATCCCGCCCTGACAGAGAATAAGAGATTGCTTATGCTGATGGTGAGTGGCAATAATATCAAGGGTCGATGGAGGTATAGCAGATATTTTGCTTTTTTCCAGTTTTAAGAGAAAAAGTTCGCTTTTCAGGTCATCCAGGTTGCCATTAAGCACCATATGTCCCTTACGCAACATAGCAAGAGAATCAACGCTTTCTTCTATTTCTCCCAACTGGTGAGATGAAAAAATAATAGTCTTGCCCTGCCAGCTCTCTTCTTTTATTAGCTGCAGCATTTGTTCCTGCATGATTGGATCCAAGCCCCGGGTAGGCTCATCCAGGATAAATAAATCGGCTGAACGAGCAAAGGTTAAAATAGCATAAAGCTGGGTTTTCTCTCCATAGGAAAGCGTGGATATTCTTTTTTTGCCTTCCAGGGGGAAAATATTCTTTAACTCTAATGCCTTATCATTATCCCAGCCCGGAATTATAGCACTGGCATAGTCCAGCATTTTCTTGACCGTCATATTATGGTAAAGGTTTTTATTTTCTGGCATATATGATATTTTAGCCTGCAGCTTTTCTCTTTCAGAAGGCCGGTGGCCTAATATCTCAATATAACCCCTATCCGGACGGACTATATCCATAAGCAGTTTCAAAAGGCTGGTTTTCCCTGCTCCATTAGAACCTAAAAGTCCGAAAATACTCCCAGCTTCAAGGGATAAATCATTAATTTGCAGAGTAAAGCTGCTGTTTTTATAGCTTTTGCATAGTTCTTTTATTTGCACAGCATGCATGCTATTCATCACCTCCATATGCTCCATTAATGCTTTGCATTACGAGTTCGGTAAATTTCTGGCGGGATACTTCGTATTTCCTGGCGATGTTTACAATTCCGGCCATTTCCTTAGCGAGTATTTCTAATGCCTTTTCTTCCATGGTTTTTTTATCAGAATCTTTAATAAAGTAGCCTACCCCCGGGCGGGAATAAATATATCCTTCGTTTTCCAGCTCCCGGTAAGCTCGGGCTACTGTATTGGGGTTGATTTTTAAATCACGGGCCAATTCTCTGATGGAAGGGATAAGCTCATCCCGGCTCAATTTCCCACTAATAATATCCCCCTTCATACTCTGAGCTATCTGTTGATAAACAGGTTCGCCCGAGTGAAAATCTACTTTTACCCATATCAAGCAAGTCACCCCCTGTACTGCACCATCTGTATTAATAATACTAATACAGTTGCTACGCATTGTCAATTGTATAATCATTAATAACTTTATATTATGAATATCTGCAAAAGTATGAAGAAAGCGAGTATAAACAAAAAATGGGGGAAGAGGCGAGCGAACTGGGGTTATATATCGCCACTTTAAAAGGGGTAGCGATAGTAAACTTCGTTCCAGCTATCGGGCTGTCCATTTATATAACTACGCTCCCAGAATTGGAAATTATGATTGCGCTCCACTAGTATTACCGTGGTTAAGCAAGTACCATAATCAGGACTCGTGACAAATAAAGGGGCCAGCATTCTTTCCATTTCCGGGCTAACACCGGTTTGGGGTAAGTCCTGCTCATCCGGCAATTCCCGATCGCTCATCATGGCAAACAATTGCCCGGCTTCAATATCATCATGCTGTATAAGTTGGGCCAGTGCCTTTATTCCCTTGCTTACTTTAGGCCAGGGTGTATTGAGCAAGGCATTGCTTAAACCATGAACGCCAGCTGGAATTTGGCGAATAATTCTTTCCCGGTTGGAGTAGTAATACATTGATTCATTGGTTCCCATTAATAGATTAAAGCCGTTGTAAGCACTGCCTCCGTTAAGCAGGTTGGCTGTATAAGTCTTCGGCGCCAGATTGCTGCTCAAATAATCTTTAACCAGGTGCCCCCGCGACCTGGCCTCCGGTCTAAAACTGGAAGGATCCCGGTAATTGGTCAAAGCAGCCAAACATCCATTGGTGGTTATCCCCATCCAGGTGCCGCCTTCCTTCAGATCTCTTCCCGCCAGAATATCGGGATGGTCCGGCCAAAAAGCGGCAGTTGCCGTGGGACGCTGGTAAAACTCATCCCGGTTTGCTGCTACCACTAACTTGTAACGGGGATGACAATCATAGGCAAACAATATTATACACATAATTCCTCCCGATTCACCCACCCGCCGGCAGGGTAAATCCGCCGCTGTTTTATTTACTCCCTCCAGCTGACCTCTCTCCCGCATCCGCACTTTCCGATTTATAACAGCCTTCGGCATTACATATTCTCCTTTCGGATTTCCACATTTCTGATTTAAGAATATGTGAATAGGTGCTGCAAGTCAAGAAAAAGGCATTCATATAGCTTCATTACTCTTTCCCCGTGGTCGAATAACAGGTCACAGCAACACAAAAATATTATTTTTGAATACCTTAATATTGTAAATATTCAGGGAGATGATGAAATGGCGAATTTAGCCAAATACAGGTATACCACTGGCCCAATCAGTATTAGCGAGTTTATAAATAACATTCGCATTCTGGTGTTGAATAACGGAGCAAAGAGGCACAATGCGAGAGTTAGAATCTTTAATCTTGACCCAAAACCTAAAAAAGAGGTATTCGATGAAACCTTTACGGTTGCCGCTAATTCCAAAATCCAAACGGAATTTATCCCCATGTTTAATGCATTTGAAGTGCAAATTCTAAGTGACAGCCCCCGAATTTTGATCTGGGTAGGCGGACGCTCCGGCAATGAGAATCTGGAAGGGAATATTATATTGCATAAAGACCTGGTCAGGTTCTAGATGCCGGGGTGTCTAGGTTATGTTGCATGCTCCCTGCTGTTTCCAGAACATAAAATTATTCCTTCAACTAACTGCAGGAAAATTAACAGCAGTTGTTGAATCTTATACATGTACATGATACCTCATGCTCCTTTGCTCAGGAGTGGATGTTCTTTTGGTATTTTATTTGAAATGTGGTGGAATTCATGAAGCTTAAGTTTCTCGGGGCGGCCAAAACGGTTACTGGTTCTTGCTTTTTAGTGGAAACTGGCGACTTTCGTTTTGCTGTAGACTGTGGCCTTTTTCAAGGCTCCAAGTCTTTACAGCAACGTAATTATAAGGATTTCCCGGTTGATCCGGCCAGTATCAATTTTATCATATTAACCCATGCTCATATCGATCATAGCGGTTTAATCCCCAAGCTTTGTAAAAAAGGCTTTACCGGTCCTATATACTGCAGTCAGATAACTGAGCAACTATGCCAGGTTGTCCTTCCCGATTCTGGTTATATACAAGAATCGGAAGTGGAGAGGAAAAACCGCAAGCTTAAGAGGTCAGGCCTGAAATTACTCGAGCCCATCTATACAGCCCAGGATGCTCAAAACTGCCTTTCTCAGTTTCATCCTCTTAATGCTGATGAAATTATAAAGGTTAATTGCAATATTTCCATAAGGCTTCGTACCGCAGGACATATCCTGGGGGCAATGATTGTTGAAGTTTGGGTGGAGGAAGAAGGTAAAAAATCTAAACTGGTCTTTAGCGGTGACCTGGGTAATGTTAACCAACCTCTGGTTAAAGACCCATCTATAATTGAAAACACTGATTATCTTATTATTGAGTCCACCTATGGCAATCGCCTGCACGATGATTCTATGGATCGGGCGGAAAAGTTCTTGCAGGTTATTAATGAAACTATGGCCAAAGGTGGCAATCTAATCATACCGGCTTTTGCTGTGGAACGCACCCAGGACTTGATATATGATTTAATAATGCTTGGTTATGAAAAGAAATTGGACCCCCATATGCAGATATATATAGATAGTCCTCTGGCTATCGCCGCAACTGAAATTTTCGTAAAAAACCGGGATTCTTATGAGGATAACACCCGGGCTTTTATGACTAAAGGGGATCCCTGGCAATATATTAATCTGAATCTTACTCGCACCCGGGAAGAGTCCATGCGCTTAAATGATTGTGTTAACAAATCCATAATAATCTCAGCCAGCGGCATGTGTGAAGCCGGAAGAATTAAACACCATCTCAAGCATAACCTGTGGCGACCGGAATCAACCATACTATTTGTTGGTTACCAGGCAGCCGGAACCCTGGGCCGGCGCATTTTGGATGGGGAAGAAATAGTCACTATTCATGGTGAGAAAGTTGCCGTGAAAGCAGATATACGGCGAATCGAAGCTTACTCTGCTCATGCTGATAGAAATGGCCTTATCGATTGGCTGATGAGTTTCGTAGTTAAACCGCGGGATATATTTATAGTCCATGGAGAAGAAGAAGCACAATTGGCACTGGCTGAGGCTATACAACAAAAACTAAATGTGCCTATTTTTATTCCTGATTGGCTGCAGGAATTTGAACTAATAGCCCGGGAAGAAGAGGTTCGACCCAGTTATGTTCATAGCAGCAAGGAGTTGTCGGATGCGGTTAAGGCAGAACAGATGTACCTGCAGGTTTCCTTAAAACTTAATGAAATGTTTAGAGAAAACTGGACCCGGGGAAATTATGCCAAGATAATTGAAGCCATGCAAAATATCTCCTCAATAGTGGATTAGAACCCCCCGCCTGTTTAATAAGAAAAGCGAGGGGTGAGGGGTGAGGGTTTTTTTATACTTTTTCCCACTTCCGCAGGGACAAGGATCATCTATGGGCGGCGTGGTGGACTGTTTGCAAACAAATCCTTTAAATTAATTTGCTGCCAATCGGAATAATCCAAAGCACGAATCCACAGGGTAAGCTCTTCAGGAACAGCTATTACCTGATATACAGTGCCTTTGTGAAGAGCTCCGCCGTTTTTCACTTCAATATCCATGAGTTTTTTCATAGCATTGATGTCCAGCTTACCGAAGAATTCTTTGGAGTTGGCAAGATTTATAAGATTATTATAACGAGGATCATCTTCTGCCTTAGGTGGATCAGCCACTTTATCTTTCCATTCAGCGGGATAGGGCGGAACAAAGCTATTATAGGCAGCCAAGATACCTTTTTGTTCACCTGTTCTCACACGAGTTCCAAAAGTCGCTCTCTCTACGGATACGCATTCTTTCTTATCGGCAATCTGAATGATATGGGAAAGATCTGCCGGAATTAGCGATAGATATTCCGATGCTTCATCAATTGTACTGCATTGGTTTAGCGTCGTTACCAGCACAGAAACGGTATCTTCACGGTCTTCCATGTATTGAGGATCGGAGGCTGCTCCATTATTAAGTTCAATAAATAGTCCTTGGTCATTCATGCCGGTTTCAAGGTAAACACTGCCAAGAGGATGTATATTGGCAAAGCTATTTCCTGAATCAGGATTGAAAACAACTACTGCCAGATACTTCATGTATTTTTCCAGAGCTTTTCTGTCTATGTCCCAATTCCTGCCTAATACAAGATTACCGTTAGCTGTATACTTGTCCCAGGCAGCTAAAGCACTGCATGCACTGGGAGGCTCTCCTCCCAAAGCCAAACCTGAAAGGCTGGATATACCGGCATTCAGAATTAACACTTCATCCAGGCTTAGCCCTGATGTCTCAGCGATCCCCTCCAATAATTCATTAAGGGGCAAACTGAAAGCGGAGGCTAGAATTTTCGCATTTTTGAGCTGCTCATTATAATCCATTCCTCGCGTTTTAATATCGTTTGATATATCTGTATAAAACTCGCGCAATTCATCTTGAACAAGCCCTCCGTATTGGCGCCCCATCTCTCGCCAAGTGCCATTTAGGGTGAGCACCCAATAAGCACCATTGTCTGTTTTAAATGCCGTGCCGTCTTCAAATTCTTTTGTTTCTGTCAGAAGACTTTTATTTTCGTTTGGGCTGCAACCTGCAAGAAAACTTGTAAAAACAAGCGATAGCAAGAGAATGACAAGCAAAAATGCGCGGACATGATAAAATTTATAACGATTCATAATAGCAGTCTCCTTGTATAATCATTTTTTCCATCAATGAAAGGATAGATCGACACAAATTTTAGGTGCAACATAGCCGCGAAAATGATGGGGTGATAGTTTTCCCGCTCAACCTTGATACATGCCACTAAGTTCTGCATCTGCGCATTGATCTCCTGCCTTTCGGCTAGCGTTTATTGAGAATCTTCCCGGAGGTAACTACAACGGCATAAACCAAGTGAGCGGCCAGGTACGCAACCCGGCCACTTTTACACAAATTTATTCAGAAACTAAAAACCGCGTGGCGGCCAAAAAAAACGGATTTACCACGCGGCTATTTTTACTGGAGCCGATGGCCGGATTTGAACCGGCGACCTGCTGATTACGAATCAGCTGCTCTGCCACTGAGCCACATCGGCATAATTTATTAACACATAGATAATAGCAGGACCAGCGGGGTTCCGTCAAGCGTGAGGAGAATCAGGCCACGAACCTGCAGCGCATTGGCATTGATTATTTATTCCCAGGTTAATCCTTGTCTGCCCCCTGGCTTTTGCTCTCCACCAGATAGTAATAACTGGGATTGTTGGCAACAATGGTCTGGCAAGAGGGGCATGTTTTGTTCAAATAAGCCTTTCGGTCAATAATCTGTACCATCTTCCTCAAAGCGGCTTCGGGAAAACTTTTGCTACATATATTACATTTTTCCATTAACGAGTCACCCTCCTAATTTCTATAACGTATAAGCTGGCAAAATTGCTTTTATTGGCCAAACCTCCCCATTGTTTTTCTTTCCGGTCTTTTAAGTGTCTTTAAGCATCGGAAGAAATTGCAGAGCATTTTCAGCATACCGGCGGGGAATAAGAACTCGCCGCCCGTTTTGTTAATAGGAACCCAGTCGCTTAAAGAAGCACCCTGCGGGCACAACTGATGTTCGCTTCGCTCACTATTAAGGATGCGAGAGACATATTTAGCCTCGTTATAAGTAGGCCCGCATGAATTCTAATTCGATTTCAGCCAGTTGGCGGATTTCACACCGGGCCAGTTCCTGAATCTCTTCATCTTCACCTGCTAATTGTTCTAAAACCAACTTCTCAAAAGGTATGGCACTCATACGGCTTACAGCTTCTTCTACCTCCAGCTGGCAAAAGAAGGCATTAAAAATATTCAGAAGACTATGGAAATACTCGGCCACCCAATTTTCCACCTGTTCCTCATCCAAAACACCGTTAATGCGGTCAAATTTACTAAGGTGCATTTTCTAACCCCCTTTAACCCTGCCGGGCTTCCTCCCCAGCTTTGACAAACGTTTTCTTACCCATCAACTTTGTAAAAATACACAGTGGAACACATTTATATAATCATAAATACTGCCCTCTATCAAGGGCGAATAACCCTGATTTGGAAATGAGGTTCCATTTTTTTTCGATATATCCTTATTCTAAATCAAGGATAAGCTTTTCATCAAGGCCTATAAATTTTAGCTTCTGATATTTAATTGTCAACCTATAAGATCTGCTGTAATAAGCTGGCCCCGACTGGGCAAAAGTTAAAAAGATTGAAGCGATGAGCGCTTTGAACCTATTTTAAACATATAATATAATTGAATACTTTATTATCAAAGGAGCTGGCCAGGATGAAGAAATATCTCATTATTAATGCTGACGACTTCGGCTTATCCCCCGGAGTAAACCGGGCTATTGGGGAGCTTCACCAGGCGGGAGTAGTCTTCAGTGCTACGCTCATGGTTAATATGCCTGGATTCAAAGAAGCGGTAGCCCTGGCTCGTCAATGCCCGGCTTTGGGAGTAGGCCTGCACTTTAATTTAGGCTACGGTACTCCTATCTGCCCAGCCAAGCAGGTAGCTTCCCTGGTTAACCAAGAGGGGTACTTTTCTCAACAGGCAGATAATTGGAAGGAGAACGAGGTGGAACTGGAGCTGGAAGCACAATGGCGCCGGCTGGTGGATGCGGGAATAAGACCTACTCATATTGATTCACATCAATTTATCCAGTGCTACTTTTCGGTTTTTCGCCCGCTGGTAAAACTGTGTCAAAGAAAAAAGCTCCCCCTGCGCCGGATTCCGGGAGAGCCTCTACTGAACCTACGGCGTCCGCCTGCTGCTGATTATAGTTTATTGGATACCTACTTCGATGGGAATGGGAAAGAACGGCTGCATAAGAATCTCGAGTCTTTGCGTCCTGGAGTTACAGAATTAATGTGTCACCCTGGTTATGTTGATGATACTTTAATTTCTATTTCCTCCTGGACCCTGGTTCGGGAAGAGGAGCTTAGGGTGTTTGCTGATAGTGATTTGCTTCCACTGATTAAGCAACTGGATATAAATCTTATCCATTACGGGCAAATCAAGTTTTTTCGCTAAGCTATTCACTATCTGCTAGGTTTTTCACCTGGCATATGGCCTTTGTAGCGCAGGGGCTCCTGGTTAAATATTAACCACCCGTACTATCTTCACATAGGGCCGGCAGAGCTCGGCTAATTCCTGCATTTCCTCCGGGCTGAAAGGTACTATCGCTTCATAGGAAGGAGCGAGGGTTTGGGCCGGGTTGAATTGCTGCAGAGAATAGAGGCGGGCGCCCTTGATGTACTGGGCAATACTGCAGATGTCTTCGGGGCTGTGCAGCAGTGGCACTACTGTAGTACGGAATTCCACCGCAATTCGGGCATTTTGCAAGAGGTTGATAGAATTGCGGATGTTAAAAAACTGCCGGGAGCTTAAGCGGCCACTGGCTTGCAGGTATTTTTTGAAATCCAGCGGGGCCTTTATATCCATGGCCACATAATCCAGCAGTTTTTCCTGTAAAAGATAAGCCAGCAGCTCCGGGTTGCTGCCATTGCTGTCCAGCTTTATGAGATAGCCTATTTCCTTAATACGCTGCAAATCCTGGGCCAATTCCGGGTGCAGGGTGGGTTCCCCGCCGCTTATGACCACTGCATCCAGGAAGCCTTTTCTTTCCCGCAGAAACTCCAGTATGGATTCAATATCATATGTTTTCCCATCTCCAATATTGCCTATTTCTCCCCCGGCTTGCAGCTTGTGTTCTGCTCCCGGCTCTCTTTTTTCCTCTACCAGCAAATGGACGTTATGGCAGAAGGGACAACGAAAATTGCAGCCCCGGGTGAAAAGCACGGCAGCGATTTCACCCGGGTAATCCACCAGGCTTTGTTTAATTAGACCAGCATATTTCATCAGGCAAGCCGCCCCTTTAACCTTTATCCATAGGTATATTATTTATCCGCTGACAACTTCCGAAGGCTGGATTTCCTTTTCCTTATCCACAGCCCGGTCAAACATTTTTCTGCTCTGGAACTCGGCCTGCTTGCCCGCATTCCACTGGTCGATCGGCCTCAAGTAACCCACTACCCGGGAATAGACCTCACAGGTAGTCTCTTTGCCTTCGGCGGCACAGATGGGGCAATTATAGTTCTTACCGCTGATATAGCCGTGGCTCGGACAAATGCTGAATGTAGGCGAAAGGGTAAAGTAGGGCAGCCGGAACTGCTCGCAGACTTTCTTTACCAGCTTGCGCGTAGAATCGATGGAAGGCACCGATTCGCCCAGGAAAATATGGAAGACGGTACCGCCGGTATAGCGGGTTTGCAGCTGATCCTGTAGGCTCAAGGCCTTGAACAAATCATCGGTATAATTGACCGGCAGCTGGGTGGAGTTGGTATAGTAGGGCTCTGCTCCTCTCCGATAATCCGCCTCATTGGCCACGATGATATTGGGATAGGCCTCCTTATCCTTGCGGGCGATTCCATAGCTTACCCCTTCAGCCGGAGTTGCTTCCAGATTGTATATATTGCCGGTTTCCTCCTGGTAGGCCAAGAGTCTTTGCCGCATAAAGTCCATAACTTCCTGAGCAAAGGCCATTCCTTCTTCGCTGGCGATATCGGAACCCAGGAAATTAAGGCAGGCTTCATTCATAGCAATTAAACCGATGGTGGAAAAATGGTTTTTCCAGTACTGTCCCATAGCTTCCTTGACATTACGCAGGTAGAACTGGGAATAAGGGTAAAGTCCTGATTCGGTAAGGTTCTCCAGTATCTTGCGCTTGATTTCCAGGCTGTTATGGGCCATATCCATAAGGCTGCTTAGACGCTGGTAAAAGTCTTCCTTATCATGGGCCAAATACCCCAGGCGGCTCATGTTGATGGTAACCACACCGATGGAACCGGTCAGGGGATTGGCTCCGAAAAGCCCGCCGCCTCTCTTCCGTAATTCCCGGTTGTCCAGGCGCAGGCGGCAGCACATGCTACGGGCATCTTCCGGGTTCATGTCAGAGCCGATAAAATTGGAGAAATAGGGAATACCGTATTTCGCGGTCATTTCCCAGATTTTATGATAGTTGGGATTATCCCAATCAAAATCTTCACTTATATTGTAAGTGGGAATGGGGAAGGTGAATACCCGCTCTTCCACATCCCCCTCCATCATAACTTCGGCAAAAGCCTGGTTAAACATGTCCATTTCTGCCTGGAATTCACCGTAGGTGGCATCCATATAGCGCCCGCCGATTACCACCGGTTCATTTTTCATGAACTCGGGCACCTTGAGATCCAGGGTAACATTGGTAAATGGAGTCTGGAAGCCTACCCGGGTGGGAACATTCATATTGAAAACGAATTCCTGCAAGCCTTGCTTGACCTGGCGGTAGTCCAGATTGTCATAGTGGATAAAGGGGGCCAGGAGGGTATCAAAGTTGGAAAAGGCCTGAGCTCCAGCCGCCTCACCCTGCAGGGTAAAAAAGAAGTTGACAATCTGTCCCAGAATAGAGCGGAAATGTTTGGCCGGGCCGCTGGCCACCTTGCCGCGCACCCCTTTGAAACCTTCCAGCAGAAGATCGCGGATGTCCCAGCCTACACAATAGACCCCAAGAATCCCCAGGTCGTGAATGTGAAAATCACCTGAAGCCTGGGCCTGCCTGATTTCGGGCGGGTATATCTGATTAAGCCAGTACTGGGAAACAATCAGCGAAGATATATGAAAATTCATACCCTGCAAAGAATATGTCATATTGGAGTTTTCCTTGATTCGCCAGTCGTTACGCCCCAGGTAATCGGCAATAATCTTGTTATTGAACAGCAGCTGGTTGGTTTCACGCATGTCTTCATGCTGCTTGCGATAAAGTATGTAAGCTTTGGCGGTTTTGTAGTTGCCGTTCTTGACCAGCACCCGTTCCACCAGGTCTTGAATACCCTCAACGGTAGCTATCTCATCATCATCGACATATTGGGCAATCTCTACTACCTTATCGGTCAAATCCAGAGCCATTTGATAATCCTTGCCGCCCACCGCCTGGGCCGCTTTCCAGATAGCTTTGGTAATCTTGTCTTTTTCAAAGGGAACTATGCGGCCATCTCTTTTCTTAATCTTGCTGATATCCATGAATGCGAATCCTCCTTTTTTGCCAACCACAATATATAGTGGTGTACACAGTCTTACACCACTATATTAAGTATAAATATTATACCCCGCCCGTCAAACAGGACAAGTCTCCCTTAAGAGAATCTGCATTATTTATGCCAATATTTTTTACCCAATCAGGCTGTTTTATCGTATTGCTCAAATTTTTGATATCAAAAAATATTTAGGGGGGTAATTCGAAGTGAAGCTTCCGTAAAGCTGTTCTTGCCTACTCCCATACTTCACTGTTGGCCTAAGAGACAAGACCTAGCAGTGCAAAGGTGGGATACGAATTTGGAATGGATATTAAGAAATAGGTGCCGGCATGGAGGGCTTAATAAGGATAGGTTTTAATAATTTGCTTTTAAGGTAAAGCGCGATCATGGCGATCAAGATTATATAATAGGATCGTATTGCTGCCTGCATATTGCCATACTATCCTAACATCCATGTTAACAGATGCTTCCGTTAAAGGCTTATGTCCTTTTATGGGCTTGCTACCCTACCTTCATTTTTCATAGAGCATGGCTACATGCTTTTATTCTTTTGCATGCGCCTTCTTGGCGCACAAACGTCCCCCTGGCAGGCCACCGCTCAAGTGCCCAGTGCCTGCGGAACAATCTCTCTGCCTATCAGGAGAAAGTGCCGGTCAAATGTTAGTACCCGGTCAATCCTTGCATCCGACATAATAAAGCCAAAGCTGACAGCATCAACATATGAAATATCATGGTCATTATACTTTTCCAGAATTTTCAGCGCCTGTTCTTCACTCTTCTCGTTGGAAAACAGGATTTGCAAATATCCACCGCTTTGCGCTTTTTTTGTGGAAAGTAAATAACGCATGGCTACAGAATAACCTATTCTATAACGCAAAAATGTATAGGTTTCAGAGATAACCAGGTTGGAAGTAACGCGAATAATACCACCATCTAATTGCCGGTAAAAGCTTGCTGCCACTTTATGGTACTGGTCTCTTTCATTGGCCAGCGCAATAAACCCCCCGGTATCAATAAATAATTTACTCCTGCTCATCATAGATATACCTGTCATGCTTGGAAGATCCGTCAAACGGTTCTTTATCGGTAATCGCTATAATCCCCAGCAGTGGGTCTTCGTCAAGCATCTCATTCTCAAGATAATTGTCTATTGCCCGGCGAATTATTTCTGCTTCAGTAGTCCCCTCCGTCATCGCCTTCTTTTTTATCATTTTATTCTGCCTGCTGCTTATATAAGTTTGCTTTCTAATCATTGCTTCCATACACCTTACCCCCATGCACCATGCTAGTTTTTTGACCTATATACATTATAGGCTTTTATTATGGTGTTGCCAATAAAATCCCTCCAATAGCTGCCATCCAATCGTTCACATTTTATGCGTTCAGCATAGGCTATGGTCTGCGAGCAGAGGTCGATATTAGTGGCAGGAGACCGAAAAAAGCCTTGGATTACGCCAACCGGGAGGGGTTGGAACAAGTACTGATTCTGGGAGAAAACGAACTGGCATGAGGCAAAATTCGCCTAAAATTTATGCAGGATGGCCGGGAAGAGGATGTGGCATTAGAGCAATTAATCGAGAAACATCCAATCTGATTTCTCTAATCCTCGCTTTAGTGAGGGGGCGCCGCCGGCGGTTACCGTAAAATGGTAAACGCTAAATGCCGTTATTAATTCGTACCCGCTATATTTATCTGTTTATGAAATTATTGACCTCATCGAGTGTCCCTAAATCAAATATTGCTTCCGCCAAGTTCTGCAGCTTTTCTGTCGGCATAGTCATCACCCTGTTTTCCATTTCAACCGGCAAATATCCAAACTTCTTTTTCAGCAACCGCAACAGTATGCTGGCCTGGCCTTCCGCTTTGCCTTCCACTCTACCTTTCACTCTGCCCTTTTCTTCCCAGGAAGTAGTTATCTCTATCATTCTCTTGGCCTCCTTTTCATCTACCTTACCCATCTCTTCTTCTAGTTTTCTCTCTTCCTCCTCATTTAATATGAGGTAGGTCTCAAAAAATCCCGTCAGCAGGGTCATTCGAGCTGGGTCCAGTTCCATCCTTACCAGCATCCGCAAAAATTCCAGCTTTACCTGTACCCGTTCTTTATTCTGATAACCCATCTTGCTCAGCAGGGCTGCAGCTACGGGGTTATTGCTTTGGATATAATCCTGCCAGTTATGTTTATTCAACTCCAGGGTTAAAAAATGAAAATCTAACACGGGCATAAACGGGAACACCAGCTTAAACCGGTCCGGTTCATTCCGTTTCTCCAGGTAAGTGAATACTGCTATGGGTACTACCCGGCAACGATGCTTCTGATATAGCCTGCTAAAATAGATAAACATGCGCTCGGCAAAATCTTTTTGGGCACTGGCCTGATTTTCTACATGCACCAGGACTATTCCGCTTTCTCCTTTGAGCCTGGTCTCCACCAGGATATCTATCCTATGTTTATCGCCTCGGGTAACATCTGTAAACACTTCCTGTTGCAAGAATTTGATATGTTCCAGGTCTATGGCTTCATAGACCTGGGGAAAAAATAGCTCAACAAATTCTCCGAAGAAGGTTTCCAATAGCTCCTTAAAG
>Ga0209509_1001792_pt1 | contig 15361 bp, 13 predicted proteins | sample BioC13SIPDNA_FD_185743 | JGI IMG/M metagenome (GOLD analysis project Ga0209509, IMG submission 185743) | Anaerobic biogas reactor microbial communites from Washington, USA - Biogas_R1_A C13 SIP DNA (SPAdes) (version 2) | ecosystem: Engineered > Bioreactor > Anaerobic > Unclassified | place...
GGTTCCTGCCTCCCGGAGTGTGGGGATGTAGCCCAGCACCTTCATGGAAGGCTCTGAAAAGTCTGTTGGAAATAGGATGCGTTTGAACATACTCTGACCTTCTCCTCTGGTGTTTCTCTCTGCGGGCCGGATATTTAAAAGACACTGTGGGGGCTGCTCGATGGGGGCTCGGGACTGCGCATCGCCGGCCCCCCTCACCGGCGACCCTGCCTGCCCCCATCCGCGAACACTCTGTCGACGAGGTCGATAACGGTTGAGACGAGCGCCTGGGGCCTTCTTCCCCTCCTGCCGGTCAAATGTCTCATATGGCAGGCCGCCTGGGGTCCCACACCGATAACGGGTTGGAACGTTAGAATTGACATAAGATGTGTTCGTATGAGAGTCCTCTCAGGTACTTCCTGCAGGAAAACTCCCCCTGTTGAGGGGCATCGTTCGTGAAATATTTGTAGATCTGCAGAGGAGAGAACGGTTATATCCTGAAAATGTCGGCTCAGCGTGCTCAAAAATCGACGGATATAAATAGGCGAATGCCAAACGGCATTATTGTCGAGACGCGCACGATAAGAGTGTGTATCTGACCTCGACAAGGTTATCACCTTGTCGGGTCCCGACCCCAGGGCCGGTAATGACAGCACAATCTCTGACAAAAATGTGTGGTCCCCTGTCAACATCAAGTTTTGGGTTTGGGCGTACTGCCGTTTGAACATGAGACGGGGGGTTGTGACGCCTCCTATTGTAAAAGAGAATGTGGTCCAACGTATTCTATCAACATGGATTCTGGGCACCGGCGAGGATCGTAAAGGAGGAACTGGGTTACACGGGGTGGTCGTCGTGAGCGAGGAGGTGCCAGGGCCAGCTAACCATGTCGTCGCCGGGGAACTTGGCCCCCGGGCAACTGTTCGGGAATTCCGAATAATTCCGCGGGGAGGCCTCCGATGAAGCCCGAGATCGTGCACCGGCTTCACCGGCATTTTGAGGACTATGTCCACGATGCAGGCGGAGTCGAGTTCTGGTATGCCCGGGACCTTCAGGTGTTGCTGGGTTACAAGGAGTGGCGAAATTTCGTCAACGTTGTTGACAAGGCTAAAGAATCCTGTCAAACTACAAAACACGAGATTTCAGACCATTTTGTTGACGTCAACAAAATGGTTCCCCTCGGGTCGGGGTCGGAGCGAGAGATCCCTGACATCATGCTGACCCGGTATGCCTGTTATCTCATCGCCCAGAATGGGGATCCCAGGAAAGAAGAGATCGCGTTTGCCCAGAGTTACTTTGCCGTGCAGACCCGTAAGCAGGAACTCATCGAAGAGCACATTCTCCTTACCGAACGCCTGAAGGCCCGGGCGCGGCTGCGGGAATCGGAGTCCGAGTTATCGCGAAATATCTACGAACGCGGCGTGGATGAGTCCGGCTTTGGGCGGATCCGCAGTAGGGGCGATATGGCGCTCTTTGGAGGATATAGCACCCAGACGATGAAGGAACGGCTGGGAGCGCCGCAAAACCGCCCCCTTGCTGACTTCCTCCCTACGGTGACGATCACGGCGAAGAACCTCGCCACAGAGATCACCAACTTCAACGTGGCGAAAGAGGACCTTCAGGGCGAGCGTGCGATCACAGATGAACACGTCCAGAATAACACAGATGTCAGGAACCTTCTCGTGCGGCGCGGGATCCGGCCTGAGTCTCTTCCCCCGGAGGAGGACCTGAAGAAACTCGAACGTCGGGTGAGGTCGCAGGAGAAGAAGATCGCCGGCACCGCCGGACGGTTGACGAACTCGGAGACGGGCACCGATGAAGACTGATGCGGTTGTGCCGACTGCATATGCGATGCACGCCTCGCCGAAGCGCTACGCCCTGCTTCTTGGAGCGGGGATCTCGGTCGCTGCGGGTCTTCCGACGGCGAGTGATGTCTCCGGGAATATGATCCTTGCCGTCGCCAGGGGACGGGGCGAGAAGGTGGAGGGAGGGAGAGACAACGAGGTCTGTCTTGCATGGTTCAAGGATACGTTTGGGGAACCTGCGACATTCCAGCGTCTCATGCAAGAACTTGGGATCTCAGAAGGGAACCGGAAGGACGGGTTGAAGAAATTCATATATGAGACCGAGGGGTTAGTCGGGTAACTGGTCATCATCCGGGGACGATTATCCGGTATTACCGCTTGATCGGCGAACCTGCCGAACTCATGACCGAGCACTCGCATCAGTTCCACTCCCCTGGAAACGTTGAATTTGACGAGTTTTGGAGTTTTGTAAAAAATAGACCTCGGTAAAGGATTCAACGACCAGAACTGCAGTGATCGATGAGGAATGTGGCGATCGCTGGACGTACCTTGCCGTCAGGCGCAGAACGGGATACATCATCGCGCATTTCGGCGGAAAGCGAACGGAATCAACGTGCAACCAGTTTCTTGATCTTGTTTTCATGCGGCTGCCGTTACCGACGCCTTCTGACCCGCTTGTCATTTCAACCGCGGGAACCCACAGTATCGCAAGGCATTAGAGCGGTTCTGTTGCACACCCTGTCTGGAGGGAGTTCTTGACATATTCAATTCAGTTCTGAAGTAGAACACTACCCGATACCTACCCCTTCCGTTCAGCCAGGTACTTCCCTGAGAGCCGGGCGATATCCTGCAGGTCGCAGACCAGGTACCCCTCCCGGATCAGGTCCTCTTTCCCCTCAATATTCTTTGCTACCAGGGCGTAGCGCTCGTTCCGGTCCTCGTTTTGCCATCGAACCCCGGCGGCCTTCTCACGCAATGCCGTAAGGATGCCCCGGGCCTGGCGGTGGGTGAGGGTGGACCATTTGCACTCGCAGAAGAGGGCGCTCCCGGAGGTCTCGTCCAGTCCCACCAGGTCGATCTCCACCTCCTTCTGCCACCACCTCCCCAGTCGTGAGCCGGAGGCCTCCGGAAAGAGGATACCCCTGCGGACGAGGTCCTCACAGAGAAGTTCAAACATCTCTCTGCAATAGGGAGCGATCTCGTCCCTGATGGATGAGAGCACCTCCCGGCTCTTTCCTGTCTCAGTCTCCGCCCTCCGGGGATACACAAAACGGAACCAGGACGTGAGGTAGGGGTCGGTCAACCGGTAATGCCGCCTCCGGTAGCCTGCATGTGCGGTTACCGGCACTTCGTCTTTGATAAGGTGCATACGCGAGAGGACAGCAAGGTACTTCGAGACCATCCCCTTATCCAGCCCCGTCACCTGGCAGAGAGACGACTGGGTGGTGTACCCGGCCGCAAGAGCCCGGAGGATCGCCATGTAGTTTCCTGCTTCACGGAACTCGTACTGCATCAGGAGTTCCGCTTCCGAGTAGAGGTATGCCCCTTTCCTGAGGATCTGGTCTTCCACATTCTCCCAGAGAGAGCGATCCGGGCGGAACATCTGGAGATAGGCGGGGATCCCCCCGAGCATGCACCAAGCCATGACCAGATCTTCCTCATCGTAGGGGAGGAACTCCCGGAGGTAGGGATAGGGGAGCGGCTCAAGCTGCCACTGCCCCGTCCTCCTGCCGTAGAGTGGGCTCCTGCAGCCGAGCACATCAGTCTCCATGGTGCTCACCGATGACCCGGAGATGATCAGCATCACCTGCTCCCTGGAGAGGACCATGTCCCAGACTTTCTGGAAGAGTGAGGGAGTGGCCCTGTCCCTGGCGATGAGGTAGGGGAACTCATCGATGACGATCACCACTTTCCCTCCCGATGGTGGGGAGAAGTTCCGGTGCCGGATCAGCGCTGTTATGACGGCCTGCCAGTCCGGGTAGCTGATTCGCTCAAAGTCTGGATCGTCCAGGTACTCCCCTGCATAGTGGGAGAAATCCCGGATATTGCTGGCGGTTCCTTCTTCCGATGCCAGAAAATAGAACCCCGGCACCGCCTGGAGAAACCGGGAAAGAAGTGCTGTCTTACCCACCCGCCGCCTCCCGTACAGAATCAGGCACTCCGGCACCGAGGAATGATACCGGTCCATGAGAAACTGCAGTTCCCTCTCACGGTCGACAAAGATATGTTGAGCCACAAGTAGACTACTTTACTCTCAACATATTTATCGATGTTGAGTCGGTGGATCGTTGTAGCCCCCTGATCCTAGTCTGGTGCGAATACTCCGTATGGCCCCTCTCGATGACGATGTCAAACACGCTCTCCTGCTCCCGGCGCGTCAGTCATCCTGCAGGATCTCATCTGGGTCGGAGGTTACAAACTCGCCGGTCCCGCTCGCGCAGGAGCATCCCGGCAGGCAGTTCATCGTAACTCTGCCCGGCTTCTTTGAGGTCGTGCAGATCCCTCCAGATGGACTCTTTCACGGGAATGCGCTTGATCGGTCCGGCCGCTCTATGCGTGCTGGAGTCATGTCACTGTGCAGGTCAGCGTGGAATTATAATTGCAGATATTCGTCACAATGTGCAAATACGCCATAATGGTCGCCCTGGTGCCGTGGCAACACCGTCTCTTGGGGAGGCTCACCCCCGGACCAGGAGCCTCCACCGGTGCAGCATCCTCCGGAGCCCCGCGGTCCCGACCGGTGCCGGGTACGGGAACGGCACTAAAACCCCGTCCGGGGCGACCGTGAGGTCGAGGGCCCGGGCGCACTCGGTGCAGACGGCCTCTGCCGCCGGGTCGGCCCCGAGCATGGGGTGCGCTGTCTGGAAGCAGACCCTGCTCCCCGCCATATCGCAAAATCCCTCAAGCATCGCCTTCTGGTAGGCACGTTCCTCCTCGACGGCATCGGAGGCGTCGATACCGGAGATCCGCCCCACCTCCTCAAGAAATCGGCACGTCCCCGAAAGCCCGGCCGGGAACGAGTCCACGTAAGGAGTGCCAAACCTCCTCCTGAGGTCTTCGCCGACCGGCTGGAGCGCCGGTTCCCGGAGAATATTCACGGTGGCGGACCCGAGGCGTTCGAGGTCACGGGTGCTGATCCCCCGCACGAACCTGAGGTTGATGCCGATGCCGAGCCGGCCAAGGAGGCGGGCGATCTCGGCCGCATTCTCGTCGACACCGTACTCCAGGTTCTTCTCCCCGACCAGGTTTGCCGAAAGGGTCGGTTCGGCGGTCTCCGGCCTGGCAAGCGACGCCACCGCTAAGAGGGCGCCTTTGATCCCGGTCTCAAAGACCCCGCCAAGAAACCCCGCGGTCGGGACGGCGATCACCGGGACACCCCGAGGTTTTGCACAGACAGCCTCGGTGTCGTCCCCTATCGTCTCGACGATACAGGTCGAGAGGACGAAGATCGAGGCCGGGGTGGGGGAGAGCGAGAGCGCCCGCGCAATGGTCGTCTCCAGGGCCTCCTCGCCCCCGAAGATGATATCGTTCTCTGTCAGGCGGGTGGAGAGGAGGAGGGGGACCTCGAGTCGGTCGTTTGAGAGCAGGGTGGCGTGGAGGAGGGAGAAGTTGTGGTGCGCACACCCCGCCGGACCGTGGATGATGCAGACGGCGTCCCGTACCTCCGTGAGCACCGAGAGCGCTCCGGTCAGGGTGCACCCTTCAAACCTGGACGAATTCAAAGGCGAAGGATTCGAGTTCATCCATCTCGAGGGGGGTGGGGATACTCGTCTTTTGGTTCCCATAGACCGTGCGCCCCAGTTCCCGGTAGACCGCTGCCTGGTCCGATTCGGGGGCGTACTCGACGACTGTCTGCCTGTGCAGTTCGGCAACCTGGACATCCCGGGACCGGGGGATGTAGGCGATGAGCCGGGAGTTGATACGGCGGGCGAACTCAGCCACCAGGTCCCGTTCGCCCTCGATGTTCTTTGCATTGCAGATCACGCCTCCGAGCGTGCACCTGCTCCGCGCCCGGCGCGAGAGGCGGGCGATGGCTTTTGCGATGTTGTTTGCCGCGTAGATGGACATCAGTTCCCCGGAGGTGACCAGGTAGATCTCCTGCGCGTAGCCTTCGCGCATCGGCATGGCAAACCCGCCGCAGACGACGTCCCCGAGGACGTCGTAGACGATCACGTCTCCTTTGAGGGCGTCCAGGCGTTCGAGGAGCTGGAACGTTGCGATGATGCCCCGGCCGGCGCACCCGATACCAGGTTCGGGGCCGCCCGCCTCAACGCATCGCACCCCCCGGAAACCCTGGTAGACCACGTCGTCGACGGTGATGTTCTCGTCCCCACGCTCCCTGATGAGGTCGAGCACCGTCGGGATCCAGGTCCCGTGCATCAGCATGCGGGTGCTGTCGTGCTTCGGATCGCAGCCGATCTGCAGGATATCAAGCCCCTCCTCCGCAAGAGCTGCCGATAGGTTTGCTGCAGTAGTGGATTTCCCGATTCCACCCTTCCCGTAGAGGGCGATCTGTTTCATTATCTCTAACTATGCGCCTGCATGGGTAATTAGGTGTCGGATGGTGTTCGCGTCAAATTATTATATATACTTTGTTTAACTGGAGCAAAGATTTCTGAATGCACTATTTGTTGAATAAATACAGATAAGACGAATTTTTGGGAGAATATTGGTTATAATCTGTTTTTTATTTACAACAAAGTATATATTTCACCCTTAGAAACTCTTGTGAAGCAGAGGAAGAGCGAACCATGGACCCACGATTTCGATCACGGTTGATTGCGGCGATCATCATCCTGGTCGCCGTCTGTTCGGCCTTCTCGGTGAGCCCGGTCGCCGGATTCCGTCTGGAAAACAGGGATGGGAACGGCACCGAGGCGGCACTCGCAGAGGCACTGGTGTTGCAGCAGAGCACCAAAATCAGGAATGAGTATATGGAGAACCTCACCGTCTACATCGACAGCAGGAACAAAGTGTTCGGTGAGCAGGGTGGGCCCGGAACCGCGCTCGGCCTCTACGTCCCGGAGGAGAACGCCATCTACATCCGCTCGGACCAGCACCCTGAGCGGGCTGATGACGTCTTTGCCGAGCAGGTGGGCTACCGGGTTTATCACACTATGGGGTTCGAGGAGAGCACGGCCTTTTCGACCCTTGCCACAAAGCCCGGGTCATACCTGGCAGGAGTCAGCGCCCCGGCCGGTGAGGAGAGGGAAGCCGCGGTCTTTGCCGGCGCCTTCATGCTCTACCACACCTCCCCTGACCTCCTGAAAGAGGATGCCCCCGAGGTCTACGCCTACATGGACCTGCTCGCAAAGAACGGCGGCGATGCGGCGACGGTGGACAACCTCTACACCAACATCCCCCCGGCGTAAACCCCAGAATTCTTTTTTTTGCGGCGTGGTTCGCACGAACGGACCATTTCACCTCAAGTTGAGGGCACGTGGGAGTGATCGCCGATCTCCCGCGAAGAGCGCGAAGCCTTGATGCCCGTGTCGCTCCTCCCAACGGGAACCCTTCGCGTCTTCGCGTCTTCGCGTGAGGCGGTGGTGCATGGACAATATTAGATGAAATGCTCCACTCCGCTCTTCCGCGAGAGGGTTTAGCCCCATCCGTAGACGCGTTGCCGCGAAGGGGTGAGCCCGGGATGCGTGGTATGCTAACCGCCCCGGAGCACCGGTCTGTTCCGCCGGTCACTCAAATCCCTTGAAGACGCCCATGAAAAGCATGATCACCGGGATGATCTCAAGACGCCCGATCCACATGATCGCGATGAAGAGGACCTTCGCCGGGTCGGCCATATCGGGCGAGACAAACCCTGCGGTCATACCATTGTTGCACATGGCAGAGACAACCTCGAAGATCACGTTGCTCGAGTCGAAGGATGTCGGCTGCAGGTGCATCACGAGCACCGTGGCGATGAAGATCGTCAGAAAGTAGAGCATGATGACCAGCATGTTCCGCGAGACCTCAAGGTCGGCGACGTTCTTCGGGATCACCCTGCCGCCGTACTTGAAGGGCACAAGCACCTTCCCGGAGACGAACATCCGCCGGAACCACCAGAGCAGGCTCTGGAACCCGAGGACCACCCGGGAGAGTTTGATACCTCCGGCGGTGCTCCCCGACGCCCCGCCGATAACAATCAGCATCGAGAGGAAGAGGACCGTCACGCTCGCCCACTCGTTTGGGGAGGCGGTCTGAAACCCGGTGCTGGTGACCGCGGCGGCCGACATGAAGAGCGCCTGGCGGACGGCGGTGGCGATGTCGGTTGCGCTGAGCGTGACGAGGTCCCATGCTATCACGACGATCCCGAGCGCGACGAGTATGAAGAGGAGGCGCGCCTGCTGGTCATCGAAGAACCGCACCCCTTTCCTGCGGTAGAGGAGGTAGTAGAGTTTGAACGGCAGGGCACCGGCGATCATGACCGGGACGATGAGGACCTCTAAGAGCGGGTTATTGTAGAACGGGATCCCCTCAGAGTGGACCGAGAACCCGCCGGTGGAGATCGCAGAGAGCGCGATATTCACCGAGTCCCAGAGGGATACCCCTGAGAGGAGGATCAGCCCGATCGATGCGACGGTCAGCACCAGGTAGATCTTCCACATCTCAAGCCCGGTCGCCACAACGCTCGGCATCAGCGCTTCAGAGCGCCCTTCCGACCGGTAGAGGCGGAACTGGGTCAGCCCCGTCCGCGAGGCCATCGCGATGGTGAAGGCGACGATCCCGACGCCGCCGAGCCACTGCATCAGCGACCGCCAGAAGAGGAGCGTCCGGGGCAGGTCCTCGACCGACCGCATCATGGTCAGGCCGGTATCGGTCCACCCGGACATCGCCTCAAAGACCCCGTCCAGGTACGGGACGCCGAGCCCGAGGGTGAACGGCAGAGCGCTCACAAGCGCGCTGATCAGCCATATCAGGGCGACGGCCATGAGGGCGGTGGAGAGGGGGGCCTCACGCTCCTGCCGTGGGACCCGGGCAAAAAGCGTTCCGAGGAGGAAGAGGGTGGCGGGGACGGAGGCCATGGGGAGGATCATATCCCATTCCCGGTAGATCACCGCCACGACGAGCGGCACTGCTGTGCCGATACTGATATACCGGAATATATCGCCGATATCGTGAGCGATGGTCGAGAATTGCTCGATCCTATCCATCGATACAGATTCTCCGGGCGCTCTTATCTATCTTTGCGGGGCTGTGGCGGTTCACTCCCCGCCGGCCACACCGGGAGCGCTCTCGATGGCGATGCGCCGGTTGATGATCCGCCAGGCAAGGATGAGCTGGGCTATCCCGCCCGCCGTCAGGTAGGCGCCGTTCTTGACCAGGTTGATGGGCTGGACCTGCGTCTGGATCTCGATGTTTCTCTCGAGTTTCCTGACCACGGTGTAGTTTAGTTCGCCGTCGAACGTGAGTGCCCCCATCGCCCTCCCTTCCACGTCCTCGGTGGTGAACTCAACCATGAAGTCCCGTTGCGCGAGAGAGAAGATTGGGAAGAGGTCGATGGAGAGGTCGACGTTCCTGATGCTCCTGTCGATCTCGTTCTGGCAGAGGGTGACATGGTAGACGTTCCGGTTCTCGCTTGCCTCCCTGCCGTACTTCGAGAAGCCGATCCTGATGACCGCATCTGCAAATCCCCGCTGCGGCGCGACGTAGCGCTCGTAGTCGGGCTTGCGCTCCTCCATCTCGGCGATGACCGCTTCCGGGGAGTAGCCGCGCTGCTCCACGTCGCGCTTGATCTTCCAGGCACGCTTGACGCCGGGGTCCGGGTCCACGTAGAGTTTGAAGTCGATCAGGTCCCGCAGTTTCTCGGTGATGAAGGGGTGCAACCCTTCGACGATCAGGATCTTTGTGGGGCTGAAGGGCACCGGGGGATCGAATTTGCCGTTGTCATGGTTGTAGACCGGTTTTTGGATGGACTTTCCCGCCTTCAGGTCCTCCAGGTGCTCTTCGAGCAGGTCGAACCGGTTCGCCTCGGGGACGAGCGGGGTGATCCCGAGTTCCTTTCGTTCCTGGCGGTCGTACCGGTGGTAGTCGTCGATGGTGATCGTGGAGACGAGGTCTTTTCCAAAGATCGCCCGGATGGCCCGTGTGAACGTGGTCTTCCCGCTCCCACTGTCTCCTGCTACGCCGATGATGAAGACGTAGGGTGACTCTGCAATGACTCTCTTGAAATCGGAGGATGGTGGCATAGGTCAGCTCATTGGATTGATCGGTATCCTGAACTGTTAAGATTTTGGTTTGGGAAAGTAAAAAACCGCAAGGGGGTGTCCTCCTCGCCGCCCGAAGAGGGGGGGCGGGAAGCCCCCTCAGGACACGATGGCCCCGGCCTCCTCGTGCTTCTTCAGGATATCGTCGGCGAGCCGGTCCAGCGCCGCGAAGTCTTCCTCCTTCGGGTAGCCCTTGACATAGACCGGTTCGAGGAACTCGACCTTGAGCCGGCCGAGCATATCCTTCAGGGTATCGACGGTCTTCCCGCCCCACCCGTAGGACCCGATCACCGTCGCGTAGCGGGTCTTCGGGCGGAGGAGGTTTGCGAGGTATGCGGCGTAGACGACCTGTGGATGGGGGCCGAAGATGAGTGTCGGCGCCCCGATCACGACCGTCGCGGCATCCACCAGCGCCTTTGCGAGGTCGCCGGTATCGGTCACCGTCAGGTTGAACGGCTCGACCTGGACGCCCCTCTGCACCAGGGCATCGATGAGGTGGTCGACCATCGCCTGCGTGCTCCCGTGCATGGAGACGTAGGGGAGGACCACCACGTTCTTCACCGCATCGCCCGTCCAGTCCCGGTAGGCGTCCATGATGAATGCCGGCCTGTCGTAGAGCGGGCCGTGGCTCGGTGCGATTATGTCAATCTCGCGCGGCGCCAGTTTCTGCAGGTGCCCCTTGATGCTCGCGCGAAACGGCATCATGATCTCGGCGTAGTAGCGTTTCGCCGATTCATAGATCACACCCTCGTCAGGGACGTAGAGGGAACTCGTCGCGTAGTGCGACCCGAAGAAGTCGCAGGGGAAGAGGACCCGGTCTTCCTGGAGGTAGGTCAGCATCGTCTCCGGCCAGTGAACCCAGGGGGCGATGATGAACTCAAGCGTCTTCTCCCCCAGGGGGAGGGTCTCCCCATCGCCGATGACGATACAGCGGTCTTTCTGGATATGGAGGTGGTCGATTAAGAGGTCGCGGCATTTCTCGTTCGTCACTACCTTTGACCCCGGAAATCGGTCGAGCACCGCCGGGATCGAACCCGAGTGGTCCTGCTCGGCATGGTTGCAGACGATGTAGTCGATCTTCCCGACGCCGAGCTGGTCCAGGTTCGCCATGAGGTCTGCGGTCATCGCAGGATCGACGGTGTCGATCAGCGCTGTCGCCTCACTGCCCTGCACCAGGTAGCTGTTGTAGGTGGTGCCGTCGGGAAGCGGGATCAGCTCGTCGAAGATTCGGCGGTCCCAGTCGATGGCCCCGACGGAGAAGACACCCGGCACAATCTCACGTGCGGTCATCCTCTACCCCCTCCAATCTGGTCATGCTCTGTTGTTTGTGGGACATGGTTCATACTCTCCAGCCGCCCGGCGGTCTGTGCCGTGCCGGTCGGCGATGAATGGATATCCTGCCCGAACGCTGATAACGGTTTCGCCCTGCTGCTCCAGGGCAGCGCATAATCCCACGCACCCCGGGTTCGCCCACTTCCGCGTGAGACCGGATCACCGTCTCCGCACCTCAGGTTGCCTCATGCAACCATTGCGTGGAACTATTAAGTGCAATGGTACACTACTGCGTCATATCATCTAATATTTCACGTGGCATCCTATCAACTCACGCGAAGCCGCGAAGGACGCGAAGTTCGGTTGCTGGACGGTATAATCCCCTTCGCGCTCCCCCGCGTGCTTCCGCGTGCGGCTGGCGATCACTCCCACGCCCCCTCAAGTTAAGGTGAAATGCTCCCTACTGCGCCATTTCACCGTATTTTGCGGCTCCTGGTGCTGATTGCCAGCCGCTCGTGTGGGTCAACCCCGGGTGCGATGGGATTATTAGTTACCCTGGAGCACTACCCACAACCGGGAGGCAACCTGTGAAGATCCAAGAGACCCACTCGTTTGACCTGACACCTGCCGAGGCCGTCCGCCTCCAGGAGGTGTTGCGGGCCAGAGTCCGCCTCTCCGGCGATACCGGGGAGATCTCCCTCATGGCCGGTGCCGACGCCTCCTACACGAAGGGTTCGAACGAGATCTACGCGGTCGCGGTCGCCCTCCGCTACCCCGACCTCACCGTCGTCGAGCGGGTCTCTGCCCGCACCACGACATCGTTTCCCTACATCCCCGGGCTCCTGACCTTCCGGGAGGGGCCTGCCCTCATCGAGGCGTTTGGGAGGCTGCAGTCGGAGCCAGACGTCATCTTCTTCGACGGACAGGGGATCGCCCACCCCAGGGGGCTTGGTATCGCAAGCCACATGGGCGTCCTGCTGGACCGGCCCACCGTCGGGGTCGCAAAGAGCCTCCTCGTGGGCACGGCGGCGGACCCGGGGCCTGCCCGGGGCTCGGCGAGCCCAGTGCGCCGCGACGGCGAAACGATCGGGATGGCGGTGCGGACAAAAGCGGGGACAAAACCGGTCTACGTCTCGGTGGGCCACCGGATAGCTCTTGCGCAGGCGGTCGACCTGGTGCTTGCGACAACACGGGGATACCGACTCCCTGAACCGACCCGGCAGGCCCACCTCTTCGCAAACGAGGTCAGGAGAGGGGGAAGGCAGACCACTCTACCGGGTGGGGAGTAGTGCACCGATTCCCAATAACCAGTACACTCACGAGAAGCGATGACCGATCGGTTTTCGCCCGATCTTGACACTCGCGAGTCCCGGCGCCACACCCGGGCATCACCACGCACTGCCCTGTTCCGGGGACGGGGGTTTCGTGGGTCGTGCCTCGTGCGGGGAGGGGACGAGCCCCATAGGCGTTAACGTTTGGTATGGAGATCCACGAGGATACCGCCCAATTCAGCAGACGGAGGCTGTTTTGGGGCAATATTGGCCAATCTGCGGTCAATCGTTCACCTCCTCGGAAAACGGTCTGGATTCTTGTCGGGGGGCAATCAGCGAGAGTCCGACCGGTTCGCACCAGAAGTTCATCGTGCCCGGGCAGGGTTTGCCCCTGGGTATCGCCTCGCACTGCCCCCGCCCCCTCAGGGGGCGGGGGAGGAGGCCGGAGGCCGGGCGGGGTGGGGGCAACGAGGAGGGTTCTGCGAGTTCCGCCGCCTGCGGGGAGGGGGCGAGCCCCATGAGCGCTAACTTTAGCCATGAGAACTCGAGCGGATAATGCCCTATTCAGTGAAATGGGGCCGATTTGACGAGATATCGGCCACACAATTCCGGTGGTGTGCGGCAATGGTCCTCCTCCGCTGAAAACGATAGGGATCATGGAAATCTCATGGGAAACGGATTGCCTTGGGGCAGAGATGAGAACTCGCCGATTGCCTGGTACTTGCCGGTATCACCGAGAATGCATTCCACCCAGCTGGTACGTTAACGCCTATGGGGGCGAGCCCCCTCCCCGCACAAGTCGGACCCGGGGCACGATGGAACAGAGCAGGGGGCCTCCCTGTTGCCAACCCGGGGAGATCTTTATGGAAATTGTAGCTGCAATACTCCCCTACCCCTGCTTCCGCCACCATATCGCGGCATACGTCGATCGCCCGACCAGAGCGAGCCCGTCGTCCTGCCTGACGAGGTGCTCGCGGAAGTAGCCGCGGAGAACCTCCCGCTGCCGCGGGGTCTCCACGCTCATCCGGGGAGCGAAGTGGTCGACCGCGTCCTCCACGGTCGCAAAGAGGGTCCTCTCGTCCATCGGGCGCATCAGGATGTTTGCGTAGATCCCCATGCCGTAGAGGACGTTGAAGAGACAGTCGGCCTTCGGCCTTGGGTGGTACGGCGCCCCGTGCAGGTCTTCCCAGAGCGCGAGGTAGAGCTGCTCCCAGGGCGGTTCGTCGGTGAACCAGTAGAGGTGGACCGAGCCTGACTCAGAGACAACCGCATCCATCGCGGCGAGCGCCGACCTGATATCAGGCATGACAAGCGAGAACGAGGCGACCACCCGGTCGTAAGGCGGCGCAAGATCGCGGTCCGGATCGATCTCCTCCCAGGGGGCATGGACGGTGGTGATGGTGGTGAGCTCCTCCCGCTCAGCCGCCGCCCGGAGTTCGGCGAGCATCCCCTCCGCGGGGTCGACCGCCGTCACCCGGGCTCCCGCCCGGGCAAGCGGCAGGGCGAGGGTCCCGGGCCCGGACCCGATATCGAGCACCCGGTCGCCCGGAGAGACCCTGAGGTCCTGCAGGGTCCAGGCAACCCGGCGGGCATGATCGACCTCCGACCGGGCGGCGTACCGCCGGGCCTGCTCCCGGTCGCCCCAGAGGTCGGCCCCCTCCCGGAAGTTCCGGGTCGACCGGTTCAGGGCGAGCCTCCGCTTCCAGACCTCGTTCCAATCCACAGCGATATCATCCTTCATCTGCCTTTCCGGTCGCCCTGTGAGCGTAAGTAGGTATCCATACGCCCCCGATACGCGCCCTGCAGCCCCGGGAAGACCCCAACCATTATATATACGGCCAGAGACTGGAATACCTGTGGTGAATAGTGTGACTGGCGAATCGATGCTCCAGATAACCGTCGATCAACTTGCACGAACACTCTGCGCGAGCGCCATCCTCGGTGCCCCGGTCGAGGCCGGCGACCGGATTATCATCCCGGTCGCCGAGTTCGGGTTCGGGTTCGGCGGCGGCGAAGGCAGAGGAGATATCAGGGAAGGCAAGCAGGGCGGCGGGTCTGGAACCGGCGGCGGAGGCGGCATATCGGCCGTCGCCCTGGTTCTCATCAACAAGGGTGTGCCCGGCCCTGAGGGCATCCAGGTAATATCACTCAAGAAGAAGAGCGAGATCGCCGAGGTGATCACGACGCTCGGGGAGACGGTCGGCCCGCACATCTCAAAGGCCATCGAGAAGGGCGGCGAGATGATGATGCAGCAGCGCAAGGGCAAGGCACCGGAAACAGGAAAGGAGATCCCGCTCAGCGGTGAGGAAGAGGCATAAGGTCCTCATCACCTCTTTTCTATGGCCGCGACCCTTCTCGTCATTATCCTTCTCATCATCGCCGCCATCATCCTCGCTCTCCTGCTTGCCCTTTACCTGGTCCCGGTGACTGTCGAGACCGTCGCCGGATGCACACGGGAGAGCGCCGCGGCGACGGCAGTCGTAGCCTGGGGCATCCTGGGAGCGAGGGTCAAGGTCGCCGACGGGGTGGGGGTGCTTGAGGTTCTCATCGCCGGCCGCCCGGTCATGACCCGGGACCTTGCGGAGATAGCCGCCGCTCCGCCGCCGGAGGAGAAGAAAGAAGAGCGGAAGCCGCCCCTCCCGGTGAAGGAATACCTCAGCGCCGCCGTTGACCTCTGGCCGCATCTCCGGAAGGTCGTCGCCGCCACACTCCGGTCGCTCTACCTTGAGACGCTCCGCGGGGACATCACCCTCGGCCTTGAGAACCCCGCCGATACCGGCATGATCTACGGCTACTGCACCGCTCTCCGCTACGCCCTCTGGCCGGCGGAAGCGGT
>Ga0209509_1001799_pt1 | contig 15337 bp, 11 predicted proteins | sample BioC13SIPDNA_FD_185743 | JGI IMG/M metagenome (GOLD analysis project Ga0209509, IMG submission 185743) | Anaerobic biogas reactor microbial communites from Washington, USA - Biogas_R1_A C13 SIP DNA (SPAdes) (version 2) | ecosystem: Engineered > Bioreactor > Anaerobic > Unclassified | place...
GTTGAGTGGTGTCAACTTTTCCTCGCTTTCATGTCTTCTGACACTTCTGGCTCAGAAGAGGGGTCTGGATTCTGTGGGTAACCACGCAATGGCGGACGGAAAGGGTCCGCGGTGCGAACTGAGGGTATTCATTCGACAAGGGAATTGCCATGGGCGGGCGAGAAATATGGGTGTAGTCTGTTGAATGTACATTAGTATACGTATTCGACGAGGAAAGTCAATACAGGAATTGAACAGGTGGGAAGTTTCTTGGGGGGGCGGGGTGTTATGAACATGAGGTCGCGAAGGGAGCGGAGACGGGGATGCAGGCAGGGGAATTGCCTGGGCAGGGGAATGACGGCTGGCGCGAAGGTGTTGAAGGTCGGGAGGGTCCAGTCGGGCGTGGGATGCGTGGAGACGGTTGTGGAGTCACAACGACGACATCGTTCCCTCAGGTGGAGAGGCCGATCAGTATCGGGATCTTGGTTGCTCGGATGTGCTTCACCCGGTGCTATTGCGATCTCCCTGCTGGTGGGTGGGTTCAACGGGAAGGGATGAGGTTCAGTTCACAGCTCCCGGTCGGTTGGGCCGGCGCGCAATACCGGAATCCCAATTGCCCCAGGAGTTGTCGGTTGGGCATGAAAGAGCGACAATGACGGTGTGGTCAACCTGGGTGGGCGTTCATTCCGATGGGTGATGCGCGGCAGGTTTCTCTGAGGGATTCGAAGATATGGCGATTACAGTTCAATGTCCGGGGTGCCAGAAGCAGTACATGCTGGATGAGGCGATGGTCGGCCGTGGAGTGCGGTGCAAGGCCTGCGGTCAGGCATTTCAAGTCTCTCAACCCACTTTCCCAGGCCTTTCGCCCGAGCCTCAATACACAGGCATTGCCGATCTATTGAACGAGGACTTTGGGGCGCCAAGTTCTGGTCCCGATCTCGCTGCTTCGAATCCGTTCTCGGCAGGAGCGCCGCGGCCTCGAAGGTATCAGTCTCGCCGCAGTCGGATGAGCGACGGGGATCTCGCGTTCCTGATGTTGGGGGCAGGCGTCTCGCTGGTGGCCCTGGGGCTGCTGTTTGTCGGAATTCCCGTTCTTGGGCTGTCGGGCACGTTGCCCACAATGGCGGCCGTCTTCATGGGCATGTTGGGAGGCGTCTCGATCGTGTTCGGTCTGCGTTCCAACCTGGCAGTGGCTCTTCCCGTTGGGGGAGGCGTGATGGCCTTCTTGTTCCTTGGGCTCCTCATCGGTCCCACCGCCACGGGCTCCGGAGAAGCGAGCGTCGATCTGCTGGCCCAGATGAATGAGTTGACTCAACTTGCCGAGTCGATTCAGGACGAGGCCAGCCTGCAGGACAACAAATCGCGATTTCTCAAGGTCTACTCGAGACTGTTGAAAACGTCGGAACGGCTGGAAGATACATCCGATGAACGCCGCCAAGAGATCCAGGAGGCGGTCAGAGACTTTGATTCGCAAATGACCGAGTTCGCGATCAGGGTTCCGCAACTGCCCGGAGGTTCTGAATTGGCGTACGAGGTAGCAGAACTCACCGCCAAAGCGTCGAAAGCGACCGCGCCGGCAATAGCCCAGACACGCCCAACGTCGGGCCCGAAGAAAGAAGCCCTGAAGACCATGGGCCGAGCGTTCTTCAGCTACCATGACGCCAACAAGGGCGTGCCGCCCGACTGGGAGTCCTTCCTGGCTTTTGTCCAGAAGTCGCCCGGTGATCTGGCCGCGATCGAGCGGCTCCGCGCCGACGGCCTGGCGGCTCAATGGGGAGTCCCTCTTCGAGAGGCGACGATCGGCACCTCCAATTTCGTTCTGGCATATGAAAAGGACGCCCTGGAGACCGGGGGCTGGGTCCTGATGATGGACGGGAGCGTGCACAATATCAGTCAGCACGCATTACGAGACAAGCTCAACGCCCAAGCGGAGATTGTCTTGAAAGCGACCGGAGAAGCACCGCCAAGCCTGCCGGAAGTGGGAATATCACCGGAGGAAACACTTGTTCGGATCTCGACCTGGGTCCCGTCCGGCTGGAGTATCCCCGCACCCCCGGAACCGGAAGAGAACCGCAAAGGGCGCGACAAAATGGCCGTGATCTATGTCCACGGCATCAAGTCCAAGGCCGTACTGGGCAAGGTGATGGCAAAACTCACTGAAGCTCAGTGGGGAAATGGAATCACCGGCGGCCCGCCCGAACCGCAAGAACCGAGCGAGTTCAAAGTCGGCAAGGTCCAGGACATCCGCGATTATGCCAGGGCGTTGGACCTCGGCCCCATTACCGAATACGACGAGGCACGAGGACTCATTCGCCTCCATCTCGATCCGGCCAAACTTGTCGGGCGACAGGTGGCGGTTGCCGGCGTGGGAAGCCCGGCAGCGAACATCGTTCAGATTCCCCGACCTCCCGAACCCGAGGCCAGTCGCGACCGTCGCAACGAAACTCGAAAGGACGCTGGATTCGAACCGGATGAGTTCCAAGTCACCGTCGAAGGCGTGCCCGACGACGAAACGGCACGCCAGATCGGCGCGACCATCATGCGTCTGACCGGCGTACGGGACATCCAACTGACAGGAACCGACGGAACTCGCGAGTACCTCGCTCGAGGCGCAAAAGATATGCGGCTGTTCGCGTCGGAACTCAAAGTTGGGTCGATTCGCCAGTACGATGAACGGCGCGGAATGATCGTCGTTCGGTTCGACGCGTCGAGACTTGCCGAAGCCCTAGCCGCTGATGAACCAAAGCCCGTGGAGTTGCCCGCGCCGCCCGAGCCTGCAGAGACCCGCGCCGCTCGTCAGGCAGCCCAAGCTGAAGGAGGCAGGCGCGGGTTCAGCTCTCGATTCACGCAGAATGATCCCGACACGGTGGAAATTCACGTGGAAGGCGCCTCGGAGAACAACGCCGACCGGATTCGCGAGTGGATCGGGGCGCTCACGGGAAAACCGACGGGATTTTCCCACAGTGGCAATCGGTGGACCTTCCGGGCTCGCGTTGAAGACATTCGCGTGTTTGCCTCCCGCCTCGATCTGGGCCCGATCATGCGTTATGAGGAGGAGAAGGGAATCCTCGGGATCGTACTCGAACCATCGAAACTCTCCAGAGCACTTCCCGAGGCGATCGTCTCTTCCACGCCGACCACGGCCTTGGATAACAAGCGGCCTGCCGAAACAACCGCTTCCCCGGGAGGTTTTTCAGGAAGGCCCTTCGACCCCCGAACAGGGCCCGCCGGCCGATTTGGACGCGGCCGAGGCTTCGGGCCGCGGATGGGCCCCAGCGGTCCCGACTCGTCCGGCGCGCCGTCTTCTCAACCCCAAGCCAATCCCCGTCCCGAAGATGGCTTTCGAGGCGGAATGCCACCTCGTTGAGCCCTGCCGCCACCCGCAAGAAACGGGCCTGTACCGAATTCTGTGCTCGTGATGCTGCGGGAAGGGGGCAGTCCCATTTTTGTGGCCTCCTGCCACAAAAATTGGGGACAGCCCCCAAGAAACGGTGGCGGGCTACAGGCCCCCTATTTGCCAAGGGTCACCAGCCCGACGGCGTCGAGGACCGCGCCGCGCCGACCGTGGATGCCGATGACAGGTGCGCCGGTCCCGCCGATCACAACGGGTGTTTTTCCGGCGGGATCGCCAACCACATCATCCTCATAGCAGTCCGACGGATCGAGTCGCCCATCGGGCTTGATCCGCATATAGACAACCTGCACCGAAGTCACGAGATCGCCTCCGGTGACCTTCAAGGCACCGATCGCATAATCCTGCCTGGACATCAGTACGCCGCCTCCCGCAGGACGCCCCCGGTCGAAGATCGCCATGTGCAGAATGACCGCCGGCTTCCCTTCCCATTTCGAAGCCCAACAAAGAAGTCCCAACACATGTTGGTTATTGCGTCCCACGTGGCGGAACTCAGAACCGCCGGAGCCACCAACGAGTTGGGTGTCTCGCGGTCTCGATTGGAAGGCCTCCACACTCGCAGTACGCTGACTCTTCAGAGAGTCGCGATCGGCCTGGCTGAGGCGGTTGATGGGCACGTCGATGGTCTTGCCTGACCTCGTTTTCAGCTTGACCATGTCGCTGCTGAAGCTCAGCATGTGCGCTTCGACGGTGAAGCTACCGCTGGCATCGGTCCAGACGCGGTAATCGGCAAGGCCCGCGGCGGTCACGGGGAGCGTTTCCGGGAATTCGCGTTCCGCCTTCGCCACCATCTCGTCAACAGTCATGCCCTCTCGTTTGGCGATCGCTTCCAGCGTTGCCGCCGCATCTCGGCGTGCCTGGCCGCTTGTCGATTCCAGCACCAGCGGAAGAGTTGACCGAATTGTGCCGATCTCGGTCAGAATCGTACATGCCCATTCCGACGCCAGCGAGCCCCCAGCGAGCAGTTCGGCCACGGGAATCTCGGCAGCCGGCCCCACGCTGATCAGGACCGGCGCAATTTCTTTCGGATAGTCTTCCATCCATCGGCAGAGCCCCCGAGCAGCTTCCTCCGTCCCAATCGCCCCCAATGTTTCCATGGCGGCACGGGACAAAGGGTGTCCCGAATCGATCGGCGCCCCGGGGAAGTACCCCCGGTCGTCGACCGCTTCGGTCAAGGCCGCCACGGCAGTCGGCGACACCCAGGTCTTGAGCGCCTTGGCGGCCTTGACCCTCGCGGCGAGCGATTTCGAATTGCTCACAATCGCCCCCAAAGCGTCGCCAATGTCTTCCGTGGTCTCGTCGGCAGGCGAGCAAAGGAGCCGTTCGACCGCGGCCTCCTGTTTTGCCAAGTCGCTCGATCGAAGATCTCGCAACAACTGAGTTCTCTCCCCCGGCTTCAGTGCCGTCTTGGGCAACTCTTCAAACAGGACCCCTGAGTTGCGTTTCCACTGATCCTCAAGATCCGCAACCATGCGATTGAGCTTTGACGGGTCCATTCGGCGGCAATTGACTTGGGCAGTGACCGTCTCGCTATCGCCGTCGTTGCGAGTAAGGACTTCATACTTCATGTCGAGTTCCGAAACGATTCCTTCTCGACGGCTGAAAAGGAACGTACCGCCGCCCTTGATATCTACATGGGACATGCCACGGATCCCCGCGCCGCTCTCCATGGTGTACTTCTTCCTCACGCGGACCAGATCTCCCGAGTCCTGTTCGATCGAGTACTCGCTCCGTTCCGTCGCTTTCCGCTTGGGAGTGAGGCCGCCTCCAACGTTCGTGCCGGAAAATGAGCTGCTTTCGACGAACTCGAGTTCGTTCTCCCAAACCCACTGATTCTGCGGTTTTTCAGGAAGATGCTCAATGGCAAGTGTCTCGAAGAGACCGAGGACGTAGTCGAGCGATTCGGCAAACTGGGACGCAAGCAACTTACCTTGCCGATCGATGTTCATATAGCTCGGCGAGGCGTTGATATGAACCGGGCCCCAGTCGCGACGTCCGCCTGGCTTCTCTTTGCGGCGCGGAGCGAGCTCCCCGCGATGCAGCATGCCGATCCTATCCTCCCCGGCACTCTCCACACGGAACAAGCTGTAGCCCGTTCGCGTCTCGACGAAGTCTTTCGTGTCGATCACAATAGTGAGATCGTAACCGTAGTGGCGTCCCGGTTTGAAATCATACTTCAGCTTCGGTGCTTGCCCCCAGACTGTTCCCGTGCAACACACGATGATCAGTGCACCAGGAAGAGAAGATCGATGAGTGGCCCGCATAGTCCCCTCCAAGAAGGATAATGGCAAAAGACGCCTGGCGTCCGTGGCTCGACGTGCCCACCGCACGGTGTTGATCCACCGACTACTATGATACTCGATGCGTTTTTCCTGGCAACACGATCATCCATACGACAGAGAGGATCCTCACAGGACCGGTCTACCGATCGATCCTTGCAAGACAATCGAACAGCCACCCGCTGGGCGGGGCGTGAAACGTACGTGACCACAGAGATTTCCCCTTCGGACTTGCAATCCCCGTGCCAGTCACATGAGCGTCCGAGCGTAGTCTGCTCTGTGCACTCATGACAAAACGACATGCGTTACGAACGCCAAGGGCGACAACCCGCTTCGGTCACGTCGACCTGCACAACGACGGGACCGTTGAGCGTGGGCTGGGACGAGAAGCGTCGCACCATAACAAGCAGGAGGCAGGGGGTGGTGGAAGATGTTACGCCCTTACAGGGCTGCGTGAATGACGCGATCCGCCCCCGGGGCGACGGCAGGGCTCGCGGGGCTCGCCTTGCCTTTGCCCCGGGCTGATATGTTTGGGCCCCTTCGGGGCGGAGGATGGGAACCGCAGAATATCGAACAAGGAATGTCGAGGGGCGAGGCGGGTTGATGAGGAAATGTCGGTTGCGGCCGCAGGCGGATGGCCGGTGGATTCTTGCAGGAGGCTGTCTGCGAGGACTCCGTACCAGCTTTTCCAGAGGGTCGGTTTCATTGGGCTTTGTCGTTGGTGTAGAATTCGGTAGCATTGCTTGCGGACCTGCCGGCCGCGGTGGCAATCGCGGAGAATCGTTGGAGGGCCTGACATGCCCAAGATCGACGAAATCGAAAGAGAACTGGAATCGCTCTCGCGAGCCGAGAAAGCGCGCCTGCTGCAGCGGATCGTTCAAGACCTGGGCGACTCGTTTCCGGGCATCGAAAGCACACCGGGGGTCTGTGGGGGCGAGCCTTGCATCGTACGGACCAGGGTTCCCGTCTGGATTCTGGAGCAGATGCGGCGGCAGGGGGTCAACGAGGCGGAGATTCTGCGAAGCTATCCCACTCTTCGGGCGGAAGATCTGGTAGCGGCCTGGGCGTTCGTCCGTGGCCACCGCGAAGATATCGATCGCCAGATTCGCGAGAATGAGGAGGCCTGATCGGTGGCGAGACTGACCCTGAACCGGAAGCATTTCATCCGTCTTCATCAAGTGCAGCCCGGTCATGCGGGGATCATCGTATGCACCGTCGCCCCGGACTTTGCGAGCCAAGCGGCCCGTATTCACGCGGCCATCGAGTCGGCTGCCGACCTTCAGGGTCTGCTCATTCGTGTCAATCGCCCCTCGAAGTAGTGACGCCGTGTCTTCCGTGTCGAGCTGCACTTGATGCTCGGTGAGAATTCGACGCACGTCGGTGCTCGTGTCCGTGGGCTGGGACAAGAAGCGTCCCACCACAGCAAGCTCCAAATCGCCATACTCGGGGTGCGGCTCCGAGTACAGGGAGCGGCCTTCAACTGCGAACCGGCAAGCCTTGCCGATCGTGTAGCCTGGCTGCTTCGACTGGAAGGTAACGGGCTGAATCAGGTTGAATCGCCCGTTCTGATAGCCGTAGGGGACCTTGAGGCTTTCGTTGGAAATCGGAACGTGGATACTCAAATCCCTGGCGATGCCCGCCCCCCACCAGAAACCCGACTTCCCCAAAAACTGTACACCTGTTCAATTTTTGTATTGCATTGTTTCTGTAAATATGTATACTACTGTATCGTAAGTGAAAAGCCCGAGAATGACACCTCGCGGCCCCTCCAGGTATCGATCCAGGCACGCACACCCAATCCGCGAGTACTGGCGCGAGCCCGTCCAGGAACGACCGCCGTTCTTCGACGGGCTTTTTTTGTCCCGTCAGCCTCAGATTAACGTGGAGCCCAACCATGAACGCAGCCGACGCCCCCACCACTGACCCGGCCGTTCCCGGCCTCGTCGCTCAACAACGTTGCGTGATTCTCGAGCGAATTCTTCCGTCAACCGTCATTCCCGCGTCTGCGAGGATCCGGACGACAACCGAAAAGCGGCGACGAGTCGCACGCACTCCAAATACCCTGTCCGTCGCGAGGGGGCAAGGAAGTGGTGCGGTTGCGGTCCTCGCTTGCGCTTCGGGTTGGGTGTGGCAGGCCGCCGGCGGATCGGGGGCTAAACTAGGTTGGCGGTCGCTTCTGGCGAGGCTGAGTGGCGTCAACTTTTCCTCGATTTCATGTTTTCTGACACTACGGCTCGAAAGAGGGGCCTGGCTTCTGTGGGAAACCACGTGATGGCGGACGGAAAGGGTCCGCGGTGGAAGCTGGGGGTACTGGACAAGGGAATGGACGACAAGGGAATTGCCATGGGCGGGCGAGAAGTATGGGTGTAGTCTATTGAATGTACGTTAGTATACATATGTGGCGAGGGAAGTCAATACAGGAATTGAACAGGTGGGGGGAAAAGAGAGAGTGGCGAGGGGTTTGTTCGGCGCGATGGCACGCGACGATGGGGAAGAGAGCGGCGTCCGGACCGGGTGGGTCGAGGTTGGGTTGGTGTGTCGGAGGGAGGCAGTATACGTCACTCAGGACGCGTCCATCTCGCGAGCGTGTACGGAATTTTGTGCTCGTGATCGGCCGGAAGGGGACAGTCCCATTTTTGCGGCATCCTGCCACAAAAATCGGGACAGTCCCCACCTCGCTACGTTGCGCGTGATTTGGAACTCCGTCACCCGACTCACGACCCCCGACACTCATTCTCTACTGCAGCCCCTCCAACGCCTCCACCAACGCCCGTTTCATCCCGTCCGCATCATAACCCTCGGGCGGCTGACGCTGATTCAACGCCACCGAGGCGGTTGCCGATTCGAGAAGCTCTTCGGCCGCCCGAAGCTCCTCGCTGTCGGCGCCGCCGGCACGAAGCGTCTCGATCCGCCGAGCGAGGGTCTGCAGCAGATAGAAATCCTCGGCGCCCTCGCGGCAACGCTCGAAGTGGATGGTCGGATAGATCTGGTTGCGGCCGTAGCAGATCATGGCCGTGTCGGGCTCGCGGCCGTCCAGGTCGAAGAACTGGTAGCCGTGCAGGACGTTCAAGTGCCACTGCCACCGGGCGCGAACTCCCTTCTGATATTCGCTCCACTGGTAGAGACCGAAGCTGTACCGCGTCCGGCCCTGGTTGTAGATGTGGATCTCCTTGCGCAGCTTTTCCGCTTCGGCCATCACGGTTGGGTCGTGGTTGTTGAGGCTGCTCACGTCCAAGGCCTCGAAGAAACGCTGGTGCCAGGTGAGCATGTCCTCGGGATCGTCCGCCCGCCGATCGAAAGAAACGCTGTAGCTGCCGCTCGTGCGAAGCGTTTCGGGAAACGCCCGGCTCACGTCCGCCATCAACTTCATGAACTTCAGTTCCTCCTCCGCCACCTGGCGCACCCGGGTCTCGTCGCACATGGCGTAGTAGATCAGCGGCCAACCGGCCTGCCGGGCATGGGCGTCGACGGCCTGCCAGGCGCGCTTGAGCGCCTCCGGGTAAGCCAACCCGCTCTGCTCCTCGACTTTGCGGCCCGTCGCACCCTGCACGTACCCATCGTGGAGCCCGGCCAGTCGCATTCCGCCATAGCCGTTGATCGCACGGCCGAACCCGTGTTCCTTGAGCCGCTCCATGAACCGATCCATCTGGCCGAAGTCGATCTGCGGGCGGCCGTCGTTCCAGCCCGCCACTGGCAGGCTGGGTCCGCCGGAAACCGCGTTCATGCCGTGGGAGCGGAGCAGACGCAAGGTCTCGTCCAGGATCCGCTCGCGCTCCTCCGCCGGCACAGGGTCCGGAGGCATGAGCCCGAAGAAGCCCATGAGGAAGTCGGTCTGGCGGTCCAGGACCGCCGAAGAGACTGTGAGTTCCAGCGGCACTCGGAGCAGCAGTTCGCCTTTCGGATCGACAATCCGCAACGCCCCACGGTACTCGCCGGCCGGGACCGGAGAATGGACCAGTGCCGTGACCACGACCTCGCGAGTCAGGTCCTTGCGGAGGTCGACGGCGGGCTGCTCCCGCAACGTGTGCGGTCGTACGTGGTAGGCAATCCGGCCGAAATCGCGGCTCGTGTTGTACCACACGACCGAAGTCGTGGCCGTAATCGAGCCGGGACCTTGGAACGGTTCGAGCTGGAGGGAACACGAGCCCAAGTCGCGAAGCGGCCGGATCGCCAGGCAGAAGGGTTCGAACTCACCGCGGAGGGCAAGGCGGGAAAGCTGCAGGTCCTGAGGGTCTGGAATGGCGTGCGAACTGTCCTCGCTTGCACTTCGGGTTGATGTGGTTTTCTCGCTTACGCGTCGGGTCGACGTGGTTTTCTCGCTTACGCTTCGGGTTGGCGTGGCGTGGGGGGCGACATCGCCTTCGATATCGACGGGCCAGGCGACGAAGCCGGCAGATTGCCAGGCGGGACTGGGCTGAAAATCGGCGGCGGGCGGGTCGAGACAGAGGGCCTTTCCGCGAAACTCGGCGGCGACCTTCTGAACTTGTTCCGCCAGCCATTTCGCGGCCTCCGTGTCCTCGGCAGGATGAACGGCGAGGGCCGCGATCTTGCTGCCCCAGGCCACATCGGCCTGAAACTGGAGTTGCAGCCCGTCGCCGGCAACGTCCAGGTCGAACGTGGCCGGCTTGGCCAGTTCCTCCGCCATGTACGCGTCCCAGAGATCGACGCCGATCGGTTCGACCTCCTCAAAACGGTAAAGAGCGTGGGCCTGCCCATCCGGTCGAGTCTCGTTCCACACGACCTTGCCGTTGTGCGAAATGCTCCGCTTGCGGTGTTTTGCCTGTTCGCCGCCCCAGTAGCCGGAGTTCTCGAACCAGACCGTCACGCAGTACCTGCCCGGCGGAACGTCGACGCGGAACCGATATCCGCCCCCCTCGCAGAAGTCCTGCAGGAGCGAGCAACCGAAGGTCGTATCGCGTGCCGCACCGTCCCAGGGCGTGCCACCCTGCGGTCCCCATCCATACCCGCGTTCGGCATTGTATTGCGTCCCATCAGAAACGGGCGTCCACCCGAGCGTTTCGGCCTGGTCCTTCGGCCCGAAGTCGAACGCCCAGACATTCTCGGTCGTAGCCGTCTTCACCAGCCGCAAGTGATCGATCACGACGCGGCCCGTCTTTCCGCGTCCGCCGAAACCGAAGTCGATGCGAACGATCGAGTCGGGATCGATGTTTCTCTTGATATCGTTGTTCCGGCTGCCGGCCTCACCCCGATAGAGACCTCGAAGCGGGATCACCCACTCGGTCCGGCCGGGCGGAAAACTCCGCCCGCTGTTGTGGCGGTTCCAGTAACTGCCGCCCGACTCCTCCCAGGCCCGATCGGCGACCAGCAGGCTTGCATCCATCGGCTCCTGGCTCGGATTGAGAACGTCGAGGACGAGCGCATCGTAGGCCGACCAATCCTTGGGAAGCCGAAACGAGTTGAGATACGCCCCACGGTAACGAGCCTTGGGGTCGAAGGCGATTTCCAGGGATTGCTTCCCTTGGAGAGGCTCCTCGGAGGCGAGACGCGGGGTGCCCGACCCGATTTCCCAGAGTTTCAGTTGGGCTGGGTCCTCAAAATCGCAGAGCACCTGGGTATCCTGCCCGTGCACGGCTCCCAGGAACAGGATCGGACAAATCGCAGCCAGAACGCCGATTCGGAAGGTTGTCACCTTTTTTCTCCTCCCATTTCATCCTTCGGCGGGCTCCAGAATCGCCTTGGCCCAGTGGGGGTAGTAAATCGCGGCCAAGGCCAGCCAGCCAGCGGCCTCGCCGGGGGAATTGGCTCCCTGGTCCCAATAGTGGAAAGCTACGCGGTCGCTTAGGGCCCTCATCAGACGCGAGCGAACCGCGCCGACAAGCGTTTCGGTAAACGGGTTGAACCGCGTGAACGGGCTGACGAGGACGACCCGGTGGGGCCGGACGAAGTTAACGCAATTGGCCAGACCGATCGACAGCAGCTCGATCATCCGGTTCATTTCGGGCTGGCTTCCGTCGAAGCGGCTCACGTGCTCCAGCAGGGGCAGCCGTTGTGCTCCTTGCCGGCAGAGAAACTCGGAGGAGCAGATCCTCTCCATGCAGCCCACGTTGCCGCAGTAGCAGCGATCGGTTTCCACGGGCAACGTGGTATGGCCCAGTTCGTTCCCGCCGACCAGGCACCCCCAGTTTGGTTCGCCTCGAACGAGCAAGGCGGAGCCTAGTTGCCCGTCCTCGAGGTAGACGAGCACAACATCTTCCGTGGGTTGGCGATGATGCTCCTGGAGCCAGCGAGCTGCCAGGGCGTGCATGTCATTCTCGACGGCCAGACGCCGTCCGCCGGCCACGTCGATGAGTGAGTCGAGCGAAGCGACGTTTTCGTCGGGCAGCGCCGACGAGAGAAGTATGCGGCGAGCGGCCGTATCGACAAAACCGGTGGTGCTGAGCCCGACGAGGTAGGTCTGGTCGTTGGCTACCTTGCCGAGAAGGCGTTTCGCGACACACACCGTGTCGGTAGGAGTGGCAACAGGCAGGGAGTGGACCTTTCCCAACATTTGGCCACACAGATTCAGCCGGCAGGCCTCCACCTGCCCCGGCCGGATGGCGACTCCGACGACGTGCAAAGTGCCGGTATCAATGGTGACCGGAACGCGAGGGCGTCCGGGCCCGTTGGCTTCGGCCGGTTGTTCGCGGAGGAGGCCTTGCTGGAGGAGTTCGGCCACATGGGAGCCGACGGTGTTAGGGCGGAGCTTGGCTCGCAGATGGAGTTGCCAGCGGCTCAGCGGTCCCTCGCTACGCAGAATTCGGAGAATCTTGCATTGTTGAAGGGGCAGGACTGGTTGTTTACTACTGAGCATGATAGAAAATGAATTCAGTGGCCCATGGCGATGCATCAGGACCCGGCGGGTGAGCTCATGACTTCAGTTCTGGGCCATCCAGGGTGGATTTTAGTGAATCGAGTGTCAACCAGCAATTGCCCTCGCTCGTGGCATGGCGGCACCGGCCTTCTTTACGCCCCCCAACAGGACTATTGCATCGAGTAACGATCTGACCTACTTTGTATCGCTTGCGATAATAACCACCTCAGAAACGCCTGCTTCTGCCTCCGGTAAGGGGACGTCTGCAGGCAAGGCGTGTTACAACTGACGGGGATAAGAACAATGGAAGTCAAAATCTCGCCCACCTACGAAGCACTCTCCAAGCAGGCCGCCGAGTTCGTGGCCGAGTTGCTCAATGCCAAGCCGAACGCCGTGCTCGGGCTGGCCACCGGTTCGAGCCCCATCGGGCTTTACCGGGAATTGGTGCGAATGCACAAGGACGAGGGGCTCGACTTCTCACAAGTGACGACCTTCAATCTGGACGAATACGTCGGGCTGCCGGCCGAACACCCTCAGTCCTATCACTACTTCATGTACGAGAATCTCTTCAAGCACATCAACGTGCCCAAAGAGCACATTCATATCCCGTCAGGCACAACCAAGAACTACCGGGCCTTCTGCCAGTGGTATGAGAATCGGATCAAGGAGTGCGGCGGGATCGACATGCAAGTCCTGGGGATCGGCTCCGACGGCCATATTGCATTCAACGAGCCGACGAGTTCCTTGGCGTCGCGAACGCGTCTGAAAACGCTGGCGCGGCAGACGATCGAGGACAACGCACGATTCTTCGACCGCGCGGAAGAGGTGCCGATCTACGCGATCACGATGGGGGTCGGCACGATCCTCGAAGCCCGGCATCTGCTGCTGGTGGCAAACGGCGAGAACAAGGCCGACGCCGTGGCGAAGATGATTGAAGGACCGGTGACGAGCATGATCACGGCCAGCGCGCTGCAGCTTCATCCGCATGCCAAGGTGTTCATCGACGATGCGGCCGCCTCGAAGCTGACGATGCGGGAGTACTACGATTGGATCCAGGCGAAGAAACCGGGCGCCCCAAGATTCTAACCGGCAGAAATCTCGGGCCGGAGAGAGCGGCTGGCGGCGTGCCGCTCGAATGCTCTCTGCGGCCGGGCGTTCTCGTTGGTGCCGGAATTCACCCTCTTCGGAGCAGGCAAAACGATGAGCGTGTTATCGAGATTCATGGAGCAGGCAAAACAGCGATCGCTCACGGTGGTGCTCCCCGAGGGGCAAGACGATCGCATCATTGCGGCCGCACGCCGCATGAAGGATGAAGGCATTGCCAGTGCGGTCTTGCTCGGCGATCGCCAGAAGATCGAGGCGCAGGCGTCCGCCTTGGGCGTGGGGCTTGACGGGATTGAGATTGTCGACCCGGCACAGAGCGGCAAACTCGACGAGTACACCGCGGCGTATGTGAAAGGGCGAGACCTGAATCCGAACGTGGCCCGGCGTATGGTCAAACGGCCTCTGTACTTCGGGGGAATGATGGTGGCCCAGGGCGACGCGCATTCGATGGTCGCCGGAGTCGCCGCGCCGACGGCCTTCGTCATCCAGGCGGGCGTGTTGACCGTCGGCCTGGCCGAAGGGATACGCACTCCGTCGAGCTTCTTCCTCATGATCATCCCCGATTTTCAGGGCCAGAAGCAAAAGCCGTTCATCTACGCCGACTGCGCCGTCAACATAGCACCGACTCCCTCGGAATTGGCCGACATCGCCATCGCCTCGGAGAAGAGCGGAAGGAAACTGCTCCCCGAGGAGCCGCGAGTGGCCCTGCTGTCGTTCTCCACGAAGGGAAGCGCTTCCCACGTCAACGTCGACCACGTCAACGAGGCTCTCGTACTGGTCAAACAACGGGCAGCCGACCTGAAGATCGACGGCGAATTCCAGGCCGACGCCGCCATCATCCCGTCGGTGGGTGCGAAGAAAGTCAAACAGCCCAGCGAGGTGGTCGGAAACGCCAACGTGCTGATCTTCCCCGATCTGAATTCGGGGAATATCGCCTACAAACTCACCCAGTACATGGCCGGCGCCAAGGCGATCGGTCCCTTCCTGCAGGGATTCGCCAAGCCGATCAGCGACTTGTCGCGCGGCGCCTCGGTCGACGACATCGTGGCGACGACGGCAATCTGCCTGGCACAGGTGTGATGAATCGTGAAGAGTGAAGAGTGAAGTCGACTTGGCAAGGAACCGCTTCGGCGGTCAAGGGGGAGAGGAGATCGAGCGATGAAAGTGCTGGTGGTGAATTGTGGTAGTTCATCCATCAAGTATCAACTGTACGAGATGCCGGAGAAGCGTGTCATCTCGAAAGGGCTGGTCGAACGCATCGGGGAGGAAGGGAGCGCCCTTCAACATCACTACGCCGACGAAATCCGCCGGTTGGAGGGCCAGATTGCCGACCACGAAGAAGGCATGGCCCTGATCCTCGAGACGTTGACGGGCCCCGACGGAGTGCTCGAAACCGCCGAGGAGATCGGGGCCGTCGGCCACCGGGTCGTCCACGGCGGCGAGGTCTTCAAGACCAGCGCCTTGGTCACCGACGAGGTGCTCGAGCAGCTGAAGAGCTTCGCCCACCTTGCCCCACTGCACAACCCGCCCAACCTCAAGGGTGTCGAGGCCGTCGAAGAAATACTGCCGACGATCAAGCAGGTAGCTGTTTTTGACACAGCCTTCCATCAGACGATGAAACCGGAAGCCTATATTTATGCTATCCCATACATGTTTTACGAAAAGCACCGAATCAGACGCTACGGCTTTCATGGCACCAGTCATCGCTTCGTAGCCTCCCGTGCCGCCAAACTACTGGGCAAGCCTCTCGAA
>Ga0209509_1001812_pt1 | contig 15239 bp, 17 predicted proteins | sample BioC13SIPDNA_FD_185743 | JGI IMG/M metagenome (GOLD analysis project Ga0209509, IMG submission 185743) | Anaerobic biogas reactor microbial communites from Washington, USA - Biogas_R1_A C13 SIP DNA (SPAdes) (version 2) | ecosystem: Engineered > Bioreactor > Anaerobic > Unclassified | place...
TGAACGTCTGGAAAGTAGAGCTAACCTGAAAGAGGTCGAGATAAACTAAAGCTACATTTTTTGAAAATGCCAAGCCTTCCGGTTGTAATGCCGGAAGGCTTATTAATTAAAGATAATCTTCAGGAGGAAATACTGGTGTTGGAGTACGCTTGGGTGTCTGATCATCAGGATGTTGTATTTTCTGAGAGGGCGTGATCAGAGCAACAATAACGTTTTCTCCTCTTTGGTATTGGATTTCCATCTTCATTTCTTCTGTGTTTGACCGGATCACTTCCCGAACCTTATCTCTTTCTGAGGTTACTGAAACGCCATCTATGCTAATCAGGATGTCGCCGGACACAAGACCTGCTCTCTCCGAAGCGCTTCCGGGTTCAACATACAGGGTTTTTCCGTCGCCATCAATAACAATCCCGAGGACTGGCTGTGGGAACAAAGCATATGCTACTATTTTTGTTTCTTCGCTTTGATCAGGAAGCTCTTTTGTCGAGTTTTGCGAAATACACCCGGTTACCAAGTATATGAAAAGTAACGAAATTTCAATAAGTGAGTAAATTTTCTTTTTATTCATCACGTCTCCGTCTAATTATAAAAAGGGAAAGTTCCCAACAGTGTAAGTTATGTCATAAATAATTTAACCACCCGTTAGGTCTGAAAAAAAGATACTTTTCAGACCTAAGACGTTTATTAAATAAAGTATCTCAAAAGAATGCGATTATTCTTCATCATTTTATGGTCTAAATATACTGTCATCGGTCAATTCATCCATCTTGAAATGGCACTGGCTAAGACATGAAAAGAGAATCATCTGGCAGCGCACAGTCTTAGCGATATCCGTTTCCCCACCTTCGAGACCGTTAATCGTAAGGCTGGACAAAATCGTGGTTAAGGTCTCGGTCGGATCATATGCAGGACGGGGTTGGTAAATCATTAAAATCACGTATTCCCCGATTTTGGTGACTACGACGATGTTAGCTTCAGACCCCATTTTTCCAAAGTTGTGCTCAGGCACATATGCAATTGAAGCTGGATGACCGTTCACCATCGAGTTAACATGCGGCAAAGGGGAGAATAGTGTCGCATAAATGTACTCTTGGTTGGCTGCCCACACTCGCAGCTCTTTTATGAAAGGAGTGAGTTTTGTCTCGGGTTCATGCCAAACATGCAAAGTGACTCCTTCTCCAAATATCATTGCACTGCTGCTTGCAACACCGTAGGTGCTCACTTTAAACATTTTTAACTGGTTTGGTTGATAGGTAGTGTAATCAACATCTGACCAATCCGCAGGTAATTGCATGGACAGACCAATTTCTTCAATGCGATAGTTGCGCCAGCCCATAACACGAGGAGCTAGTTCACATTCCAGAACAGGAGCCGCCATGGTTGCCAACCGCATCTCCCGGTCGGTTCGCATCGCCTCGTATGTGGTTTCCATGTCAGGAAATTCTCCTTCCCCTTGCGAGGGTAAAGGGGTCTGAGTAGGCTCCGGTGTCGGGGAGGGCGCCTCTGTTAGTGTAAGGGTTGGTGTGTTGATTGGGATTGGTTCGGTAGCTGCATATGGGGTTGTGCTGTGTGAAGGCACTTCCGTCAGTGTTTCAAAGTCGGTGAAAGTTTTGTTTGTGATATTAGTTTCATCCTGACCTGGAGGTACCCCACAAGCAGTAAGCCAGAAGAACAAAATTGCTATAGTAATCGCACAGTTTTTTTTCATCAGATAACCTCAATCAATAATTAGCAGTGGGGATGTAGGAATGATATCTCTTATTCTATATAAATAATTTTCAAAGAAACTGGCAGACCTACTATAAAAGCGACTAGGGCATCCCGCCTGACACCAATTCTGTTCGGAACCGCTTACAACTGTAGATGTATGGCTCGTAATATAAGCAACATGCCCCATATCCCCACGTTCATGCCATCCAATATTTTGTGATGTATAAGGAGGAGTATTAGAGGATTCCCATCCAGGAGTAATATAAACTTGGTAATACCATTCATCTGCATTGCCTCTAAAAGGCACACCACCATACATATAAAAAACGTGCCACGTACAATTTCCCAACGAGCTACTTGTATCACAACATTGGAAAGGGTTCCCAGGGCTATATAATCCACAACATCGTTCGGCAGATATGATGACTTCTTTTTCATCAATGAGCTTTTGGTTTAGAGTATAGTAATTTTCCAACGATACCGTAATAATGGTGCCGAAGATTTCGTCCAGCGAGGTGTTATTGTCCAATTTAATTGATTTTACGATGTGAACAAACATCCTAAGATCGTTGATGTCGTTGGTAAACTTGTGATTTAGCTGAACAAAATGATCTTTCATCTCGATTGAGAGTTGTAAGCTAGGATACGAACCCGTTGTATAACTTATTGCTGCAACAGTATATTTGTCAGAACTTGTTTTTGATTCTAGCAAGTTTACTTCTTTATAATCAAAGATTTCTGAAAGACCATTGAGCCAGTTTGTAATGGCTTTTCCATTTTTTAGCCAGATATCAATATCTAAAAACATCTGTTCGTCTACTAAAGAGATCCTTCTCAATATCTTCTCTGGCTCTGAATAGGGAGTCTCTTGTCGAAATCTCTCATAAAGAGTAAATTCGTCTGAGTAAGAAAAAGAAAAATCAGAGTCATCGAGAAAGCTCAGTTCTTTGTGCACATTGTGATCATCAATAAAAAAGTAACTGGATGAGAATAAAGAAGAAGAGTCACAGGCAGATACTGTAGGACCTGGAGGTACGAGTAATACTAAGAGAAGTGTTCCCACACTTAGCAACAAATAAGTGGCTTTGATAATTTTGTTTGCATGCAAGATATGCTCCTTATTGTTTTTTCACTTATCGCTTTCAAACAGTGGTACAAGCCGGTAAACAAGCACCATGAATACTGAATAATAGAATGGCAGACAGTCCAATGTACAGGATGTTCAAAACAAGTTTAGAAGATTTCATAGTGACCAATATTTCTCTTGTTTGTTCTGGTTCACTAACACCTCGTCATATTTATTAAACGAAGTGAATCATAAAAGTGTTTCAGTGGCTGTTCTTTTGATAGTTCAATTCCTAGCATTACATGTTGATACGTTTCCTTACACACGTGGATAATGCCCTTATACCTTCCTCGACAATTCAACTAAAAAGTCGATAGAAAGTAAAAAGAAATGAATCTGATTCGTAAATACTGGCTATCGTCAGTTAAGCTTCAAGTTGTGAGATTAGTTGAGTTAGTTCATTAACTTCTGGGGATAAAGCCTGTAAGGCAGCTGACTGAAACTCAGTTTTCAAGCGGTACAAGATGATATAGAATTCGAGTCATTGTTTAATATTCAATTTGATCTGGAGATCGTAATTAATCTTAAAATCAGCTTAGTTGAAACCAACTAGTTTTACTCAAATCAAACTTTGCTGCCTTGTATTGAAAGTATTGTTGGTCTCTCTTTTCACTCTAGTTTCTACCTTAACCTTGTGTGCATACTCTCAAGTAACAACTTTTTCGTTCATACTTCAAGAGAATTTTTATTGCTTTCGATTTTGAGCCTTTTATTTGAGAGGTGAAACATTAATCGCATTTGAAACGTTTACTTTATTAATGAACTTTTTGAAAAGAAGATGGAAGGATTTGAAATGGAAGATGAAAAGAGCGAAGAGGGTAGAAACCTTAAATTTGTTTTCTTAGGAACGATCGTAGTTCTATTAGTTGTTCAAACTTTGTTTTCTATCTTTAATTTTGTAGGCATCCAACAATTAAAGCGTTCTTTCACAACGGGGATGTGAACGTAGGTACAAGCGAGTTCCCAGACTTGATAAATAAAAAATTAATTGATTGTGAACTTAGTGATGAAAATGGGAAAAGTGCATTTACTGAATCACTTATCGGATCCCCAACACTTTTAGTTTTTACTAACTCGACGAATGATGAAATGAGGTTCCTAATAAAATGATTACTACAGAAGGACTGAATAAAATTTATGGAAAAGACAAACAAGCTCTGGATGATGTTGACCTGCATGTGCCGCGTGGCGTATACGGTTTATTGGGGCCAAATGGTGCCGGGAAATCAACGTTAATTCGAATACTTACTGGGACACTCAAACCGACATCGGGAACGGCCAGAGTGGCGGGTTATGACTGCGTCAAAGGAATTGATGAGGTGCGCAAGCGAATCGCGGTTATTCCCCAGGAATTCAGCCTTTATCCAAATTTAACCCCAATCGAGTTTTTGGAATACATGCTCATTCTTTCGGGGAAAGACATTGATCGCTCTTTGATAATGAAACGACTTTATCAAGTGAACCTGGCGGATCATGCGAAGAAAAGAATGGGCTCATTCTCCGGGGGAATGAAGCAAAGAGTGGCTATTGCCCAGGCGTTGATTCATGAGCCTCAGGTGATTTTTGCCGATGAACCCACTGCTGGATTAGATCCGGAGGAAAGAGTGCGATTTCGAAACTTGTTTTCAGAGATCGGTCTTGAGAAGACTGTTCTGCTCTCCACCCATATCACCGAGGATATAACCGCATCAACGAATATGCTCTCGGTCCTTAACCATGGAAAAATCATATTCAGCGGATCCACCCGAGAGTTGATCAACACAGCGAGGGGCAAGGTTTGGTCATGCCGGGTCAAAAGCGGTATTGAGTGGGAAAAGTTCAAATCGCGAAATCTGGTTTTTTCCTTCACACTCGACCTTGACAATGAAGAAGTGACAGCCCTCTTTTCTCCAAAAACCAATGAGATTGAAAAAGGCAGTGAATCGCTGGAACCCACATTGGAATATGCATACATGCTTTTGATTAATCGGGATGAGGTTGGAGAAGCTGATGATGAACTATCTCAGGCAATTTAAACTTCAGCTCAAAATCTTTTTACTGGAAAGAATTCATTGGCTTATTCTTGTCCTGGCGCTCGTACTCCTGTTTACTGACATAAGCTTCAAGAATAGCAACACCTTTTCTCCAGTATATATTAATAACCTCTCTAGAAGTGTATTCCAGTTTACGTCAATTGTTTATGGAGTTTTAGCTACCCGCTTCTTCCTGATGGAAGTCTCAAAACAATCTCAAATACAATGGGCGCGTCCGAGCTTCAGAGTAAATTTTATTATTGTCAAATTCTTTGCAATGTTTTTTGGAGTTCTGATTCTACTGCTCCCAACTTTAGTGATGATGCTAATCAGGGGAGTATCATTCAACAATTTGGCAGGATTGTTTCAAGGTGCATCTATATGGTTTTATCTTTTTACGTCAACATTTCTTTTTGCCACAGTATTGAGCATCTTATCCGGTCTGCTGTTACGTAAACCTGCCTTAGCAATGCCCTTCACCCTTATTAGCCTGATATGGTTAGCCATTCGCCAGACTGTCTGGCCTGACTTGTTCAAATACTACGTTTCAGAATCCTTCGGGCTGCTATTTGCATACGGTCCTATTCGGGAGACTCTCCAAATTAATCGGGGGTATTTCCTGATGCTATCCATCAGCTTACTTCTGTTAGCGATACTTATCGGACATTTTATCCTCCCTGCAAACAAGGGCAAGCTGAAACTGAAAAATTCTATTCTCTGGTTTTCTTTTTTCCTCTTTTTTATTGCAGGAACCATTTACTTAGGATCTCGACTGAATTATCAAGGAAGTTTTATCGTTGATCAACCTGATTTAGAGACTCTTTACAAATCCAACGATGTGTGTGACGCTTTGGATTCTTACGAGGTTGTCATAGAGATCAACGAGCATGGTTATGTTGAAAAGGGAACGGCTTCGGTTCAGCTCAATACGGAGCTTGACATCCGTGAGCATCTACTGTTGCTTCCAAGCCTGATGGACAAACCAGTCACTGTGGAAGAAACGTCACCAGGGACATACAGTATTGGGTATGAAGGTGAATTCATTTTGCCGAATTATTCTTACTCTAACCTCTTCCAGGATCCTGAAACTTCTTTGGTTGGTTTTCTACCAGGGGGTTATATAGATCCATCCAGATTGTTGCTTTTGGCTCATGGGCAATGGCATCCCTTTAGTAAATGCGATTTGACCAGGCTGGAGTTAAGGATACCTGAAACGATAAACATTAACTATTCCAGCGCCGACAAAAACAACAATGCAAACAGAGTGGTTAATCTTTACTGGGACGAAAACTTACCCGAGGTTTTGATTATTGGGGGAGCGGATTACGTTGAGGGTGATCTAAACGGACAAAAAGCTCTGTTGCCAGAGTGGCTTAATTCGGATTATCGGAGTCATTATGAGTTAATCCAAACCAAGTTCAGCGGACTGATGAAGCGTGTGGCGTTGGAAACAAACGAAGAACAGAATACCATCATTCTCCCCATTGTCGGATCAAGTGTTTTGGATAAGAATGGAACTTTTTTTCTACGGTCAACGCCATTCACGATGTTTTTGCCAGATGCTACACCATCGAAGTTGGAAATTGAAGCTGCTTTGGAGGTGATTCAAGCCTGGTGGAGTCAAGGAACAGATGACCCAAGTCTTCAAAATTGTCTTTTTAAACGCTTCAGCTGTCTACAACCAACTCGTTCAGCGCCTGATGACAAAAGCGTTATGCCTTTTCTGTATTATTTCAGTCTCAAACTTACCTCGGAACAAAGCCCGGAAACAGTTGATCTGGAATCAATCATTCAACTGTATCAAACAATTGATTCCGATCCAGCTTCAATATATGCTGTGCCAAGGATGTTCGACAAAGATGAAGAGAGTGAACTGATCGTTAAGTTATTCCAACTTGATCGTTGCCTGGAGGATGGAGAGTTCTGGAATGTATTGGTAAAACTCAAAGAAGAAAAAAGCAATGTGTGGATAGACTATGTGGATTTGGAATCTTCTATTCTGCAGCTTACTGGGTATAGCTTGGAAAGGTTAGAGCAACAATGCCCCCAAAATTGAAAGCTGTTGCTCGGCGTTTTTTCTTGGAGTTTCTGAAGTTGCATAGAGAGGTCTTGGGGATAATCATCGCGTTTTCTGTCGTGATTTTTGGTTATCTCGCCCTAATGGCACCAACTAGTGACGCGGTAGAGTTGCAACCATTCATGAGTTTTGTCATGGGCGTACTCATGCCGCTGCTACTGTCATTGGTAGGGAATTTTATGTTACTCAAAGAGGTTGAGAACGGCTCAATTGATTTCATCCGTACCAGGCAAAGCATGGAACGCTTATGGCTCTATCGAATTGTTGGCTTCCTCTTGCTTAGCGCTTTAGCCAACATAATGATCGTTTCGATTGCTAATTTGATTTATGGACCGATATTGCCTCCTATCATGATGTTCACACTTTTTGTTCCAACGTTGTTTTTTTCAGGATTGATAGGAGTTGCTACCGGTATCACAAAAAACGCTTATGTCGGGGCTGGGGTAGGTATAGCCTCTTGGTTGTATTTCTACCTACATTCAGAGACGATGACAACCAGGCTGACATTTAATGACATTGTCTATTATCCATTTCTGGAATGGATGATCTATAGGGATAGGCCGTATATGATAGATTCTTTGCTCCCAAACCGTCTGGTTATAAGTGCGATCTCAGTTCTCCTGTTGATCTTGTGCTATTGGCTCTACAAGAAAAATCTGCGGTATGTGACCAGTGCAAGGTAGATGTATTGATTGGTTTACAGATTTACGAGATTCTCAGAGTACATATACTAATAATCCAATGCTTTTTTGACCTTGATCGTCTCTCTGCCATCTAGAAAAAAAAGAGGCTCTGAGACTTCTCATTTTGCAGCAAAAGCGAAAGATCAAGGATATACAGTTTAAAAACCGCTCTGTACCTCTGTAGAGATAAACTGAGCAGACCACGCGGCTTCTGGGAAAGGAAACTCGCTAGGATTAATCGAATCGATCAGTTTGTTATGGCTCCTATCCAACGCCTAGTTTACTTCAGAGGAAAGCTTTCCTTTGTTCCGTAAATGCATTGGAAGCATCATATCAATTTCTTCAGGATTAAAGAATTGTTCTTCTTCCTTCTTCAATGCATTTTGTGCTTCAAGGTAGCTCCTTTTGTCGGTTGTTGGTGATGACTTGTAAATTTCAAAAACACGAGACTGAAGGTCATCTCTAATCTGAACAATCTTTTCACTCGGTAATATTGGAAAATCGGTAAGAAGAGATATATAGTCTTCTCTAGCCAACCACAGGTTTATTGCGGTGCTATAATGCCGCTTAGCCTCTTCAACTAAGTTATTATCTTTGAAAAAAAGATTGACAGCAAGCAAGAGCGTCGAAAAAATTCCACCTATCACCGTAAAAGATCTTTCATTTGTTATGATTGCACCTAAAAAACCGCTAGCGGAAATGGCTGAAAGAAAAATCTGGCAAAGCTTAATCCTTTTATTCTTTAACTCTAGATTAATCACCTTCTTATGATGAGTGGTGTAAGTGTATACTGCTCGTCCGTAACATTCTCTGATTTGGACGTATAAGTTATCCCGGTGTTGAGAAGAGTTTTCCATGGAGTCTAATTCCTTTACCTAATTTATCCAGGGTATACAAAAACCAATAAATTATCTTGCATTCATTTTTGACCTGCAATCAGGTCAACGACTTTAATCAGGCAGTCTATACTTTTACTGGTATTGAGTGCTTGATCGCTTCCAGGTGATTCCAAATGATACCAAGGGCTTATTTTTTCTAAATAAGCACGTAATGCTCGTTCATAGTCTCCCTCTGCTGCTGAAGAGGTTTGGCTGTCTAAGAGCCAACGCCACCCTTGTATCGCAGCATAGACAAAGCTATCAATCACAATGCCTGAGAGGTGATAACTACCAAAATAATCATTCCTAATACTTCTGAAGTGTTTGCAGGTATCATTTAATAGTCCATTGCTGCTCTTGTTTTTATCCTGCATTGCTTTTTGTTCTGCCTTAGGATTCGTCGAAAGCCAGTTTCCTCCCATATTTGTATCTGGATATGTATATTGACCATCCCAAGCCCCATAATAGAAGATTCTTTTAAAAGCGGGAAGAATTTCAAATTTCATCCCATTGCTAAAAGCAATTTTAACAACCTGGCCATCAGCACGAACATCACTCCGAGGATAGCTTTCCAATATCGCACTTCGAACAGCTTGTAATAAACGTGACTGTCCATTACCCCAGACTGCATCAAAACGGTTATATTCAACTTCAGGCAATTCCATCAAGATATCGATATCACTATCATCAATAGCAGCACCTCGGCCATACGATCCAACGTAAAGGCTATGAAGTGTCTCACTCTCCATATCCCAGAATGCCTTATTGATTGACCGAGTTACAGTTTTTTAACGAATGGCAATTCTACTTCTGATTTCATTCGAAATAACTTCGCCTCGTTGTTTAACAGGTATCCCCATATTTCACCTCCGTGTCTGATGAAAACTTATGCCGAATAATTAATCAAGTGAATTATACCGTTTAATAATAGATATTTGATAAAGGCCTCCGTTTAACTTCAGCATATTGACTTTTTTCCGAGTTATTGTTTATCGACTTCAAGGTTTTGGGAAGGTGAGTATAAACAATTTAGGTTTGATCTGGCAGTTCGGATTTGTCTCAAAAACACCTTTACTTCCCCGTACCGAATATAAAGCTGACGCTTCTTATCAATTAGGTCTTGTAAGTCTTTTTGGAGAGCATGAACATCTAACGAGAAAGGTTCTATCCCTTTTTCCTTTAGCAGTTTGATTGATGACTGAAGAATAATATGCTTTGATTGCGTTAAGTTAGCCATGTATGTCTCGGAGTTCTTTGTGATCTCCTCAATTGTTCTAATGTGTTTTGCGATCTCGGATAACTTGGAAATTTTGTCTTCCAATTTTTTAATCTCTTCTCGAGTTGCTTCAAATTCTTCCTTTACTTCTCTAAGTTTGTTATCGAGCGATCCAACGGTATATATTCCCTGTTCCTCCAAAAATAGCAGTGACTTTGAAATTGCTTTCAGGTTCTTGATCTCCAAAGATCGGGCATACCCCTTATTCTTCATGGCTTTCAGATTCGCATCAATATCGATCAGGGAAGGAAGAAATTCAGAAGCTTTGGACTTATTCTCAAGTGTTTGTTTCTGCAGGAAGTTCTTCTTGATCTGCTCCAATGTATAAAGCGAACCCAAAGTTCCACCTTTAACAAAGCGTTGCTGTCCAATTTTGCGAAACAAGATTCCCTGGTTCTGTTTGGTTTCATACCCAGAAACTGTGAGACGCAGAAGAAACTCTTCATAGGACTGACTATGGTTACTGGCTTGGCGAATTGCTCGACGAAAATCAGTTTTCCAACTTGTGCCTGTTTGATGAGCCACGTATTCCTTATATGCTTTTCCCTTTTCCTCACCAGGTATAACAACAGAAAGCCCAAAATCCTGGCACAGTCGGTCACTTAATTTCCGAATCTGATAATAGCTTCTTCGGTTGGAGACGAACTTACGGTGATCCAGAAAATTTGCTGCACAGAAGACCAGATGGTTATGAATGTGATCCTTATCAACATGGGTGCTCAATACGTACTCGTATTGATCCTTCAAGAATCCATTGGCTAATTCAACGCCAATCTTATGGGCGGTCTCCGGATCGGTCTCATCAGGCTTGAAGGATTGGATTAAGTGAAAAGCAAGATTATTGCCCTTTTGCATGCAATGGGAAAGTGTAAAACTGAACTCCAAATCTGCTGTTTCAGGTGCGCAGGCAAAGCTCGTCACCAGAAAACCCTCTTCAGTTTTCCTACCAGCAACCACATAGGCTACTGCTTTTTTCAGCGAAGACTTGATAGGATGGATCTTTGTAATCGCCAGATTTCCTCCAACATTTCCTGTATAGCTTTCAGATCAGATTGGTAGATCTCACCTGTGGCGTTAAGGTGATGAGCGATTTGGTTGATGTTGATACCGATCATCCTTATTTGTCGGGTGTGTTCCTTTAAATACGCATAATCAATATGGATCACATAACCATCGATGGCAACCTTGCGCAGATATGCGCTGCGTGAATTTATGCCAATACTTTTTCGCTTCTTTTCAATCCGTTGAAGTTCATCGTCGTTGACATAGAATATGATCAGGTTCCTTCTTGTTCTCATACTTTTCCTAATAACCCTTTCACAAACGCTTCAGTAAATCCAGAATTATTCACCAAGATAACGGAGTACCTTTTGCGGATGTGTATATACACTTCCTTTGCTTGCTAAGACCTTAATTCGTTCTTGTATGATTAACATCACTCAAGAATTTTTTGCCAGAGTTGCATATCGTGAAAAATGCAAATCATTATCAAACTTGTACTCTGAGAAACACATACTCGAAAGACACGAAGAATGTTTCTTAAACAATGAAAAGAGCGATAATCAATAGCTACTTAATGCTGTAAGCAGGGCTGAGAAACCGTGTTTTTCATTCCAATGTACAATTGAAAACAGATTGGATAAGGAGTAATCTTGTCATCATCACGAGACCATAATTTCAGTCCGGAAAGCGACCGATTGTTTCTTGAAATGCTCTATGATAACTACAATGGGTTGATGTTCAACCAGGCAAGGAGATATTTCCAGAACCAAGCAGACATTGAAGACGTTGTTCAACAATCCTTTGTAAAACTTATTAAATATCTTCCAACAATAAGAAAACTCAACCGAAACATTTTGGCGGCTTATATCGTTAATGTAATTAGAAGCTGTTCCATGGATATTTATCGAAAAAGGAAGATCGAGAAGGAAACCAATTTTTCGGACTTTTTCGAGGATTTTGAGGAGACAGTGGTAGATGATTTTGACCTGGATTGCTTGACTGAAAAATCACTCTGTGTGGAACAGCTAACCAATGCGATATTGCAATTGCCCGAGCAGGACCAATTCGTATTGGAGGCAAAATACCTTCAGTGCTGGAGTGACTCTGAAATTGCTGAAGTACTGGGTATAAAAGCAAATACCGTTCGAACGCGTTTATTTCGAGCTAAGAAAAAAGCAATATTGATACTGTCTAGAGGAAAAAATGAAGACCAACAAGTCAGATGAAAAGAGGTCAGACAACCTTTTTGAGGAAGCTACCAAAGAGGCAGCATACATCAAAGGGAGGCATTTCCTTCAAGAGGCAAAAGCAGATCCTTACATTCCCTCTGCTGAGTTCAACCATCAGATTAAGGCGATAATAGAAGCCGAGACGCAAACGTCGAAAACACACAATAGATCTAATAAGCTTTCTCTTAACTTTTCAAAGGCTACTGCGTGGATTCTTCTTGCATTGGTCATACTTTTATTAGCGATTCCGAATGTGGCTGTGGCTCGAGATTGGGTGACGAAACTTGTAATTGAATCGAATCCAAAATATGTAACTTATTATCTTCAGAACCAGAATACGGACAATGAAATAAGTTGGAAAAATCAAGGTAGCTCTCCGCCAGGACTGTTGCCGGAAGGGACATATTATCCCTCGTATGTGCCAAAAGGTATGGAACTGATGCAACTCGTGTTCAATGTTTCTGATGTGTCCTACTATTATCAGGATGTGTCGGATAACTTTGTGTCAATCGATGTCATGGGTTCCGGTTCAAGCATGAATGTTGATAATGAGAATTTAGAAGAACAGAACAGTGAAACTGTTAACGGAATGCAATCAACCTATATGAGTAAGTTGGGGGTGGGAAGTGTGGTCTGGAGTGATGGAGAACAAATTTTTATGGTCAGCACAACCCTTTCCAAAGAGGAATGTCTCCGAATAGCTAATGGCTTGACAAATTGATTTGGGATCGATAATTTACCTCAGGCAAGCATTAAATTGATTTGCTTTCGAACATCCCCATTGCTACATTCAAAATGAACCGGGCTACTCCTTTGCTCTTTTCTTAAAACTCAACCGTTTCCCAGATAAAAGTGAAACACTTCTCCATCGAATAGCGTTTCTATTAATATAAACAATTCTAAGGAGAATTAATAAAATGAAACGATTCATGAATTCAATATTCTTGCTTTTTATCTCAGTAGTTTTTTTTGCTTCTGCCTCAGTCGTTGGGCGGGTAGAAGCTGCAGAAAATGACCCTTCTACTTTTGGGCAAAATTCTCCCCAATACACAGGCACCAGGTTAATTCAAGCAAGACTAAATATTTTCGGAGGAACGGCATATTGTGGCTCAACATTAGAGGTCTATCCAGGATACACCGGTTACCTCACAATGTACTTACAGAGAAAATCATCTGGTTCCTGGATAAATGTAACCAGCTGGTCTGGAAGTACCTCAAGTTTAAATAAGGTTAGTTTAGCTGAGTCATACGCCAATCTCATTACCGGGACGACTTATCGTGTTCATGCCGTCGGACGAGTCTACCAAAACGGAATCTTTGTTGAACAGGTTTCAGCAACCTCTCCGGAACGTACAAGATAATTGTCCTGGGACAGGATGTTACTCGTTCATGTATTGTCATGTTTGGAAGATATTGCGATTTGCTAAAGAAGGCTAAGTATGGTGAAACAAAAGAAATCAGAAAAAGTTGAAAGGTCCCGATGAATGTCCTATCCGAGGAACTGAAACGTGCCTTAACTTCAAGAGGCATGAGAATGGCGTTGCTCTTGGGTATTGGTCTTCTCATCGTTGGGTTAAATTATGCAATTACATACCCACCAGAAAAATCTTTTATCGATGTTTGGTATATTGCATATAGCCAATTTTTTTATTACCTCATGCTCCCTCTGATTGCCTGCATTCCTTTTGCAGATACGCTGACAAGTGATCGTAAACAAGGATATCTGGAAAGACTTGTGGTTAGAGAGCGATACAAAAACGTTCTCAACGCCAAGTTTTTCGCAAACGCGATAGCAGGTGCTTTAGCCTCAGCTTTACCATTATTGTTACTCTATTTGATTCTTACGCTTACCAAGCATAACCCTCTCAACCACCCAGCGCTCAACTCGATTGAGAGTCGTCCCTATGAGATAGCAGAGTTGGTGAACCTCTACAAAACGCTGCCAGATCTTTTCATCTTAGTTGTAAGCGGTGCTGTCTTCTTTATTGGAGCAATTTTCGCATCATTAGGAATGGCATTTACACTGTTGATAAACCATCGTTTTATCGCGCTTAGTGTTCCATTTCTTCTCTCAAATCTACTTCAATATTTCTCAAATAGAGCAAGACTGCTTCCATGGTATCTGGCACCATCAGTGCTTGGTGCAACAATCAGTAGTTCAGAGTAAATGACGAAGAGACTGAAGATGAAAAAGCTCGAAGAAACGAACATATATTCTGTCTTAGTTGTAGTGTTGTTGCTTCTACAAATAGCATTAACTTCCGTTCAAATCATTAAGTTAAATCAATATGTTGCGCTAACTTTAGGGCCCACAAAGGCATCCCTTGAAAACCAAGATATCGAGTTTGTGGAGGCTATTCCAATAAGTGACGATCCCTATATCGGAAACAATAATGATCCTGTAGTTACAATTGTTGGGTTTCTTGATTTTTCTTGTCAGCATTGCAAATCTGCCTATCAAGCGATCATGCCTCTAGTTTATGAACATCGTGATTCAATCCAATTCGTGCTGAAAGATTTCCCAGTTAAAACACCTGATATTGAAACAAGTCTTCTCAAGATCACAAATTGTCTACCAAGCCAATCTATTTATTGGGAATTTGTAGATTACATATTTTCTTCAGACGCTCCAATAACAGACCTTAATCTAATAAGTAGAGTAGAGAATCTGAACATCGATCATTCAATGTTCAACGAATGTGTTTCAAATGGAAACTACATAACCGAAGTCGAACAGGATATAAGTGAAGGAAAGAAAGTTGGAGTGATCGGTACACCAACCTTTTATGTAAATGGATACAGGATTAACAATTGGAATTCGGTTCCATCAATCATAAACATGCTTCTAGAGATTAACCAGTCGAATTGAAAAGAGGTGGAAAAATGAAGAAAACTCTAGTCATTGTGCTATTGGCCCTAATTGTTGTTGAAATAGGCCTTTTTGAATTAGTTATGCCCGTTCAAGGGAGCCAATGCTCTCAGCAAATTGATGCCTCATGCCAGTCACCTTGCGAATGTGGTGGTGGTTGGTATTGCTCAAGTGATAAAGGAAGTGTAATTTACTATTACAGGCTTCCTATCATTCACACTTGTGTTGGCTCTGAGCCTGTGGAATGCTCATATTGGTGCCTGTGTTGCCCGTGCAACATATCTGATAAGTGTATTATGCCTGGGGATACATGCACTTAGTCAAAACAAGGTCTTTTTGATTATCATCCTCATAGCAAGCTACGAGGAATTGCTCTA
>Ga0209509_1001814_pt1 | contig 15230 bp, 12 predicted proteins | sample BioC13SIPDNA_FD_185743 | JGI IMG/M metagenome (GOLD analysis project Ga0209509, IMG submission 185743) | Anaerobic biogas reactor microbial communites from Washington, USA - Biogas_R1_A C13 SIP DNA (SPAdes) (version 2) | ecosystem: Engineered > Bioreactor > Anaerobic > Unclassified | place...
ATCTTACTCCAGCCCAAGTTGCCGGACTTAAATTATCCAAGAATCAAAAAAGAAAGTATTTACTCGTGGCTTGAAGCTTTTCTATGGATTTTGTTGCTAGTTTTTCATATTTACTTTACAGAGCCCCATATTGTTAATACACCGGTGTTACACCGGAACGTTCAAGATTACTGATAAAGCCCCATAAATGTCATCCTGAGGAGCTTCATGCGACGAAGGATTTGGAAATCCAATGTTAGCTCTTCAGCCAGCGAGACCTCAGCATGAGATGCTAAGTATACTTTTTCAGCACTCCCGGACATTTTTTGGCCAACCGCCATATGCAATCATTTTAACACAAAAAAAGAATTAATAAGAAAGGTTGTAAAGGGGGACGCCTTCCAGAAATATTACCTGATAATCATTTTGTCAATGGTTAATTCTTAAAACCAATTTCCCTTATGACCCATTCACGTCAGATTTTGACCCTTTCGCGCAAAACCCCTTGGCATTAAAGGCAGTATTTGTTAAAAGAGGGTATAGTGTGCAGGAAAGGAGGTGCAGGTTTATGAAAACATCATTCTTCAGACTCATCTCTATAGCTTTATTGCTGGTAGCCAGTGCCGGAGTACAACCAGCCTGCTGGCTGCATTGGTATCAGCCGCAGCTTCCCGAATAAGTTCGAATACACTGTTTTTTGAAAAGCAGCAGGGTTAAAATATATACTCCCCTTCATTTAACTTTCACACTCTATAATTGAGAGACTCATTTATGATTACTCACAACCGGTTCCGCGAAACCGGTTTTTTCATGCTCATCTTTGAGTTTGATGCCTTACCGATTATAGTATATTTTGCCTGGAAAAAAACATACACAAATATCAACTACCCATTCATGAGGTTTTTTAATTCAGCCAGCCGTCGCCGGCTTAATGGAATTCGTTCTCCGGTGGTTAATAATAAATCGTAACTGCGCCCTATGCGAACGATCATTTTTACATAATCGGTGTTAACCAGAAAGCTGTGGTGGCAACGAAAGAAGATACTATTTAAACTTAAACTCTTTTCTAATGACTGTACATTCTCATGAATTATTATTTCATTATAACTGCCAGTTACTATGCGCACTTTATGATTCAGGCTTTCAACATAGATGATTTCATCAGCCCTTATCACTATTTGCCGCTCTTCTTCCTGAATTATAATCAAATCATCATTCCGGTCTTCATTATTAATCAACCCTTCCCGGATTTTTTGCATAGTTTTTTTAATTCGTTCTTCATTAAATGGTTTTAAAATATAGTCAAAAGAATATAATTCAAATGCTTCCAGCGCATAATCCACATGAGCAGTAGCAAATACCAAACAAAGACTTTCATCTTTATATCGCAGACTACGGGCCAGCTCCAGACCATTCAATTCAGGCATATCTATATCCAAAAATACCACCCGGGCTTCATGCTCATCAACTTTCCCGGCAACCTCCAAAGAATTAGTGATTACTTCCGCTATTTCCACTCCTGGTACCTGTTCCAGAATAGACTTTAAAAACAAACCGGTTACCGGTTCATCATCAACCACCAGAACTTTAACTATCATTGTTTCCATGCCTGTACCTCCCTTAATCAAAAGTCAGTACCCGATCCACCCAATGCAGAAATCCATATCCCAAAGGAGTAACCGTAAATACTTGGGCCAGCATACCGGCAGCAATTGTGAGTGTAACAAAATGAGTAGCTGTAAATTGGGCAGTTTCCAACATGATACCCAGATAAAATAAAGCAGCTAATAAGGACAAGCGTTTAAACTTTCTGCGTTCATTCTCATCATTAATAGGTTTGTTAGCAGTATCACCGGGAGCATATAACAGCAACAGAAACGCCGACAGCACAAATACTGTTCCGGCGATAATAATCAAGTTCTCTCCGGTTAAGAGTGTATTTAACCAGCTAACTCCCCAGCCCAGTAACAAAAACCAGATAGTTCCCCCAATGAGGCAACGATAATATTCGTTGCAATGCTCTCCACCTGAAGCCAGGCGCAGTATACCGGCGGCTGCACAGATAATAACTACCTCCCGCAACAGCCCCAGGATACCGGCCAGACCCAGTAAAACAATCCATTTAATAATTTCCCCCAATAGCAATTCCAAGCCAAAAGCCATGCGATTCTCTTGTTTTTGATCACTGCCCAATTCCCTGGCTAACCCTGCCGCCCAATGAACTGCCAAGTCGTGAATGCTCATTCCGTTTTCTCCTTTCCCGGCTTTGCGGATAACGCACTGAAAAACAGGTTCCCCCATCAGGACTGCTATCTACCTGTACTTGCCCCTGATATTTCTCTACCAAATACTTTACCGCTGATAGGCCAATACCCCGTTCTCTGTCACTTGGCCTGGTTGAAAAGCCTGGTTCAAACAAACGATTTTGAATATCTTCGGGAATGTAACCGGGATTATGAACCTGAATAATATGAAATCCGGATTCAGTACAGACCCGAAGCTTTACTGTCCGGTTTTCCGGCTCCATATCCTCCACTGCTTCCAGGGCATTATTTATTAAATTACCTGCCACAGCTACGATGTCCTGGGAGGGTACTTTCAATTCAGTAAGACTGGTTTCTATTTCAATATTAAGAGAAATATTCTTTCCCTCAGCTGCACCCATTTTAACCAGTAACATGGCACTAAGCGCCGGAATCCCCAATTGCAAAACATCGCCGCTGATTTGTACATCCTGGTATAGTTGTTTAAGGTATTCGCGGGCCTTGTCTGCCTCCTGCATGCTTAGAAAACCGTATATCACCTGGATATGATTTATAAAATCGTGCCGCTGGCCTTTAATAACCTGTACCATTTCCTGAAGGTTTTCAATATGCAGTCTCTGAGCTTCCATAAGCCGGCTTTGTTTTTGGACAAAATACAGTTTTTGAGCCAGTAATAAAGATACAGCAATTACAGCAAAGATAACAAAATACATAGCATTGCTTATAAATGGGGAGGATGATGGTTCGACTTCCAAAACATAATTCTCATAATAAAAACCAAAAGCAATCAGGCCTACGCTCAATAAGAGCAGAAAGATGATTTCGCTCTTCCAGATAATATATGCTGTTTGTGGGTAACGCTTCCGACTCCACCTTATTACTCGATCCCGATATTTATTAAGCCAGAAGGCAATTAACCCCAGAATTACAAATTCCGGCAATGGGGAAACCACCCGCAACCAGGGATCATTCATTACCTGAGTAATAGAAATTCCGGTAATTGCTGTAATCAACGCGATAAATACTATCTCAAAAAAGCTTAATACAATTAAACCCAATACACCGACCAGTGAAGCACTGGTAAAAGCTATACGTCCCAGCATACTTAACAAAACCACCAACAAAAATAACTGAATAAGTATGCTTATTCCTGGCGGCAAAGGTGATAAGTGAATTGCATAACTGATCAGGGCTATTATTAAACTTATTAGAAGGACTCTTCTCCAGTCCAGCTTTATACCCATTAAGCCCAGTCCCAGATAGAGCAGGATTACCGATTCCGGAAAAGACTGAACCAGCACCAGATAAAAAGGCATGTTTCCCATTATAGACCGCCTCTCAAGCAACATTCCAAATATTTACCAGCTAAGTTCAATATTTCGCTATACTTATAATATTTCCTGTTATTTTTTACATTTAAATGTATTATTCTCCAACCAGGCATGTTCTACGTTACAACGATGTTATACCGGGACTTAATGCAACAATACAAAGGGTATAAGTATTATTAAAAAAGAACTTCCCCATGTAACAGGTGTAACATTTAATCCCCTCGTATCAGTAACAATAAACTAGGCCATATTAATAGAAACAGCGCTCTTATAACTTTAAGGGGGAGTTATGATTCGAGGGATTTTAACTAAAATAATCGGCAGCAACCGGTTTATTACAGTTTTTATTATTCTCAGCCTGGTTCTGGGCCTTTACAGCTATTACCTCCTGCCCAAGCAAGAAAGTCCGCAGGTTTCTCCCCCGGTAGCTTTGATTAATACTATCTATCCTGGGGCCTCACCTCAGGAAGTGGAAAGGCTTGTAACCCGGGTAATTGAGAGCAATATTCGTAAGCTTTCTGCCTATGACTTCAGTGAATCTTACAGTAAGAATAGTGTATCTGTGGTAGTGTTGCAGCTGCAAAATAATGCCCCGGTAGAAAAATCCTGGAATGAATTACGCCGGATTTTAACTGATACCCAAAGAAACTTGCCCCAGGAATGCCTTACCACCCAGATTAATACCAATTTGGCGGAAACTGCAGGAATTATCATTAGTATTTCCGGGCAGCATTATAATCCGGAAGAATTGGCGGCTATGGCCGAGAAGTTTAAAAAAAGGCTGGGACAGGTAGAGGGGATAGTCCGATTTGAAATCTTTGGTGACGAAAAAAAGCAGATAGTGGTTAAAATCGACCATACTCTCCTGGCCAAGAGCGGCCTGTCTTTAGAAGATTTATTTAAAATTCTGCAGACTCAGAATGTAGTAATTCCACCAGGAACCATTGTACAAGAAGGCATTAATACTAACGTCCGAATTCCAGGCTGGTTTAATTCTCTGGATGATATCGAAAACTGTATTATTGGGGTTTCTCGAGATGGGAAGGTAAAAAGACTAAAAGACATTGCCAGTATCCGCTGGGAAGTTGAACCTGATCGCCCTCTTACCAGGCACAACGGCCAATCTGCCCTCTTGTTAACCGGCTATTTTGAACCGGAAGAGAACATTGTCCTGGTAGGAGAAAATGTTCTAGATGAACTGGAACAACTAAAGAGTGAAGCTCCTCATGACCTGCTGGTAGAACAGGTTTTATTTCAGCCTGACGAAGTAAACAAAAACATCTACCGTTTCTTACGCAATCTATTAGAAGGCATAATACTGGTTATAATAGTAGTGTTGCTGGGAATGGGTTTGAAAAATGCCCTGGTAGCTTCCACTGCTATTCCGCTCTCCATTATGCTTACTTTTATAGCCATGTACTTGTTGGGAATCAGGGTACATGAAGTATCGATTGCCGCCTTAATTATTGTGCTCGGTATACTGGTAGATGATGCTATCGTAATGGTAGATGCTATCCAGGTAGGGATGGATAAAGGCCTAGACCGGATGGAAGCCTGTTTGCAGGGCCTTAAACAGGCAGCCATTCCTATTCTAACTGCCACTCTGGTCATTATGATTGCCTTTTCGCCTATTTTTGTGCTTCCGGGAGCACCAGGGGAATTTCTTAAGAGTCTTCCTCAAATTGTTTTAATAGCACTGGCCGCTTCATATGTGGTAGCTATGCTTATTACTCCAGCGATGGCTTATCGCTTTTTTGTCCCGGGCCAGCACCGGCGAGATGAGTGGCTGAGGAACTTTTTTGCTTATTTATTAAATGAGAGTATGGCACGAAAAAAGACTGCCATTATTTTTTCCCTGCTTATTTTTAGCCTGTCTGTATATGCTCTGACTTTTATTGGCTTGCAGTTCTTCCCTTCAGCAGACAAAGACCTGCTATATATTGATATTAATGCTCAGGCGGGCTCAACCCAGGCCAGGACCGAAGAATTGGTGCTGCAGGTGGAAGATATTCTTTCTCGGGAAGGAGAAGTGTTGGCTTATACCAGTTCAGTAGGCAGTGGGGTACCCAAGTTCTATATAACGCTGCCCTTTTCTCCCCAGGCTCCGGATTTTGCTCAGATTATGCTACGCATCCGTCCTCAGCGGGGAGAACTATTCTCAAACAATGAAGAACTGGCTAGTTACCTCCAGGAGAAACTGGATAGCCATATTAGTACCGGTAGTATTAAAGTAAAATTATTAGAAAAAGCTTTTCCGGTAGCCCCGGTGCAGGTGAGAATAAGTGGAGAACAGCTGGAAAACTTGAGCCAGGTGGCCGATTTAATTAAGAGCAAACTAAAACAAATACCTGGTTCCCGTAATGTCGAAGACGATGCGGAAAAAGATATACAGCAACTAATTATTCAGGCGGATACTGAAAAAGCCAGTCGATTAGGAATAAGCAACTATGATATTCAACGCCAGACTGGCCTGGCACTTGAGGGTTCCCGGGCTTCGGTATTACGCCAGGAAGGGGATCAATATAATATTTTGTTGGTTTCGGATATAAATTCCCGTCAGCAGCTGGAGAACCTGAGTATCAAATCCAATTATTCCAACCGCAGTGTTCCCCTGAAAGAAATCGCCACTATTGAGGTTAAACCACAGTTATCCAGTATAAAAAAATACGATGGTCAAAACTCTATTAAAGTAAGAAGTGATATTAGACCAGGCTACAGCCCCGTAGAAATCGAAAAAGAATTAAAGAATAAATTATCCTCGGTTAATTTATTAGGAGTTAGCCTCCTCTATGATGGTGAGTACAAACAAATTAAGGATAATTTCGGCATACTGACCCGGGGTGCACTTTTTGCTCTTTTCCTGATATATTTAATGTTAGTAATGCAATTTAATTCTTTCATTCAACCATTGGTTATATTTTTAACTATCCCTCTGGCCCTGGTTGGTTCGGTACTGGGTCTTCTAGCTTTTCGGCAGCCTCTTTCCTTTATGGCATTTATAGGCATGGTAAGCCTTACCGGACTGGTAATCCGCAACGCTATCCTGCTCATCGCTTTTATAAATGATGCTCGCGCGCGAGGATTAATAGTGGAAGACGCCTGTAAAGATGCAGTAGAAAGAAGATTTCGCCCTATTATCCTTAGTGCAGTGACCGCCACCATAGGTTTGGTGCCTCTGGCTTTGTCTGGCAGCAGTCTCTTTGTCCCCCTGGCTATTGCTCTCATCTTTGGCCTGCTGGTAGCCACCTTGCTTACTATGGTTATAATCCCGGTAGTCTATAGTCTCCTGGTACGAGAGCAAACCGAAGTAAAGGTGTGAGCGGTGCAGCATATAGACTCCAACGTCCCGGTTTAACCAGGAACAGGACCAAACTAAATGTTGTAACAAACTTCATCCCAGCTGTCCGGTTGGTGATTAAGGAAACTGCGTTCCCAAAATTGGACTTTATTATTACGGTCAATCAGGATAACGGTGGTCAAGCGGGTACCGTATTCCGGACTCATTACAAAAGCTGGTGCCAGTACCCTTTCCATCTCCAGACCCACACCGGTTTCAGGCAAATCCTGATCAGGCGGCAGTTCCCTATCTCTCATAATAGTAAATAACTTTTCCGTATCTATATGCTCATCTTCCAATATCCTGGTTAACTCATTAATCCCTTTGGTTACTTTCGGCCAGGGTACATCAAGCAGACTATTGCTCAAGCCATGAACCCCGGGGGCTACTTCCCGAACCAGCCTTTCCCGGTTGGAATAATAATATAGAGAATCATGGTTTCCCAGCAATAAATTAAATCCGTTGTAGGCAGCACCGCCATCAGGCAGAGTTTCCAGATAAACTTCCGGACCAATACTGCTACTCAAATAATTTTGCACCAGGTGTCCCCGTGAAGGGGCTATTTTCTTATAGGTGGAAGGGTCCCGGTAATTAGTCAGGGCAGCAAACCTTCCCCGGGTGCTTATCCCCATCCAGGTACCGCCTTCCTGCAGATCTCTCCCGGCCAGGATTTCGTCTTTATCCTCCCAAAATGCGGCCGGCAGGGTAGGCCGCTGGTAAAACTCATCCCGATTAGCTGCCACGATTAATTTATAACGCGGATGATAATCATAAGCGAATATTATCAGACACATATATCCTCCTGAATAAGCTGAAGTTGGACTTTTTATCCTCTTGCTTCATTATTTGTCATTTTAATAATTGCACACCAATTCGTAATAAAAGTCAATTTGATAAATTAATAGCGGGCAAATGATTTAAGTTCTCCGGTATAATCGCTGACAACAAAAGAAGCAAGGGAAGCATATCATAATCTTCCCTTGCGTTACTTATAAGCAAATTACATCTTCAATGCTGAATTATTTGTATAACTCCTCGATTTCATCCGGATAATTGGCAAAGACTATCCGGTTTTTAATTTTCAGCGTAGGAGTCAGTTCACCGCGTTCTTCGGTAAATTTGCGCGGAATAATTTTAAACTTTTTAATCGCCTCAAAATCAGCCAACTGCTCATTGACTTTCTCAACTTCTGCTTCAATAAGTTCTAGCAAGTAGGGATGTGCTGCCAGGTCCTCTCCTACTTCTATGCAGGTGTTAATCCCATTAACCGTTGCATATATCAGTTTGGATTCATCAAAGGGTATTCCTTTTTCCTTAAACATCTTGATTACCGCGTCGTACATGGGAACGATCAAAGCAGCAATATATTTACGATTATCTCCGATAACTACTATTTGCTCGACCAGGGGACTCTTGGCAAATTTTAATTCCACATGAGCCGGGGAAACATTCTTACCTGTATCCAGAACAATAATGGCTTTCTTCCTATCCACTATTCTCAGGAAGTCCATATCAATTTCTCCAATATCGCCGGTACGGAACCAACCATCCTCCGTAAAACTAAGGGCCGTTTCTTCGGGGTTCTTATAGTATTCTTTTATAACACTGTCACCCCGTACCAGAATTTCGTTATCATCCGGATCCAGTTTGACCTCCATATTGGAGCCGGCCATCATGGGTGCCTCCCAGCCAATGCGCACGCAACGGGCTTGTACCATGTTGCAACCCGAAGCAGTTTCAGTCAGACCCCATCCATCCAGCAGAGGGAAATTCATACCCCAGTAATTCTTCTGTAAATCAGCCGGCAGTAAGGCTCCTCCTGAATAAGCCTTATTGACTCTGCCCCCGAATACATACCTGAAAATAGCGAATACTTCCGCATCCGCCTTTAAAAACTCGGCTTTTAAAGCATCATCCAAATAAAGAGTGGGATCAGTAGTAAGATTAACTACTCCGTTTTCATCCATTCTGGTTTCCAGAACCCGATGTCCGACATCAATTGCCCATTCGTACTTGCTTTTGCCCTCGGGGGTAGAACAGATTTGAGCAGCCACTCCATTCCAGATGCGATCCCAGAGTCGAGCTACCAGCATAACGAAAGTAGGCTTGATTTCCTGCAGATCCTGTAAAATGGTACGGGGACTCTGAGCGTAACCAATCATTCCTCCATAAGAAATACAGGCACTATGGTTATCAATTCGATTCCAATTATGGCTTAAGGGCAGAATTGAAAACACGACATCATTATAATCAAAAATGGTGTTTCCATAAAATGAAACCTGACTTACTGCCAATGTGGAACTCAAAATATTCTTATGTGTCAAAGGGCATCCCTTTTGATTACCGGTAGTACCGGAAGTGTATAAAATTGAGCATAGGTCATCCTGGGTTACTGAACTCCAGCGTCTTCTATATGCGTTGGGGTGACGGGCTTTGAACTGCCGGCCCAAATCCCATAGTTCCTGCATATTCATTACTCTTTTTAAACTGCTGCGATAACTATCATTCATCACAATAATAAATTTTACCCGCGGGATCTCATCCCATACCCGCAGTACTTTTTCCAGCAGTTCCTCATTCTCAACACATATGCAACTTACCTCAGAGTGGTTGGTAGTAAAAATAATGGTCTCACTGCTATCATCAGGATAAATTGTATTTACCGCACAACCGGCTGCCCGACCACCATAATCCGCCCAGTCCCATATCGGGGTAGTACGAGACATAATGGAAATCCGATCTCCTTTTTCCAACCCCAGAGCCATAAAACCCTGACCAAAGTTTTCTACCCGTTCAGCAAACTCATTGTAAGTCAGAGTAACCCAGGCCTGGCCGTCCGCAAACTTCTGTGCCGGGCGATGACCGCAATACTTCACGGTATTATAAAACATATGAATGGTACTGGGCACATCACGCATAAAATTATCCAGCAAACTATTACGGGGACCATTGTAAACATAACTATCCGGCGCTTTTAAAGCCACGTCTTTTCCTCCCATCATAATATTATTATTTGATAAAATACATTCAAAATCGACAAAGCAAACTCCTGCCAGAAAAATAAGTCAATTCGGAATAATTATTATATTTTATTAATTCAAGCAAAGATGGGAAGTTCCAATGGGCCGCAGTTATTGAAAAATTTCCGGGGGTAAAACCATCAATCCAAAATAAAACCGGAAAATCAGCCTAAACCAAAAATAGAGCTTATCAATAACCTTGGAGGTTTATCAATAAGCCCTAACTTGTGAAATTATAACTATTTAATTAATGCTTAATTATCTGGTTCGTAACTAAATTCCAGGTAGGTAATCAGCCATTTATCCTGATCAGGAACCTTGCTAACGGTCAGGGTTCCCGTGTTGGAATAGGCATATCCAGCACTGGTATACCAATCAAATTTTACCTTGAAGGTTACATTACCCTCCTCATCCTCAGATTCACGGGACACCCGATACTTTTCCACCCAGGGACTGGAAAATCCGGTTACCCAGTTTTGCGCCTCAAATTCCTCGAGATACTGGGCACGAAGATTTTCATCCATCAGGGCATACTGCCAGGCGCCATTTCTGGTTTTAATGGCTTCCGCCCAGGAGTAGGCGGCTAAATCAGCAGTACGCGGGGCCAATGCCTCTTCCAAAAGTTCAATTCGACGCTGCTCCAACCAATCTTTATTTTGTACCATTTTGAATGCGCTAACCGCTACCACCATTAGCAACAGTATTACTCCGGCCGTAATCAAGAGCTTCTTCATTAAGAATTACACCTCCTTTACTTTAGGCTTAAATAACCTTTTTCGTAAAGGATATGATTAAACTGGTTGGAGTAGACTTTCTCCCGCAGACACAGGAGAACAGAACCGTCTGGAAACTGAAAGTTTCCGCTACTACGCTGAAATAAGTTGGGTATTAATAAGAGATCCTTCGTCGCCTGCAGCTCCTCAGGATGACAAATATGGGACTTGATCAGTATCTCGAACCGTCGCCTTGTAACCCCAAAAAAGACTTATCGGGAGAGTCATGCTCTCCCGATAAATTTATTTGGTTATATTCGATTCGTATCCTAATTTATCTATTCTGACATTGACCGAGTCCAAATCCGGCACCCCGGTTGGCACCGGCTCCACTGCCATCTCTCAGTCCTTTGCCCATGCCATTTCCCTGTCCCTGTCCGAAACCGGCACCGGCATTTTTACCTATCTTGGCGTTTCCAGTTCCATCGCAGTTTACCTGGTTAGTCTTGATGGAGTTGTAAATGGCGTCTGCTCTTTCCTGAGTAAGTCTTCCCTCTGCTACCCGCTGGTCGAGGACCACTTTCTTCTGTTCCAGCATCTGGCTCTTAAACTCTTCAAGTTTTCCGGCTTCTTTGGCAATCGTACCATAAGTCTTGCCGGCTGCCCGTTCCTGATTTAATGCCTCCACGCTTTTACCGGTCAATCCGGCAGCGATATCTGCCGGAGTCATAGCGGCTGATGCATAAACTGCACTGCCTGCTCCAACTATAGCAAGTACCGTAAATGCCATCACAAACTTCTTAAATCCCTTCATGCTTAATCACTCCTTTTAAGTATTTGATTTAACTCAACTTACACTTTGATTATAGGGAGCAATTGTGATAGAAGTATGATAAGAAACCGAAAGGTTGGTGAAAATTCCGAGACAAGCAATCGGTGATATACGCTGTTGTGTATTAATAAGAAATCCTTCGTCGCCTGCAGCTCCTCAGGATGACATTTACGGTTCTCCTATGTCACCCTTGTGTCAGCTCGAACCAGAAGGTAGTTCCTACACCCTTTTTGCTCTCCACTCCGTAAGCAGCCCCATGAGCTTCCAGAATCGCTTTTACAATAGCCAGCCCCAGGCCGCTGCCCATTGTTTTACCGATATTTTTGTCCGCTTTATAATACCTGTCCCAAATACGGTTTATTTCCTCTTCCGGTATACCGCTGCCTGAATCCATAACCTCTATTCTTACGCTATCACCATTATCCATATCCCGAATGGTAATGGTTCCTCCGGCATTAGTATTATTAAAAGCATTATTTATCAAATTATATAAAACCTGTTCAATTCTGGCCGCGTCCGCTTCCACCAATTGTTCATCAGACATTTCCATTATTATGGAAACCTCTCTTTGTTTACTTAATAAATCATATCTTTTGGCTACATTGCCGGCTAAATTACGAACAGAAAAAATACTTTTATTTAACTCAAAATGTCCTGATTGCAACCTGGAAAGGTTAAGGATATCGTCTACCATCCTGCTCAACCGTTCAGCTTCCTCAATGATTACTCCCAGCTGTTTCTGGCGTTTATCCTCATCATTGCCGGTTACGTCACGCAGGGTTTCCGCATATCCTCTGATCAGACTTAAAGGAGTTCGCAGCTCATGACTCACATTGGCAATCAAATCTTTACGCATCTGGTCTATTTGCGATAGCTGCTGCCCCAGATAATTTATAGTTTTAGCCAGTTGTCCGATTTCATCCTGCTGTTTCACATCTATACGGGCTGAAAAGTCACCCTCAGCCATCTGAGCAGCCGCCTTTTCTATATCAACTATGGGTCGGGTAAAAGTGCGGGCCAGCAGAAATGACAGCAATGAAGCTGCTGCTAAAAGAATGAGCGATATATAAAATAGCTGTCTTTGTAATATAGCCGCAGTATCCTCTACCGGTGCCAGCGGAAAACTGAGCAACAAGCCCCCGGTTAACTCCTGGTTAATATATACCGGTAAGCCGATAAGCATGAATTCATTACCGAAGCGGGGATGGGTCATCGTAGTAGCAGATTCCTGCCCGGTCAGAGCCTTTTCATATATCTGGGAACGCAGGCTGTTCATCATCCCGTGCATTTTACCAACCGTACCGGAAGAATTAGTTTCATAAATTATATTGCCGTTCATATCCAACAGCTCTATGCTCATAGAATTCTCATACGCCAAAATATCCATCTGGTCACGAAAATCTTCAGTTTTATCTGCATTCAGTAATTCAGTAACCGCAATAGTTTTTTCTTTAATATCGTTTACTTTCATACGGGTATAGAAATTTTCCAAAAATACTATTTGAAAAAGCCATAGCAGTATAAGAACTATTATAACCAGCGTCATCATACCCGCCCACAGCTTTATACGTATACTTCTCATTTCTGGCCTCCGGTCTCAAACTTATAGCCTGTACCCCATACAGTTACAATAAATTTTCTATAAGCTCCCAGGCTTTCCCGCAGCATCTTAATATGAGTATCAACCGTTCTGGTATCTCCCATAAAATCATATCCCCATACCGAATCCAATAATTGTTCCCGGGAAAATACCCGGTTGGTATTACGGGCAAAAAAAGTCAGCAATTCATACTCTTTGGGGGTAAGATTCACCAAATTATCATCTACATAAACATTATGGGAGTCGAATACAATAGTTAGACCTTCAAAGCTGATATAATCATCAGGTTCATCTCTGGCCACACTTCTTCTCATTATCGCTTTCATGCGAGCCAGCAGTTCTCTGGGGCTAAAAGGTTTGACCATATAATCATCCACTCCCAGCTCAAACCCCAGAAGTTTATCATATTCCTCCCCGCGGGCGGTCAGCATTATTACCGGCACCTGTGATATCTTACGTATTTCACGGCACACACTCCAGCCATCCATACCCGGCATCATAACATCCAAGATAATTAAATCATAATTATACTGCTTAAAAAGTTGCAAAGCCTGAACTCCATCAACTGCCTCATCAACAACAAAATCCTCCAGGCTGATATATTCCTTTATTAAGTCACGAATTAACTCTTCATCATCCACGATGAGGATTCTGCTCCCCACACGAATCACCTCTATTATGTTGTCAGGGGAATAACCACGGATATACATGCTTCTCCTGACAATCAACGAAATACAAACGGCTCTTTAATTAATTATAAACAATAATTGTGATAAAAATGTGACAGACATTATTGGGGCCAGCTATTATTACAGAATGGTATAAACACAAAACAGGAGTTGACAAAATAACCTATCCGGTTAAGTGAATCAACCCCTGGGTATAAAAGATATCCTTCGTCGCCTGCAGCTCCTCAGGATGACATTTATGATACTTTTTTTAATTTGGTCCCAAGACCTTCTCATATTGCTATACTTATATTCATCCGCTACTATTAAAGCCGCTATTTTTCTGTATAGTAAACGAATCCTACGGTTCCCAGGCCAGTATGAAGGCCTATGACCGGTCCGATAGAACAAATATCAACCGGCATACCATAACGTTCCATTAACAGATTTCTTAACATATTGGCCTTTTCCGGAGCATTTATATGATGAATCAATATTTCCTTCAAACCGTACTTATTACGATCTTCTTCCATTATTTCCAGCATACGATTTATCGCCGCTGATGTTCCACGAGTTTTGGTCAACAGATGGGTCATCCCGGTTTTCATGTCAACGGTTAAAATCGGTCGGATATTTAATATCGTACCCAACAAAGCTGAAGCAGTCCCTATTCTTCCTCCCTTTTTAAGGTATTCAAGGGTTTCCGGCACAAAATAGAATCGTACCCGATCACGAACATATTGAGCGGCCTGTAATGCTTTATTTAGATTAGCACCGTCTTTTATTTCACGCGCAGCTGCTATAACCTGCATACCCAGGGCCATGCAATTGGTATACGAGTCCATTATCTCAATCCTGGCCTTTGGATACTCCTGCATGATTTTATCTCGAGCCTGTAAAGCAGTAGCGAAAGTTCCACTCATAGCTGAAGAAATAAAAATTGCCAGCACCTCATCACCACGGGCTACTATCTGGCGAAATTTTTCCATGATTTCTCCCAACGAAGGTTGGGACGAAGTTGGTATAATACCAGTTCTTTCAATTTTGTTATAGAAATAATCATAATCTACTTCAGTTTCCAGAAAAGACTCATCAGGAAAATTGACACTTAGAGGAATCAAATCGATTCCCAATTCATTTTGAGTTTCGCGGCTTATATACGATGTACTGTCACTTAATACCTTTATAGCCATTTACAGCCTCCTATCGTTTACGTATTAAATCAATTAGTTTACAACCTTTATTCGTATTATGATGAAATAATAGATATGGTATTAATTATAAAGGTATTTCATCAAATAAGGGCAACTATTTAAACTAAATTTTCCCTAATCTTCTTTACGGCTGGAAATAAAACTGGCAAACAGGGATATTAAGGGTTTATAAATTGATTTCCTGCGTCTGACTATCCCCTTTTATTATTTCCAGGATTCGCAGAGCTACTGCCAGTACAAACCACTTAGGCGCCGGCTCTTCCGGCTGGTGC
>Ga0209509_1001815_pt1 | contig 15225 bp, 16 predicted proteins | sample BioC13SIPDNA_FD_185743 | JGI IMG/M metagenome (GOLD analysis project Ga0209509, IMG submission 185743) | Anaerobic biogas reactor microbial communites from Washington, USA - Biogas_R1_A C13 SIP DNA (SPAdes) (version 2) | ecosystem: Engineered > Bioreactor > Anaerobic > Unclassified | place...
TCGGGCGGCGACAGACGAGACATCCTCGCCACGGTGATAGGAAGAGACAATCGCTTCGGGATCGTCAGCCGCCAGCTTCTGCATACACCCCGTCTCATCGGGTGTCAAGTAATTATGAGATCCTACACTTCAGACCCATCGATGTCAGGCTTCTCGTCAGGGCAATGGCCGGGGCATTAACACCGAGATACCGCCAACAGGCTGGTAAGCTCCGGCGTTTCAACCCCTATTGAGGCACCTGCAAACGCAGGGGAATCTCTGCGCCGGGATGGAACTTTTTTTGAATGCTGATCCGTCTCTCTGTCGCTGCCAGCTGGACGAGTTCACCATTGAGATCCACCTGCCGGTCGAATTACCCCCGGATAAAAGACGGGATTGGACTTGTACGGGTATCGCGGAAAATCCACGCTATTCGGGGCAACGGTCCCGAGACGATGACGGATGTCGAGAGAGTCCTGTTTCGCTGTGACGGTTGGATCGTCGAGTGAGGAAGGGCGTCGTCGTATTATCGGAAGCGACTGTGCAGAAACGTGATTAGCCGCTGCCTATGTTCGAGTATGCCCGGATGAAACACGACGGCATCAGCTCGTGGATGAAAACCGTGTGGCTCCGGTCGGATGGATGGCTGGAGCCCGGTCTCCTCCAGGATCTGGGACATAAGGTTCATCCGGGATCTGGCACAGCCTGTCAGCATCTTCATATGAGACTGAAACGAGATCCTGATGGATGATCCCCCTCCTACTCGATCTTGCCGGACGGCACGTCCTCGTCTGCGGCGGAGGGGAAGTGGCCGCCCGGAAGACTGCCTTCTTTCTGCCAGAGACCGGGGTCACGGTGGTCTCGCGATCGTTTCACTCCTTCCTCCGGGAGAGTGATGCCCGGCTGGTCGAGGCCGACCTGGACGAGCTCGGCGACGAAGAACTCCAGGTCCTCTGTGCAGGGATGTTCCTGGTCATCGCAGCAACCCCGGACCCGAATCTCAACGACAGGATCGTACGGGCTGCCCGGAGGACGGGAGCACACGCGAACAGCGCGACCGGCGGGGGGGATGTCCATCTCCCCGCGGTCTCCCGGGGGGAGCGCTTCCTGGTCGCAGTCGCCACCGGCGGAGATAGCCCGGGTATGGCCCGTTTCCTCCGCGAGGCGGTGGAGCGGGCCTTCCCCTGCCTCGACGCGATGGTGGGGCTCCAGGCCCGGCTCCGGCGGAGTCTCCGGGATCGGCCTGGCGACCAGGAGGCAAGGGCGGCCATCCTCCGGCGGGTCTTGATGGATAACGATGTCTGGGACGCTCTGGTTGAAGGGGACGATCGTGCGTGGAACCTCGTCGAGGAGCGCTATCTTGATTCCTGAACCGCTCGTGCCCGAGCTCGCTATCGGCGGGCTGGTACATCACGAGGCTGACATCGACGCTCTCGACACTTTCCGGTTTCCTGACGAGGTCGCCCTGCTCGCCGACGCGGGGCGCGTATTTGGCGGGGCTCTCCTGCTCCAGACCTGCAACCGGGTCGAGCTCATGGTCTCCGGGACCGCCGACGGTCTCGGAAAGTTCTTCAGAAAGACCGGCCGCAATCGGTTCGAAGTCCGCGAGGGGCCGGACGCCATCCGCCATCTGCTCGAGGTCGCGTGCGGGATAGACTCGATGATCGTGGGCGAAGATCAGATCCTCGGGCAACTACGGGGCGCGCTCGCCGCCAGCCGGGATGCCGGCGCCCTCACTCCCATCCTCGATGAAAGCGTCAATGCCGCCATCCATCTCGGGGTGTCCGCGCGGACGAGGACCGATATCAGCCGGGGCGCCGTCTCGATCGGGTCAGCCGCTGTCCAGCTCGCCCAGGACCAGCTTGGGACACTGGAGGGCCGTCACATCCTGGTTATCGGGTCGGGCGAGATGGGGATGCTCGTGACCCAGGCGCTCGCGGCCCGGGACCTGACCGCGCTCTACGTCGCGAACCGGACCCATGACCGGGCGGTCGAGCTGGCCCGGCAGATAGGAGGGAAGGCGGTCCGACTCGAAGAGCTACGGAGGTACCTTGTCCTCTCGGATGTTGTGATCTCCTGCACCTCCGCGCCTCACCCTATCCTTCGGGTGACGGAGCTCAGGGAGGTGATGCGGGCGCGCTGCTGGCCGCTCGAGGGGACGCCTCGGCCCCTTATCCTGATCGATATCGCCCAGCCGCGCGACGTGGAGGAGGGGGTTGAGCGGATCGCCGGGGTCCACCTCTGCACCATCGACTCCCTGCGAGAAATCAGCGAGCAGAATATGAAATCCCGGCTGTCCGAGGCGGGGCGTGTCCAGGGGATGATCGACCGGGAGCTCGGGCGTTGCGTCAGGCTTCTCAACCGAAAGGCCGTCGACAGCAGGCTTGGGACCCTCCACGCGTGGGGTGAGCGAATCCGCGAGCGCGAGCGGGACAGGGCTCTCAAACGACTCGCCCCGGTCGACGAGCGTACCAGGGAGGTAGTGGACGACCTCTCGAGGGTTCTGGCAAACCGTCTTCTTGCCGACGCCACCGCTGTCATCCGCCGCGAAGCTGAGGCTGGCCGGCCAGAGTCAGCCGACGCCTTGGTCAGGGCGATCACGGGAAGCAGCGCGCCTGCTTCGGTTCCGCAGGTACGAAACGGACCACAGATCACAGGAGATAAGAGATGTACCCCGAAAGACGCATGAGACGACTGAGGCGCCGGCGGCTCCTGCCGCTCTTCGCCGAGCACCACCTGAGGCCTGATCAGCTCATCGCCCCGCTCTTCGTGGACGAGGGCGCGGACGCCCCTGTACCGATCCCGTCGATGCCGGGTCATGTCCGGCACTCTCTCGGGAGCATCACGATCGCCACGCAGCAACTCTTTGACTCGGGGATCCGGGCCGTCCTGCTCTTCGGGGTGCCCTTGATCAAGGACGCTGAGGCCTCTTCGGCCTTCGACGACACCGGCGTTGTCCAGTCGGCCGTTCGCCGGATCCGGGAATCCGTCCCGGATATGGTCGTGTGCACCGATGTCTGTGCCTGTGAGTATACCGATACGGGACAGTGCGGGATCGTGGGCACGTCAGCCGATGGGAGCCTTGAACTGCAGAACGATCCATCGCTCGTGCTAATGCAGCGTATCGCGGTCAGCCACGCCCGCGCCGGTGCCGACATCGTCGCACCATCGTGCATGCTCGACGGGATGGTAGGAGCTATACGTGCGGCCCTCGACGACGCCGGTCACCAGGAGACGCTTATCATGGCCTACTCCTCGAAATTCGCATCGGCCCTCTACGGCCCGTTCCGGGATGCTGCCAGCTCGGGTTGCACCTCTGGAGACCGCACAACCTATCAGATCAACCCGGCGAACGGGCGCGAGGCTTTCGTCGAGTCCGCCCTCGACGCCGCGGAGGGAGCGGATGTCCTCATGGTGAAACCGGCCGGCCCTTACCTGGACGTGATAGCACGAGTGCGGCACCTGGATCTCCCGGTCGCCGCATATCAGGTCTCGGGTGAGTACGCGATGATACGGGCTGCTGCCGAGCGCGGGTGGCTCGACGAGAGGGCCGCAGCGCTCGAGAGCCTGGTCGCGATACGAAGGGCCGGGGCGGACCTCATCATCACGTACTTCGCGCAGGACATGGCCCGTTGGCTGGCGGAGGGGGCATGAGGAGCGCCGACCTCTACCGCGAGGCCGTCAGGTTGATGCCCGGCGGTGTCTCGAGCCCGGTGCGCGCGATCTCTCCCTGCCCGTTCTACACAGCGTCCGGTAAGGGGGCTTACCTGGAGACAGTGGACGGGTTCCAGCTGCTCGACTGTTGCCTCGGTTACGGACCCCTGATCCTGGGACACGGGCCCGACGTCGTGCGGGAGGCGATCGAGGATCAGGTCACGCGCGGGTGGCTCTTCGGAACGCCGACACCGCTCGAAATCGACCTAGCCCGTGAGATTATCGAGGACCACCGGTCGATCGAGCAGGTCCGGTTTGTCTCGACCGGGGCCGAGGCAACGATGGCAGCGATTCGGGTCGCGCGCGGCTTCTCAGGGAAGAGTGAAATCGTCAAGATCGAGGGTGGCTTCCACGGGGCGCACGACAGTGTCCTCGTCAAGGCAGGTTCGGGAGCGACCACCTTTGGTGTTCCTGACTCTGCCGGCGTCCTGCCTGCCGTTGCCGCGCGCACCCTCCAGGTGCCCTTCAACGACCCGGACTCGCTCGAGGATCTGCTCGCCGCGGATGGGGACGTGGCCGCGCTGATCATCGAGCCGGTGCTCGGCAACATCGGGCCGATCCTCCCGGAGGATGGCTACCTCGAAGCGGTCCGGGAGATCACCCGTGCCCATGATGTCCTCCTGATCTTCGACGAGGTGATTACGGGATATCGCCTCGGTATCGGCGGAGCACAGACCCAGTTTGACGTTGACCCAGACCTGACCACCCTGGGCAAGGTCGTCGGGGGTGGGCTCCCGATAGGGGTCTTCGGAGGGAGGGAGGAGATCATGGCGCTGATCGCTCCCTCGGGGCCGGTATACCAGGCCGGCACCTTCTCGGGAAACCCACTCTCGCTCGCCGCCGGGCTCGCATCGATCCGATGGCTCAAGGGGAATCGGGGGGTCTACGCCCGGCTCGAAGAGGCCACCAGGGCGCTTCAGGAGACGATGAACCGCTGGCCCGGTTCGTTCGTTCGCTGCGGCTCGCTCTTCAAGCACTTCTTCAGGACGGATCCGCCGGCGAACCTGGTGGAGGCCAGGCAGTCCAGTACGAAGGCATTCCGTCTGTTCTGGGAGAGGATGCTGCAGAGGGGAATCTTCCTGCCCCCCTCTCAGTTCGAGACGAATTTTATCTCGACAGCACACGGAGAGAAAGAGATGGCGGATCTGGAGGCGGCGTACCGGGCATGCCTCTCGTGATCGGAACGCGCGCTTCACAGCTCGCCCTCGCGCAGACCAACCGGGTCCGTCACCTTCTCGCGGAGATGAGGATCGAGACTACCGTCCGCCATATCGCTACCGACGGGGACGCGGTGACCGGCGTTCCGCTCCATATGATAGGCGGCCAGGGGGTCTTCGTCAGGGCGCTCGACGACGCGATCCTGCGAGGCGACTGCGATCTCGCGGTCCACTCGATGAAGGACATCCCTGCCAAGCGCCCCGCCGGGGTGACGACGGCGGCCGTTCTCTCGCGGGATTCGCCGGCCGACTTCCTGGTAACGTCGGTCGAGAACCCGCAGGTGATCGGCTCGTCATCGACGAGGAGGCGAGCCCAGCTCCTCAGGCATGATCCGGGTCTGGACGTGAAGCCCCTGCGAGGCAACATCGACACTCGCCTCCGAAGGCTCACAGAGGGGCGTTTTGACGGGATAGTGCTCGCAGAGGCCGGGATTGACCGGCTCGGGCTCCGGGTCGAAGGAAAGCGGCTCTCCCCCGATGATTTCGTCCCCTCGACGAACCAGGGGACGATCGCGGTCGTCTCGCGAGACGATTCCGGGCTCGCGGCGGTGCTCGCGGATGCGCTCGACGATCCCGTCAGCCGCCGGGAGACGGTACTCGAGCGAACCGTTATGGAGGAGCTCGGGGGAGGTTGCTTCACTCCGATCGGGTGCTGGTGCCGGGACGGGCGGCTTATAGCAGAGGTCCTGAGTCTGGATGGAATCCGCTGGGTCCGACGCGAGAAATCTATCGAGAGCGTCGATGAAGCCCGCTCGTTCGGTCGTGCCCTGCGCGACGAAGCGGCAATCCTTATCCGCGAGGCATACGAACGGTTGAGTCTGACAGATGGAGGGTAAGGTCTATCTGGTAGGTTCCGGGCCCGGGACGCTCGGGCTTCTCTCACAGCGCGCGGCCGCGGTGATCGCTCGCGCAGACACGATCCTGTACGACCAGCTCCCGGGTGAGGAGATCCTTGCGGCGCTCCCCCCAGGAGCCGAGCGGATCGACTGCGGCAAGTTCGGAGCCGACCACGTCAGGGAACAGGATGAGATCGAACATCTACTTGTTGAGAGGGCACTCGCAGGGCGGACTGTCATCCGTCTGAAGGGTGGCGATCCGTTCCTGTTCGGTCGGGGCGGCGAGGAGCTCGAGGCAGTTCGTCAGGCAGGGATCGAGGTCGAGGTCGTTCCCGGGATCAGCTCGGCTCTCGCCGTTCCGGCCTCTATCGGTATCCCCCTCACCCACCGGCGGTACGCTTCGCAGGTCACGATCGTCACCGGGCACGAAGACCCCGCGAAAGGAGAAATCGCTGTTAACTGGGCGGGGTTAGCACCGGGAACAGGGACCATCGTTGTGCTGATGGGCGTCAAGAACCTCCCGGCTATCGCCGGCGTGCTGGTCCGGCACGGAAGGGATCCAGCAACGCCCGTGGCCATTATCGAACGAGGTCTTCGCCGGGATCAGCGGGTCACGGTCGGCCCCCTTGGAGAGATTGCCGCCATAGCCGGGGTCTCGGGTGTGAGACCGCCCGCTGTGATCGTCATCGGGGGGGTGGTCGAGCTCTTCGATCCCGCTGCTCCGGTGCTGACCCCTCCCGAGGGATTGACAAATCTTCTTTAGTTAGCGCAACTCATCTTTCTTTCCATATGGCCGGGCTGAGCGGTGGATCAACCCAGGAGGAGGTGCTCGCGATCGCGTTGCAAAAGCTCGAGCTCTGTCCGGGGGACAGAGTTCTGGACCTGGGATGTGGGACAGGGCGGGTCGCAGTCGCGGTTTCCGGATCAGCAGCGGAGGTGATCGCGATCGATCGCCGGCCCGAGGCGATCGAATGCGCCCGACGCGTCTCCATCGAGGCAGGTGCGAATAATATCATTTTTTTCGAGGGGGAGGCGGCGGACCTTCTTCCCAGCCTCGGCTCGTTCGACGTCGCATTCGTCGGTGGAACACGCGGGCTCTCCGGGTTCCTGCCGGTCCTCGTCGCCGAGGTGCGCAGGCGGATCGTTGTTAACGCGGTCCTGGTAGAGACCCTTCACCGGACCGTTTCCGGGATGAAGGAACTGGGAGTCTTCCGGGAGGCGATCCACGTCCAATGCGCCAGGGCAACCCCGCTAGCGGGTTCGTTCTACTTCCGTCCCATCGACCCTGTCTTCGTGATCGTGGGGGAGGGGCAATGCTCATAGGCCTCGGGCTTGGCCCCGGGGATCCCGGGCTCCTTACCCTTCGGGCCGTCCAGATCCTCGAGTCGGCTGACGTGGTCTATGTGCCGGGACGCGTGGCGGCTTCGCTGGTTGCCCCCTGGCGACAGGCTGAAATTCTCGAGTTTCCAATGACCGACGACGAATCGACGATCCGGATCTCTCTTGAGCGGAACGCCGATCGGATCGCGTCTGAGGTGCGGAGCGACGGGGGGGACCGGCTTGTGGTCCTCGGGATCCTTGGCGACCCGAATTTTTACTCGACCTTCTCGCGCCTCTGCGCGGTGCTCGACGAGCGACACCCCGGGATAGCGCGCCGGACTGAGCCGGGCGTTTCTGCAATCACCGCCTTCGCCTCGGTTGCCGGGGTCAACTTGCAGGACGGCTTCGCGGTCACGGACGGGGGCGAGCCCAGCGATCGGGTCCTGCTCAAGGTCAGGAGACCGCGCGAGGCTGCTGAACGTCTTCGGCTTGAGGGTTTTGCCGAGCTCGTGCTTGTGGAGCGGATGTTCATGGAGGGGACGCAGGTCTATCGGGATGGCGAGTTCCCAGAGGAGTCTGACTACTTCTCGGTTCTCTTTGCGAGGCGGTGAGCGTGGAACCTGTTGTCTTTGTCGGGGCCGGCCCTGGCGCTCCGGACCTTATCACGGTCCGGGGGAGACAGCTTCTCGAGGATGCCGATCTGCTGGTATACGCCGGCTCGCTGGTGAACCCAGAACTGGTCAGGGTGAGCGGCGCTACCGTGAAGATCGACTCCCACGGTCTGAAGCTGGGGGATATCGTGGACGCGATGGCAAGGGCAGCCAGCACCGGGAAGCGAGTGGTTAGGCTTCATTCTGGTGACCCCTCGCTCTACGGTGCGATAGTTGAGCAGATGGTCGAGCTCCAGGCGCGTGGGGTGCCTTTCCTCATCGTTCCCGGCGTCTCGTCCATGTTTGCAGCGGCCGCTGCCCTGAAGACGCAGCTGACGCTCCGGGGTGTCTCGGAGTCTGTTATCGTGACACGGGCGGCGGGTGCCACCCTCGAGAAAGACCGGTTGCCTGAGCTATCGCAGCTCGGGGCGACCCTTGTGGTCTTCCTGGGAACCGAGCATCTCGAGGAGATCACGGCGAGGCTCGCCTGCCCGCCGGAGACACCTGCTGCCGTGGTCTACCACGCGACCCACGACGATGAAAAGATTGTGACCGGCAGCGTGGTCGAGATCGCCCAGAAAGCCCGAGCTGCCGGGATTACCCAGACTGCGCTCCTTGTCGTCGGAGAGGTCGTGCGCGTCGGCGCATCGGGGTTCGAGCACTCGGCGCTGTACTCATGACACGCATTTGCGTGATTGCGCTGGCTCGGTTCCGGGAACAGGCTGAAAGGATCGCCGGCGCGGTCGATGGTGACGTGATCGAGTACGTCCCGGGGGTCTTTGGTGAATATTTCTATCGCTGCGAAGCAATCGTTGCAGTGATGTCGGCCGGGATAGCGGTCCGGTGTATCGCTCCGCACCTACGGGACAAGTGGATTGACCCGCCGCTCGTCGTGGTCAGTCCAGACCTCCGGTTCGCCGTTCCAGTTCTGGGTGGACATCACGGCGGCAACAGACTTGCCCGGAAGATCGCGGGCGATCTGAGCGCGACGGCCGTGATCTCGACTGCAACCGAGTGCGCAGGACGCCCTTCGGTTGAGGGGATAGCCGATGCAACCGGTTGCGCAGTCTTGAATCCCGACTCGACCCGGGCTGTCAACACCGCTGAGCTCGACGGTGCAGTGCCGGTCTACCGGGTTGTGGGGCCAGCGATCGTTATCGCCGGACCCGCTGTCTCACTGCTTCTCAGAAAGGGGGAATACGTGGTCGGAGTGGGGTGCCGACGCGGTGTCACGGCCGACGAGGTAGAGGGCTCGATCCGCGCCGCGCTCGCCGACGCGTCAGTTGACCCTGACCAGGTCTTCGTCTACGCGACGACGAATCGAAAGCGGGAGGAGTCGGGGCTCCAAGAAGGTGTTGCGCGGCTCGGAGGTTCTCTCGTTCTAGTCGACGATGTTACTCTAAACGACATCGCGGGATGTGGGCCCTCCCGCGCCGGACTGATAGGCCTCGCCGGGGTGGCCGAGCCGGCTGCTCTCGCGGTCTCAAGGAGAAAAGAGTGGCGCATGAGAAAAGCGGTATATGGGAGGGTGACCGTTGCCGTTGCGCGGTAAGCTCTCAATCGTCGGGATAGGTCCGGGCAGCCCCGACCAGATGACTGTCCGTGCCTGGCAGGCGATCAGGGAGGCCGAATACGTGATCGGAAACGACGCTTACCTCAAGCAGATTCAGTCGCTGCTCGAGGAAAAAGAGGTGGTGGTAAGCCGGATGGGCGAGGAGGTCGACCGGGCAAAGAGGGCGGTCTCCCTCGCCCGTGACCGGTTGGTCGTTATGGTCTCGGGCGGCGACTCCGGTATTTACGGGATGGCCTCGATAGTACTCGAGGTGCTCGAGCGTGAAGGTGTTCAGGTGACCTGGGAAATTGTACCGGGTGTGACTGCCGCGAATGCGGCAGCTTCGTTGCTGGGGGCACCGCTCTCGGGAGACTTCGCTGCGATCAGCCTTTCGGACCTCCTGACCCCGATCGATATCATCGAGCACCGTCTCGAGCACGCTTTCGCCATGGGTGTTCCGATCGCGCTCTATAACCCGAAGAGCCGGGGCAGACCACACAATCTGGCGATCGCCATCGGTATCGCAAGGAAGCATCTGCCGCCAGGCACCCCGTTAGGGGTCGTGAGGGACGCATACCGGGATGGCGAGACTGTTGTTGTTACGACGCTCGGCGATTTCGAGTCAGTCGAGGAAGAGGTCGACATGCATGCGATTGTGCTTGTCGGAACGATAGAGAGCCGGATAATAGCGATGGAAGGAAGACATGGCATCATCACCCCGCGGGGATACCACCGAAAGTACGTATATTGATCTTGGCGCGACCACCCCCGAGGCGCACGCAATCTCCAGGACGAGCCGCGAGTATGCACGGCGGACGATCGGTGATGCGACCCTGGAGGACCGGGTTCGACAGCGGTGCGCTATTGCAGTCGGCGACCTCGGCATGGCGGACCTGATCCGTTTTCGCCTCGATCCGATCGGAGCTGGTCTCGAAGCACTTCGTGCCGGAGTTCCGATTGTGGCCGACATCCGGATGGTCCAGACTGGCCTCCAGAAGCGGGGACATGCCTCTCCGGTCCTCTGCGCACTCGATCACGGTTCCGACATCGCCGTCGCCAGGGGGATAACCCGGACGTCGGCCGGTCTCCTCGCGCTGCAGGACCAGCTCGATGGGGCGATAGTCGTGATCGGGAACGCCCCCTCAGTCCTACTCGCGCTCGTCGATATCGTTCATTGCGGTTCCAAGCCGGCGCTCGTGATCGGCACTCCCGTCGGGTTTGTCAACGCTGCCGAATCCAAGGCATTACTCCGGGAGCTCGAGATCCCGTCAATATCAAACGTGGGGACGCGGGGAGGTACGCCCGTGGCAGTTGCCGCGATGAACGAGATCGTTACTATCTTCGCTGAACGACAGGTATGATCGACCCGGTTACCGGTTTCGTGTACCCCGACGCTTGGATTGCAGCCTGCACTTCCCCGGACGCGCTCGCGCTCGCGGCCTCGGGACTCGGCGTGCTGACTGCCGATGGCAGCGTTCGCAGACGGGGTTTTTCAACCGGGACCACTGCGGCTGCAGCTGCTAAAGGTGCCGTCCTCTCCGTCCGTGCACCGTGCTCGAAAGTGCACCTCCTGCTCCCTTGTGGAATCTCCGTTACCGTGCCGGTCGTCGCGACGGACGGGCAGGCCATCTGTCACAAGGATCCGGGTGATTATCCGGACGATGCGACGGCTCACGTGACCGTGTTCGCTACAGCCGCTCCTGCATCCGGGATCACCATGGAAACCGGGGAGGGGATCGGCCGATACACACGAGACACCCCTCGCTTCCGCTCCGGAGACCCGGCGATCAGCACCGCTGCCCGGACGGCGATCCTTAGCGCGGTTAACGATGCATGTCGAGAGATCGGGCTTGAAGGGGCTGTTGTCACTCTCTCCGTCCCGGGCGGGGGGGAGGTCGCCTGTCGGACCCTGAACCGGCGTGTCGGGATCGAGGGTGGAATATCGCTCCTCGGTACGACAGGCCTCGTTGAGCCCTGGGACGACCACCTTGCGGGAGCCGTGATTGCCCGTGTAGCGGCGGCAGATCCCGTTGTGCTTACGACAGGGAGGATAGGGCTCAATCACGCACGCCGCCTGTTCCCGGGCCAGGAGATCGTGTTGATCGGCGGCCGAATCGGGGAAGCCATCACCGCCGCCCCCGGAGGAGTAATACTCGTCGGCCTGCCGGCGCTGATTTTAAAGCACCTCCTCCCCGATGTCCTCGATGGGACCGGTTACGGCACGGTGGAGGAGCTTGCGGCGACGCCGTTGTTCGGACAGGCAGTTGAACGGGCGTTTTCCGCAGCACGATCCCGTTACCCCCTTATCCGGATCGTGCTGATCGATCGCGCTGGCCGGGTCATCGCCGAGGGGCCATGAAGATAGTCGGGGTCGGTTGCGGGCCCGGGCAGCTCACCCCTGACGCTGTTCGCTCGATCGCGGGGGCGGATGAGGTGTTCGGATCGGCCCGCGCTATAGCGCTAGCATTGCAGGCCATCCGTCCTGGATGTCCGGTCCACGAGATCTGTGACTACCGCGCCCTTCGGTCTCTCGGGCCCGGCGCGGTCGTGCTTTCGACCGGCGACCCGATGCTTTCAGGCCTCGGTTACCTGCCGGGCGAGATCGTGCCCGGGATTTCGTCCCTCCAGGTTGCACTCGCCCGACTCCATCTTTCCTGGACCAGGGTCACGGTCCTCTCCGCGCACGGTCGCGATCACGCGGCGGCAATCTCGGCAGCGGTCAGTGAAGTTCGGAGGGAACGGGTTGCATTCCTGGTTGCTGACCCAACATTCCCCGTCCCGTTGCTCGCGAAGTCACTGAAATCGCTCGGCGAGGGGATCCGGGTCGCCGTCTGCGAGAACCTCGGGTACCCAGAGGAACGGGTCGAGGTGGGAATCCCGAGCGTCCCACCGGTGGTGCAATCATCGCTCTTCGTCGTTCTATGCGGGCGTTTTTAACGAAGCTGCTTCACCTCGACATGATTCAGGAGAGCCTCGATATCCTCGCGCTGGGCGAGTGCGGTTCCCGCGTGGAGCGTGGTTGCGGTACCTGCCGCGACCGCCCATCGGACAGACTCCCGAAGCGGGAGTCCTCGGGCAAGTGAATGGATGAATCCAGCGACAGCCGAGTCCCCGGCCCCGATCGTGTTCACCACTTCCACGGCAGGGGGCTCGGCGTGCCAGGCCTCGTTACCGGTCGAGAGCACGATGCCGTCCGGTCCCATCGATGCGAGGACGACCTCGACCCCGGCGTCGAGGGGAATGGTCGTCGCCTCGAGCACCTTGTCCACCCCCTCAAGCTCGCGCCCGACCAGGTCGCTGAGCTCGTGGACGTTTGGCTTGATCATGAACGGTCGGCTCCTTATGCCTTCCCGGAGGGCCTCACCGTCCGCGTCGAGGGTCACCCGTGCTCCAAGCTCCCGTCCGATACCGATGCACGCCCTGTAGATCGATGGCTTGACGTTCGGTGGCAGCGACCCCCCGATGGAGAGTATCTTCATATCGGACAGCTCGCGTAGCTTACGCAGCAGGGCCATGATGTTGCATGGCTCGATGTCTGGCCCTTTTGAGTTCAGGGTCATCTGGCAGTTCGATTCGTGTTGGCGGACGATGATGTTGGATCGCGTCTGGCCTGCGATCCGGATGAAGTCGCATGAAACCCCGTCTCCGACCAGCAGGGATAGAAGCTCGTCGCCTCGAAACCCACCGACGAAGGCTATCGCAGTGTTCTGTGTCTCGAGCTCGGTCAGGACTTTCGATACGCCGATCCCCTTGCCACCGGCGAAGATGTGCTCCTCGACGATACGGTTCGGGACGTCGCACGCGAGTCCGTCGACCTGGATCGTCCGGTCAAGGGCAGGGTTGAGCGTTAGCGTGTAGATCATGATTGGATATCTCCTGAGCATGGAGGGGAGCGGATTATCAGCTTTTCGGAGCTTTTCCGAAAGGCGGGGACCAGACCCCCCGTTGTCTGAAAGATGAGTCCAGAACGGAATGGTGAAAGGGCGAAGATCGCTGGAAGAGGCTGTTCAAGGCTCTTTTATGGCGATCTGCGGTTTCGTAAGAATCAGCTGGGACACGCGAAGAGAAAGATATATGTGCCGAACCATCGACGGGAGGAAGTACAGGTGAAGGAGGATGACACCAGACTCGCCGTCAGAGGGTACGATCGGCATCTCGATCGACGGGGCCGACAACGTCTATGTGCTGGATACGAATTCATTTCGGGTCAAAAAGTTCACCCAGTCGGGTGAGCTGGTAGGGGAGTGGAGTGCTGCGGGCCAGGAGTTCGAGAAGGTCGAGCGGTCTGTGGGAGTGACGCTGGACGGCGCTGGCAACGTCTTCATGCTCGATGCGGCCCTCGGCACGATCCGCAAGTACAGCCCTACCGGTAAACTGCTGGGTTCGTGGGGCTTCGGGGGTCCCGGGACAGAGGTTATAGGAACTCCGGGCTCGCCTCCTCCCAATGCTCCGCCGGGAATGCCGCCGAAGACCTCTCAATCACCGGCTGCAAAGGTTGCCGCAGAGATGACCGCCGCCGAGAAGGCTGTCGATACCGCCAAGTCCGCTGCGGCCGTTCCCGCCGAGGCTGTTGCGAAGGGGGCGGACGCGGCGAAGTCAGCTGCCGCGGGGGCGGTGACCGCCGGCGTGTCCGCCGCAGAGAAGGCTGTCGATACCGCCAAGTCCGCCGCGGCCGCTCCCGCCGAGGCTGTTGCGAAGGGGACGGACGCGGCGAAGTCAGCTGCCACGGGGGCGGTGACCGCCGGCGTGTCCGCCGCCGAGAAGGCTGTCGATACCGCCAAGTCCGCTGCGGCAGTTCCCGCCGAGGCTGTTGCGAAGGGGACGGACGCGGCGAAGTCAGCTGCCACGGGGGCGGTGACCGCCGGCGTGTCCGCCGCCGAGAAGGCTGTCGATACCGCCAAGTCCGCCGCGGCCGGGGGCATCCCGGCGCCGGGCGACGGGTTGAAGGCCCCTGTGCCTCCCGCCTCGCCAGTCAGAGAAAAAAAGAAGTGGTGGCAGATCTGGAAATAGTGCGGCCATGAGCGGCCATGCTGCCGGGATTGGGTTGAGGTCGGGAGGATCTCGTAGGCATCCCGATCTCTCAACTCTGCAGCGGTTTGAACGGGCTCACGTATCTTTCGATACTGCTGTATTTCATCATAGGATGGGGGATTTTTCTTCGACAGATTGAACCAGGGTCGCAGGCGTCATCTGCGGTCTTCTGTCACGCAAGGGGTCGAACGATGGTGATGATCCCTGGGCCACCCGATCCACGACCCTGCCTACAGATCCTTATCTGGTCCATCCACATCGTCACCGGTTGGTGAACGGAGATACATTTTTTTGTGGTTGCATGCAATCCGCCTCCTGTCGGACATGTTCTCCCTTGCGGAGATGGGTTGGCCACGAGGGACTTTTTCAGCCTCCGGGAGGCGCAATAACTCGGGGACATCACTCACCGCAGACCCGAGCGGGACCTCCTATCCCGTAGTTCGATTCACTCCGATACCTGCTCGTCTGAGTTCACCTGGCTGAAAACAGGCTCATATACTCACCCCTCCTTTCCATGTGAGGGAGGTGTTACGCATCATACCGGCAAGAGACCTGGTTTCGCAGGTTCATCAGTTATAATCAGGCCAGGAGCGCACCGATTGCGGGGATTATCGTTTATTATCGGGAGATCCCGCGGAAGTACCTCGCGGGGAGGGACGAAAAAGGTCAGGTGGACCTTCGTGAGTTCGCTCCGACGGGAGTGTCTCAGAATTGCAGTAATATCCCAAGGACCATTTCTCCTGTTCTCATGGGGACTCGTCCATCGACAATTACTTTAGGGTATAGTGTCATTTTAACCTCAGTAGTTCACTAATTTCGTACAGGCCCTGATGTCTCTGCGATCGTTGATTTGAGGAGAAAAGCGGCAGATCTATATACTATGCAGGCTGCCTCCTCATGGTTCCTCAACCCAGAGGCACTACCTG